>R20__coassemble_2233_pt1 | contig 8984 bp, 5 predicted proteins | sample R20__metabat2_low_PE_030 | metagenome-assembled genome bin R20 | reverse complement strand
GACATGGGGGAGGGTCTTTATGAAAAACAATATTTTCATCAATAAATACGTGATGGCATGTGCCATCTCTATTGTGATAGCACTAGTGGGCTATATTTCAATGAGCACACTGCCAGTAGAGCAATATCCGGATATTGCACCGCCTACGGTGAATATCAGCACGAGCTACACCGGTGCCGACGAAAACACGGTGATGAAGTCGGTTATCCAGCCCCTCGAGGAGGCTGTCAACGGTGTGACGGACATGACTTACATGACCTCAAAAGCCTCGTCTAACGGTGATGTAGAGATTAATGTATATTTCAAACAGGGTGTTGATCCAGACATGGCTGCCGTGAACGTGCAGAACCGCGTGACCCGTGCCCAGGCGCTGCTGCCTGCCGACGTAAACAAGGTCGGTGTGAAAGTGGAGAAACGACAGAACAACATCCTGCGCATTTTCGCTGTGAAGAGTGCCGACGGCAAGTACGACGAAGACTTCGTGTCGAACTATATCGATATCAACATCAAGCCGAAACTGATGCGTGTCACCGGTGTGGGTAACGTACAGAGCCTGGGTAACACTTATGCCCTGCGCATCTGGCTGAAGCCCGACGTAATGGCACAGTACGGATTAACCCCTAACGACATCTTCGCAGCTATCGGTGGACAGAGTTTCGTGGCTGGTGTGGGTTCCTTGGGTGAACAGTCGGAGAACTCCTACCAGTACTCGATGCAGTACAAGGGTACCCTGAAGACTATCGAGGAGTTCAACAACATCGTGCTACGTACCAGTGGTGGTGGCATACTGCACCTGAACGACGTGGCTGAGGTGAAGATTGGTGCCATGAGCTACAACTTCACATCGAACATCCAGGACAAGCCAGGTGCCCTCTGCATGGTGTTCGCAGCTCCAGGTGCTAATGCCACCCAGGTAAATGCCAGCATCAACAAAACGTTTGAGGAGATGAAGGCAACGATGCCTGCCGGACTGGAGTTTGTAACCTTGATGACCAGTGACGACTTCCTGTTCGCTGCTATCCACAATGTGGTTGAGACGCTGGTCATCGCCATCATCCTCGTTATCTTGGTAGTGTTCTTCTTCCTGCAGAACTTCAAGGCCACCATCATCCCCTCGATCTCGATTATCGTTTCGCTGTTGGGTACCTTTGCCATCGTTTCGCTGGCAGGCTTCTCGCTCAACATCCTGACGCTGTTTGCCCTGGTGCTGGCCATCGGTACGGTGGTGGATGATGCCATTGTGGTGGTTGAGGCCGTCATGGCGAAGATGGAGAATGGCATCAGCGATGCGCGTGAAGCCACCCGTCAGGCCATGAGCGAGGTATCTGTTGCCGTTGTATCATGTACCTTGGTATTTATGGCAGTATTCATTCCCGTAACCTTCATGCCCGGCACATCAGGCACGTTCTTCACTCAGTTCGGTGTGACGATTGCCTCTTCAGTCGGACTGTCGTGCGTGTCGGCCCTCACACTCTGTCCTGCCCTTTGCGCCATTATGATGCGCGTAACGGAAGGCAAGAAGGGAGGTAAGAGCCTGACCTTTTATACGAAAAAAGCCTACCAAGTCAGCTACAATGCCATCTACAACAAATACAGCAAGTCTGTCCAGAAATTCATCAAGCATCCCATATTGGCTTGGAGCGTATTGGCGCTGGCTGCCGTGCTGTTAGTGTTCTTCATGAAGAGCCTGCCTTCAGGTCTTGTGCCACAGGAGGATCAGGGCGTGTTCTTGGTTGAGATACAAGCTCCGGAAGGCTCCACACTGAAGCAGACCCGTGAGATGGCGAAGCAGGTGGAGGCAAAGGTGAAGAATATTCCCGAACTGGAGAGTTTCGCTTTAGTCTGTGGTTATGGCATGATATCGGGTGCCGGTTCCAACTACGCTACGATGGTTGTGCGCTTGAAGAATTGGGACGATCGTTCTGGTATGGATCATTACATCACTCTCGTTAGGTATCGTTTCTACTTTGACTGCCAAGATATCAAGAACTTGCGGGTGATTCCGTTCGAGATGCCTCAGATTCCAGGCTATGGTACCAGTAACGACATCATGCTCATGGTAGAAGACCCCACAGACGGTAACCTGTCGGAGTTTGCCAAGCAGACCGACCACTTCCTGGCCAAACTGTCTGAGCGTCCTGAAATTGCCTCTGCCATGTCAACGTACTCTGAGCGTTTCCCGAAATATCAGGTTGAGGTCGATGCCACCCAGTGCGACCGTGCCGGTGTGACCCCTGAAGCCGTACTCAACACGCTGGGTTCTTTCTGCGGTGGTGCGTATATCGGTAACTTCAACCAGTTTGGTAAGGTCTATCGCATCATGGCTGCTGCCTCGCCCGAATACCGCCTTGACCCGCAGTCGCTGCACAATATTTTCATGCAGGTGGCGGGCGGTAATATGACCCCCATCTCTGAGTTCGTGTCGCTGAAGCAGATTGTCGGCCCGTCCAATATCGAGCACTTCAACCTGTTCCAGAGCATCACCTGCATTGTATCCCCCGGCAGCGGCTACACCGAGGGCGATGCCCACAAAGTCATTGCCGAGGTGTTCGAGGAGGAGATGCCCAAAACTGCCACCTACGAGTACAGCGGTATGTCGCGCGAGGTAGAGGAGGCTGCCGGCTCTAATGCCACGGCTCTCATCTACGTTATCTGTGCCATCCTGATATACCTCATCCTGGCATCGCTCTACAACTCGTGGTTCACACCGTGGGCCGTGCTGTTCAGCGTACCGTTTGGACTGATGGGGGCCTTCGTGTTCGCATTCATCGGCTATAAGTATCAAATACCCGGCATGGATAACAACATCTATCTCCAGACGGGTGTCATCATGCTCATCGGTCTGTTGGCCAAGACGGCCATCCTCATCACCGAGTTCGCCTCCGAGCGGCGAGCCCAGGGTCTGAGCATCCGTGATGCCGCCTTCGAGGCTTGCAAGGAGCGTCTGCGCCCCATCCTGATGACGGTCCTCACTATGATCATCGGTATGATTCCCCTCGTCATCGAGGGCGGTGCCGGTGCCAACGGCAACCGCGCCCTGGCCCTTGGCGTCATCGGTGGTATGAGCATCGGCACCATTGCCCTGCTCTTCGTCGTCCCCGCTTTCTTCATCGTGTTCCAGAACCTGCATGAAAGATTTCAGGGAAAAGAAGTAAAATGTGAAAACAAAGATGTCGTTATAACGGAATAACGAAAAAGAATATGAAGACAAGAAACATCATAGTAGTCGCAGCCGTGAGCCTGATGCTCACGGGCTGCGGAATATATAACAAGTACGAGCAGAACACGCCCACTCCCTCCGAAGCCTTCGGTACCGACGAAAGCATCAAGGCGGCCACTGGCGAGACGACCATTGCCCAGATGTCATGGCGTGAGTTCTTCACCGACCCGCTGCTCCAGCAACTTATTGAACAGGTGTTGGCAAACAATACCGATCTCAACTCCGCACGCATTGCCGTAGAGAAGAGCCAGGCTGCGCTGACAGCTGCAAAGCTGGCTTACCTGCCTTCATTGGCATTCGCCCCTCAGGGCACGCTGGCCAAATTCGACAAGAACCCTTGGTCAAAGACCTACGACCTGCCGCTGCAGCTGTCGATGGACATTGACGTATTCGGCTCCATTACCAACAAGAAACGCGCCGCAAAGGCCGTTCTGCTACAGGCTCAGATGCAGGAGGAGGCCGTGCGCTCCAACCTCATATCCATCACGGCCCAGCAGTATCTGATGCTACAGGTGCTCGACCGTCAGCTGGAAATCCTCATACAGACCGACAGTCTGTGGAACAAGTCCCTCTCTACAGAGCAGACGCTGTGGGAGAATGGCAAGGCCTATAGCACCGCCGTCAACCAGATGGAGGCATCCTACCTGAGCGTAAAAACACAGATTGCCGATACCCACCGCAACATCCGTGCCATCGAGAATGCCATCTGCAAGCTGCTGGCCGTCAGTCCGCAGCACATCAACCGCCAGAAGTGGGGCAGTTCCATGCTGCATCATGCCGAGGCGACGGGTGATGCCGAAGAACGTATGTTCGACACCAAGTACTTGAAGATTGGCATACCGGCCCAGATGTTGGAGAACCGCCCTGACATCCGCATGGCTAACCACGCTATGGAGGAAGCTTTCTACAACACGGCTGCAGCCCGCTCGGCCTTCTACCCCAGCATCACACTCAGCGGCTCTGCCGGATGGACCAATTCGGCTGGCGGCATGATTGTCGATCCAGGCAAAATACTGCTCTCTGCCATCGGCTCGCTCACACAGCCTATCTTTGCACGTGGCAAGCTGATTGCCAACAAGAAGATTGCCCTGCTCACCGAAGAAGACTTGCAGAAGAAATATGTGCAGACTGTCATCAATGCCGGAAACGAGGTGAACGAGGCCATGGCCGACTGCATGACAGCCCGCGAGAAACACGTTTACTACCAGCGCCAGGTGCAGGTGCTCCATGAGGCATACACGGGCACCCATGAGCTGATGGATAATGGCAAGGCCAGCTACATCGAAGTGCTGAGGGCCCAGGAGTCTCTGCTTGATGCACAGCTCAGTTCGGCCATGAATATGTACGATGGTGCCCAGGCCGTCATCGCGCTCTATATCGCGCTCGGTGGCGGTACGAAGTAATCTAAGCCATATGTTTACACCAAATAATCATTAAACAATCAATAAATAGACAATGAACAGAAAACTAATGTATGCCATTATGGCCATAGCGGCCATGACAGCTCTGAACAGTTGCGAGGAAGAAGACTTGGATAAAGTCTATGACGAAAAGACCTCCCTCGACTCACCGTTCCTTCTCTCTGAAGACTACCAGGACACCATCGTCCATGTTTACGACCTGCCTACACCCGTCACCGACTGGCTGGGCATGGTGAAAGACGATACAAAGGTATGCAAGTTAAGCATCCCTGGCACCCACGACACCATGACCGGCATGGGATTCTACCAGCCCGTGCTGAAGTATGTGTTCAACGTGACGGCCATCAGCCAAATCGCAACGCTCGATCAACAAATGACCTGCGGTGTGCGCTTCTTCGACCTGCGTCCCGTGGTGAGCATCGACACTTTGGCCATCAACCCGGATGAGAAGCAGATTTTACGTATGGCACACGGCATCAGCGAGATTGACGTGACCTTCGAGCAGACTCTCGACCTGATGCAACGCTACCTGAAAGACCACCCGACGGAGTTCTTCATTGCCAAGGTACAGAACGACAACGGTATGGAGAACCAGAGCAACTGGACTGTGCTGCTCAACAAGCTGCTGAGTAAAGAGAAGTATAACGGACTGTTCGTCGAAAACTGGCGTCCAGATATCACCGTGGGCGAGATGCGCGGCAAGGTGCTGCTGATGAGCCGTTTCAGACTGCAGGACCTTGCCCTCAACTACCCCGCCGTCTATTGCGAATGGACTGACGAAGACCCCGACATCCAGGAATCTCTCAATCCCACGGCCCAGCGAGGATGTTCCATTTACAGACTGGACGACAACACCGTGAAGGCCACACTCTACGTGCAGGACTACTACAAGACCAACTCCAAAGTGCGAATGGACAACAAGAAGCAGACCGTCATCGACATGATGGAAAGCGCACGTGCGGCTAACGCTTCCGATGAGAATATCTGGATTGTGAACCACACCTCAGCCTACACCGAGGTGTCGCCACGCGGATACATCTCCAATGCCTCCCTCCTGCACCCGCTGGTCATTGCCAACCTGCTGAGCAAAGAAGGCACCGTGGGCATCATGCCGATGGACATGGCCTGCCACGACTACGTACACTGTATCATCAACGGCGGAACACCCTACACCAGCGACTACCTGTACGGTTTCCGCCCCTTGAGCCAGTCGCTCACCAACCTGCTTATCAAGTCGAACAAATCATACTTCCAATAAAATCCCAAGACAAAAGATATGAAACACAATATTTACAGACTCATCATTCTCCTTGCGATACTATTTACGGCCACAGGGGCTCAGGCCCAGCGTACCGAGAAGTTACGTGCCGAAGACGGCCTGTTCAACCACCTCTCCGTTGGTCTGTCCACCGGACTGACAGGCTTAGGCATCGACGTGGCCATGCCCGTTCATAAGTTAGTGACCGTCAGGGCCGGCTATTCCGGATGGACCTTTGGTGACATTAAGTTCAAGGCCATCAACACTGCCACGGAAATCACCGATGCACAGATGGTGGAAGACGATGCCGTAAGACTCTCGAAAATGGAGGACAAGATAGAACTGGCCCTCAAACCCAACCTCTGGAACTTCTACATTCTGGGCGAGGTACATCCCTTCAAGAATGTACCCTTCTACTTCTCCGCAGGTCTGTTCATAGGCAGCAAACACTTCATGCACTTCCGCAACACCAACGAAGATGCCCTGGGATTCCTCTACGATGCCAACCAGAAAGTGGAAGACTACAACCACCTCTTCCGCACCGACTATCCGCCCATCGGACTGAAGTTTGGCGACTACGTGTTCACAGCCGATGAGCATGGCAACATCGACGTGCGCATGAAAATCAATGTCGTGAAGCCCTACCTCGGCATCGGCTTTGGCCAGCACCTTGCCAAGGTTCACCGTGTCAGCCTGGCCGTTGACGCAGGCCTTCTGTTCTGGGGAACGCCGAAATTTGTGATGAACAACGATGTGGAGATCAAGTCGTCGGGCAGAAACTCTGGCATCACCGGTGCGCTGTCATGGCTGAAAGCCTGGCCCAACCTGGAGATACGGGTTGCCTACAAAATCTTTTAGCAACTTAACAATCAAAGATTAAGGAACACGAATTATCCATTAATTATTCATTAAATTAAAAACAATAAGGCTATGCAAAAGAAGGTTTTCTTCATGCTCGCCTTGCTCTGCGCGGTTGTGCAGGGGGCGTGGGCAGACACGTGGGACGGCTCTACATCGAGGCCGACCTACGACAGGGATCGTGATGTGGTTATCATCCAGACGTGCGCCGAGCTGGCCTACATCCATCAACACTGGGATGATGACTCGGGCGATGGCGTCAACAAGGATTATTATGAGCACAACTACTTGTTGGAGGAAGACCTCGACCTGAGCAGCCGCTCGTGGACTCCCCTGGGTCGTGGCGGCAAGCAGTACAAAGGCGTGTTCCACGGCAACTGCCACACCATCAACCTATACATCGATAGTGCCACTGACAACTACCAGGGGCTGTTCGCCGATATTCATTCTTCAGGACAGGTGGTGCACCTCCATGTGAGCGGCCTCATCAACTGCTCCAAATCGCGACTGGTGGGCGGCATCGCCGGCAAAAACGACGGTATGATTGAGGACTGCTGGGTGAGCGCCACTGTCGTGTCTGGGTGGAGTAATGATTGGTCAAGCCTCGGTACCAAGATTGGCGGCATCTGTGGCGAGAACAATGGCAGGGTGGAATACTGCTGCGTGACGGGCAACGTGATGAACAACGATGCCGACGTGGGCGGCATCGTGGGTAACAATTCGGGTGAGATCAACCACTGCACCTTCTACGGTGAGCGCTATAGCGGCCACTCACAATTCTCCGAATACGTAGGAACCAATAGTGGTAACTTGTGGAACATACAGGGCAAAGAGCTGTACGATGACAATAAATTGAACAGTTACCTGGCCAGCATCAAAAGCGACGACCCTTACACCTACATCTATCGCTTTGGCATACAGTATCCGAACCCCGTCAACATCTACAACGATGGCTACGGCGTCCTGGATACCCCCTTCCCCGGTGCACGCGTCGGCAAGACGGTAAAGCTGACCAAGGCGTTTGGCGCATCACTGAAGGACATCGTCATCACGGATGCCGGCCAAAGCAGGGTGACCGTGAGCGGCAATGAGAACGACGGCTATACGTTCACCATGCCGAGGGACGGTGTCGTCGTCCAGGCCGTATTCGACGGAACCCATTGGCTGGCGGCTCACAGAGGCACCGCGGACGACCCCTTCCTCATCAACAGCACCGAGGATTGGAACGCTTTCGCCTACTATGTGCGCCAAGGAGACACCTTCTACTCGCAATTCGTAAAGCTCAACAGCGACATCACCATCACGACGACAGTGAGCTTGGGTGAGGAATTCCCCTACGGCCTTCGTCCCTTCTGCGGCACCTTCCTCGGCGACGGCCATACGCTGACGGCCAACCTCAGCAGCACGGCCACCGGCACGAGCTGGAACGAGGAGGGCGTGGCACCCTTCCACACGATTTATGGTGCCACCATCAAGGACCTGAAGGTGGCTGGCACCATCACATCGGCCAGCTACCACACGGCGGGCATCGTAGCCATACCGAGCGGCATGCTGACCATGACCGACTGCATCTACGACGGTCGTCTGCTGACCACGAACGGCACCACATTGTGCGGCGGCTTCGTGGGCTGACACAACAGCCAGACCATCAGCATCACCAGCTCGCTCTATGCACCCGGCACCATTGCGCTCAGCGATTCCCCCGCTGAGACACCCATCACCAATGGTGCCACCTTCGTGCGCGGCGGCAGCGCAGGCAACTACTGCTACTACACCGAGCCGATGGGCGAGGCGCAGGGCCGACAGGTCTATACCTCACTTCCCGACGGCGAGTTCTGCGTACAGGCCAAGGCTGCCGACGGCAAGACGTACTACCTGCCCTGCACCATTAGCGGCATCATTTCGGCTAACCCGTCAGGCTCAATGGTCAACACCAGCGATGCCTGGTACACCATCAGCGGCATGAAGCTCGGCACCCAGCCTAGGCAGAAGGGTGTGTATATTTACAAAGGTAATAAGGTTGTCATTAAGTAACCGTATGGCTACGATTTAGGGTGATTAGCCTCCCCGCCAGTCTGCGCTGACGGGGAGGCGCTTTTTAGTGCCCCCACCCATATACCTGTGCGGCGACGCTGCTGCACGAGGACAAAGCAGCCACTTCACACAGAAACAAAAAAAGGTTCTGCGTCAATTTGGGTGGTAAAGTTTGTTTGCCAACAAGACTTTT
>R20__coassemble_2184_pt1 | contig 9145 bp, 7 predicted proteins | sample R20__metabat2_low_PE_030 | metagenome-assembled genome bin R20 | reverse complement strand
CCCCCGCGCCACCACGGTGACAACGGAGCAGCACCACGGTGACAACGGAGCAGCACCACGGTGACGGCGGAGCACCACCACGGTGCTCCCGGAACAACACCACGGCAAAGGCCATTTTGCACAGTTTGCTTTGCAGAACGAAAGCCCAGAGGCCGGAAAGAAAGACTAAATTTCGGAAAAGTTGAAATAACTGCTCCGAAATTTTCTTTTTTCGGAGAAAAATCGCTATCTTTGCAACTTTGAATGCCGGACGCAGCCCTCTGCCCCAGACGGGGCGGCGTGCGGACCGCAGAAAGAGAGTACAATCCAATCATTTATTAACAATTATATGGCGAATGTAATTAAGCTAAAGAAAGGCCTTGACATCAACCTGAAAGGAAAGGCTGCCGCTGAAGTTTCCGCCGCCCAGCCGTCGAAGGTCTATGGCCTTGTGCCCGACGCATTCTGGGGGATGAAGCCGAAAGTGGTGGTGAAAGAAGGGGATGAGGTGAAGGCTGGTGATGCGCTGTTTGTCAACAAGCTGCATCCCGAGATGAAGTTCGTCTCTCCCGTAGCCGGCAAAGTGGTGTCGGTGGAAAGAGGCGAGCGTCGTAAAGTTTTAAGCGTTCAGGTCGAGGCCGCTGCCACCCAGCAGTACGTTGACTTCGGGCGCAAGCAGGTAAGTTCGCTCAATGCAGACCAGGTGAAGCAGGCGCTGCTCGAAGGCGGCCTCTTCGGCTTCATCATCCAGCGCCCCTACGCGGTCGTGGCCGACCCCACCGACCAGCCGAAGGCCATCTTCATTTCTGCATTCAGCGACATGCCCCTTGCTGCCGACACCAACGTGACGCTGCAGGGCCGCGAGGACGAGTTCCAGACGGGCATCGACGCGCTGGCCAAACTGGCCAAGGTGTATGTCGGCGTGAAGGCCGGCTCGACAGTGTCGGGCGTAAAGAACGCCACGGTGACGGAGTTCCAGGGCAAGTGCCCAGCCGGCAACGTGGGCGTGCAGATCAACCACGTCAGCCCCATCAACAAGGGCGAGGTGGTGTGGACACTGGGCGCCGAGGAGGTAGCCATGATTGGCCGCTTCTTCAACACGGGCAAGGCCGACTTCACACGCACCATCGCTGTGGCCGGCTCTGAAATCAGGCAGCCCCAGTACAAGCAGGTGCTTGTGGGAGCGAAGATTGCCGACATCGTGGCCGGCAACGTGCAGACCGACAAGAAGGTACGCCTCATCGACGGCAACCCGCTCACCGGCCAGCAGACCAGCGAGCAGGACTTCCTCATGGCCCACACCACGGAGGTGACCGCCATCCCCGAAGGCGACCAGGCAGACGAACTCTTCGGCTGGATTAGCCCGCGCCTGAAGGAGTTCAGCACAAGCCGCTCCTACTTCTCGTGGCTCATGCCCAAGAGCAAGGAATACACGCTGGACGCCCGCGTGAAGGGCGGCCACCGTCACATGATTTTCAGCGGCGAGTATGACCGCGTATTCCCGATGGACATCTATCCCGAACAGCTTGTGAAGGCCATCATCGCCGGCGACATCGACCGCATGGAGGCACTGGGCATCTACGAGGTTGCCCCCGAGGACTTCGCAGTGGCCGAGTTCGTCGATAGTTCGAAAGTAGAACTCCAGCGCATCGTCAGGGAGGGTCTTGACATGCTGCGCAAAGAAAACGAATAGCATTATGGGACTAAAGAAAATTCTTGACAACATGAAGCCCACCTTCTCCGAAGGGGGCAAGCTGAGCGCCTTCGGCTCGCTCTACGACGCGATGGAGACCTTCTTCTACGTGCCCAACGAGACCGCGAAGCGCCGTGGCGCACAGATTCACGACGCGATAGACTCGAAGCGCTCCATCTTCTTCGTGGTCATCGCGCTGATTCCCGCCATCCTGTTCGGCATGTACAACATCGGCTACCAGCACAGCCTGGCTGTGGGCTGCACTGCGGACTGCTGCGTCCTCGGCCAGTTCCTCTACGGCCTGGGCGTGATGCTGCCCAAAATCGTGGTCAGCTACGCCGTGGGCCTGGGCATCGAAGTGGCCATCGCCCAGTGGAAGAAAGAGGAGGTGCACGAGGGCTTCTTCGTGACCGGCATCCTCATTCCGCTCATCGTGCCGGCCAACTGCCCGCTGTGGATCCTGGCCATCGCGACGGCCTTCGCCGTCATCTTCGCCAAGGAAGTCTTCGGCGGCACGGGCATGAACATCTTCAACCCCGCACTGGTGACACGCGCATTCCTCTTCTTCGCCTATCCATCCATGATGTCGGGCGACAAGGTCTGGGTGAACGCCGACTACATGGACTGCATCAACGGCACCGTTGACGGCTACTCCTGCGCCACCCCGCTGGGTCAGCTGGGTGCCGGCGAACCCGTGACCTACAGCGCCATGGACACCATCATCGGCACCATCCCCGGCTCCATCGGCGAGACCTCTGTGATTGCCATCCTCATCGGAGCCGCCATCCTCATCTGGGCAGGCATCGCCAGCTGGAAAATCATCCTTTCCTGCTTCGCCGGCGGCGCACTCATGGCCTACCTGCTGCCCTACGGCGACGCAGAGGCTCTGAACTTCCAGTGGTGGGAGCAGCTCACCGTGGGCGGCTTCTGCTTCGGTGCCGTCTTCATGGCCACCGACCCCGTCACCTCTCCACGCACTGAGGGCGGCAAGTGGATCTTCGGCTTCCTCATCGGCGCAATGGCCATCATCATCCGCGTGCTCAACCCCGGCTACCCCGAGGGCATGATGCTCGCCATCCTGCTGATGAACGTCTTCGCCCCGCTCTTCGACTACTTCTTCGTTCAAGCAAACATCAACAAGCGCGCCAAGCGTGCTGCTAAATAAGGAGGACCAAGACTATGGCAAAATTGAATACAAACAGCAACGCATATACACTTATATATGCCAGCGTGCTCGTCATCATCGTGGCGTTCCTCCTTGCCTTCGTGGCCTCGGCACTGAAGCCCACACAGGACGCCAACGTGGCGCTCGACACGAAGAAACAGATACTTTCCGCACTGAACATACGCGACTGTGCCGACCCCGATGCCAAGTATAATGAGGTCATCACCGAGGGCCAGCTCGACAGCCCCGTGCTCCGCGCCAACGTTGACGGCGAAGAAAAACTCGTCGTAGCCGTGAAGGGCGCCGGCCTCTGGGGTCCGCTGTGGGGCTGGGTGTCCATCAACAAGGACGGCCAGACCGTGTATGGCACCTTCTTCAACCACGAGTCGGAGACTGCCGGCCTCGGTGCCCGCATCAAGGAACAATGGTTCCAGGACGGCTTCCAGGGCAAGCAAATCTTCCAGGACGGCAAAGTTGCCCTGGGCGTGTATAAGCAAGGTAAGGCTCCGTCCACACTGCCGGCAGACTACTACGTGGATGCCGTTACGGGCGCAACCCTTACTTCAAATGGTGTTAACGACATGATTCAGAAGTGCCTCACCGACAATCAGGGCGCGATTGAAGCATTTAAAGAATAAGGAGGACCAAGAACATGAGTTTATTTTCAAAGGAAAACGGCGAAATCTTCAAGGGCCCGCTGAACCTGAACAACCCCGTGGCCGTGCAGGTGCTGGGCATCTGCTCCGCACTCGCCGTAACATCGCAGCTGAAGCCAGCCATCGTCATGGGCCTGTCCGTGACGGTCATCACCGCCTTCAGCAATGTCATCATATCCCTGCTCCGCAAGACCATCCCCAACCGCATCCGCATCATCGTGCAGCTGGTTGTGGTGGCCGCGCTCGTGACCATCGTGAGCAACATCCTGAAAGCCTACGTCTATGACGTGAGCGTACAGCTCTCCGTCTATGTCGGCCTGATCATCACGAACTGCATCCTGATGGGCCGCCTCGAGGCCTTTGCCATGCAGAACGGCCCGTGGGAGTCGTTCCTCGACGGCATCGGCAACGGCCTGGGCTACGCCTTTGTGCTGGTCGTTGTAGGCTTCTTCAGAGAGCTCCTCGGCTTCGGCTCTCTCTTCGGCATCCAGATTATCCCCGACAGCTGCTACGTGGAAAACGGCGGCTGCTACATCAACAACGGCATGATGACGATGCCCGCCATGGCGCTCATCCTCGTGGCCTGCTTCATCTGGGTGCACCGTGCAGTCAACAAGGAACTATAACCCAATAAGAAATTGACAGAACTATGGAACATTTCATAAGCCTTTTTGTCCGCTCCATCTTCGTGGACAACATGATTTTCGCTTTCTTCCTGGGTATGTGCTCCTACCTTGCTGTATCCAAGACAGTAAAGACCTCCTTCGGGCTGGGCGTAGCAGTGACATTCGTGCTGCTCATCACCGTGCCCGTGGACTACCTGCTCCAGACGAAGGTGCTCGCCAGCGGCGCGCTTGCCGAAGGCGTTGACCTCACCTTCCTGGCCTTCATCCTCTTCATCGCAGTCATAGCCGGCATGGTGCAGCTCGTGGAGATGGTGGTGGAGCGCTTCTCCCCCTCCCTCTACGCAGCCCTTGGCATCTTCCTGCCGCTGATTGCCGTGAACTGCGCCATCATGGGCGCCAGCCTCTTCATGCAGCAGCGCATCCTGCTCGACCCCGAGACCTCCACGCAGGCCATTTCGGGCGTGGGCGACTGCGTGGCCTACGCGCTGGGCAGCGGCATCGGCTGGACGCTTGCCATCGTGGGCTTGGCCGCCATCCGCGAAAAGATGGCCTACAGCGACGTGCCGAAGCCCCTGCAGGGACTGGGCATTACGTTCATCACCGTGGGCCTGATGGCCATGGCATTCATGTGTTTCTCTGGTCTTAAAATCTAAAACTAAAAGAAAGGACATAGCAAATGGATATGACATTTATATTGTACAGTATAGGAGTTTTCTTGGTGATCGTGCTCGTCCTGGTCATCATCCTCCTCGTTGCAAAGAAGTACCTTTCTCCCAGCGGACAAGTCACCATCACCATCAACGGCAAGGACAAGCTCACCGTGGACCAGGGCAGCAGCCTGCTCTCCACGCTGGCTGCCAACGACGTCTATCTGCCGTCGGCCTGCGGCGGCAAGGGTTCTTGCGGCCAGTGCAAGTGCCAGGTGGTAGAAGGCGGTGGCGAGATTCTTGACTCAGAGAAAGGACATTTCACCCGCAAACAGATTAAGGCTGGCTTCCGCCTGGGCTGCCAGTGCAAGGTCAAAGGCGACCTGGCCATCAAGGTGGACGACAGCGTCATGGGCGTGAAGGAATGGGAGTGCACCGTTATCGGCAACCGCAACGTGGCCACCTTCATCAAGGAATACAAAGTGGCCCTGCCCCCGGGCGAGCACATGGACTTCGAGCCGGGCAGCTACGCACAGATCAAGATCCCGACCTTCAGCATCGACTACGACAAGGACTTCGACAAGGAGCTCATCGGCGAGACCTACCTGCCTGCATGGCAGAAGTTCGGCCTGTTCGGCCTCAAGTGTGTCAACGACACGCCGACCATCCGCGCCTACTCCATGGCGAACTATCCCGACGAAGGGGACATCATCACGCTCAACGTGCGTATCGCTACGCCGCCGTTCAAGCCGAAGGAGCAGGGTGGCGGCTTCATGGACGTGAACCCGGGCATTGCCTCGTCGTACATCTTCTCCCTGAAGCCAGGCGACAAGGTCATCATGTCCGGTCCTTACGGAGAGTTCCGTCCGCAGTACGGCACAGGCCGTGAGATGATCTGGGTCGGCGGTGGCGCCGGTATGGCTCCGCTGCGTGCACAGATCATGCACATGCTGAAGACGCTGAACACCCGCGACCGCGAAATGCACTACTTCTACGGCGCCCGCGCCCTGGAGGAGATTCCGTTCCTCGACGACTTCCTCGCGCTCGACAAGGAGTTCGACAACTTCCACTTCCACCTGGCCCTCGACCGTCCGGACCCCAAGGCCGACGAGGCAGGCATCAAGTACACGCCAGGCTTCGTGGCTCCAGTGATGGGCGACACCTACCTGAAGCAGCACGAGAATCCAGAAGACGTGGAGTACTACCTCTGCGGTCCTCCAATGATGGCCAAGACGGTGCTCGACCTGCTCCACTCCCTCGGTGTGGAAGACGACATGATTCGTTTCGACAACTTCGGCGGATAGTTCCGCAGGGCACACGTCGAAAGACAATGACCGGCACCCCGGCGCTGCATCGGCAGCACCGGGGTGCTGCTTTTGTGTCACCGTGGTGATGCTTCTGTGTCACCGTGGTGACGCTTTGGCGGCGACGGGGTGATAAGCCGGCGACACCGTGGTGCTGCGAGAATGGCGCCTCGGCGCTGCCATTTCGGCACAAAATCGGCTGAAAAACACAATTTAAGGGGAAATGGTGCGGTGATTGGGCATTTTTTTCGTACCTTTGCAGCCGTTTTATGCAGAGACTGAACAAATACATAAGGCTGACAGCGGCGGCGGTGATGCTGATGGCCATGCCGCAGAGCGGCACGGCAGAGGACACCCTTGTGATGGCCATGCCGCAGAGCGGCACGGCACAGGACACGCCAGGCACGGCACAGGACACGGCAGCCACGGCTCAGGACACGGCGGCGACTGCCCCCTTGCGCTTTTCGCTGCTGACCTGCACGCCGGGCACCGACGTGTATGCCCACTTCGGCCACACGGCCATCCTGATGGACGACGGGGCCACGGGCCGCGCCGTGGTCTATAACTACGGCTGCTTCGACTCCTCGCAGGACCACTTCGTGATGAACTTCGTGAAGGGCGACACCAACTACATGCTGGAGGAGGAACCTCTCCAGTTCTTCCTGTGGCGCTACGGACAGATGGGCAACGGCGTGACGGAGCAACAGCTGAACCTCACAGCCAGCGAAGCCCTGCGCCTGAAGGCTCTGCTGGCCGAGAACGTGAAGCCGGTGAACCAGACCTACCTCTACAACTGGCTCTACGACAACTGCACGGAGCGCGCACGCGACATCATCGAGCAGGCCGTCGAGGGGCAGATTGTCTATGAAGGGCAGGAGCGCACCGTGACGGCTCGGCAGATGCTGCACGAGAAGCTCGTCGCCGCCCCCTGGCTCCGCCTGGGCATCGACCTGCTGCTGGGACAGGAGATTGACACCCTGGCTCCGCGCCGCCTCCAGATGTTCATTCCCAACGCCTACCAGGCCGAGATTGACTCCGCCACCATCGTGGCTGCCGACGGCACACGCCGCCCATTGGTGAGCCAGAGCCGGCTGCTGCTGGCCGAATCGTCGCGTAACCGCGAGGTGCCCAGCCCGTTCAAGCCCGCCGTCATGTTCGGACTGCTACTGGCAGGCATATTGCTGCAGTCGGCCTACGACATCATGCACCGCAAGCTCACGCTGTGGCTTGATGTTGCGCTGCACACGGTGCAGGGTCTGGCCGGCGTGCTCATCGCCTACCTCTTCTGCTTCAGCAAACATCCGGCAGTCGATAGCAACTGGCAGGTCATCCTGCTGAACCCCCTCTTCCTCGGCTATGCCATCTGGCTGGCTGTTGTCACCCTGAAGGGCAAGACCAACACGCTGGCAACTGCCAACTTGGCAGTCACGGCAGTCTTCCTGCTACTGATGCTGGCCGTTCCCCAGTCGTTCAACCCCTCCGTCTGGCTCGTGGCACTGATTTTGCTGGCAAGAGCCATCACGCAGACAATATGCAAAACAACCTATACAAAAAGCAACTCCTGACCACCCTCGTGGTCTATGCAGCCACGGTGAGCGCACTGGCCCAGGTCAGTGCCCAGCGCACGCCCCGGCTCGTGGTGGGCATCACCATCGACCAGCTGCGCACCGACTACCTGGAGGCCTTCTCCCCCATCTACGGCGAAGGTGGCTTCCGCCGTCTGCTTAGCGAGGGACAGGTCTATAACAACGTGCAGTATGCCTCGAAGGACGTGGACCCCGCTTCGGCCCTGGCCAGCATCGTCACCGGCACGGTGCCCTACAACCACGGCATCATCGGCCTCGACTGGATGGACCGCGCCACGCTGCAGCCCCGCCACTGCGTGGATGACCGCGACTTCCAGGGGGTGAACACCACCGACTGCTCGTCGCCGCGCCAGCTGCTCGTCTCCACCCTGGGCGACGAACTGAAGCTGGCCACCAGCGGCAAGGCCATCGTCTTCAGCGTGGCACCCACACGCGAGGAAGCCGTGCTGGCCGCCGGCCATGCCGCCGACTGGGCCATGTGGATCGACACCGAGTCGGGCCACTGGGCCGGCACCACCTACTACGGCTCCGCGCCCTCCTGGTTCAACCATCTGGACGTGGTGACCAACCTTGCCGGCAAAATCGCCGACATGGAGTGGAAACCCACCAACGACTACATCGGCTCGTACAACTACTACCTGGCTACCAGCCAGAAGTCGTTCACCCACACCTTCGAGAAGGGACGAGCCGTGCGCCAATTCAAGCGCAGCCCGCTGGTGAACGAGGAAATCACACGCGCCGCCACCTACTGCCTCAGCAGCGGACTGGGCGGACTGGACGACGTGACCGACTTCGTCTCGCTCTGCTACTACGCCGGAAACTGGGATGACAAGCCGCTGGCCGAAACCACCACCGAACTGCAGGACACCTACAAGCGCCTCGACGCCGAGCTGGAGAAGCTGCTCCGCACCATCGACCAGCTGGTGGGCCTCGACAAGACGCTCATCTACCTGACCTCCACGGGCTGCGAGCCCTCTGTCAGCGACCCCTCGCTACAGAAATACCGCATCCCCACAGGCAACTTCGCCATCAACCGCTGCGCCGCCCTGCTCAACATGTACCTGGTGGCCATGTACGGCACAGGGCAGTACGTGGAGGCATACTACGACGACCAGCTCTACCTGAACCACCGCCTGCTGGAACAGAAGCAGCTGAAGCTGTCCGAAGTGCTGGCGCACTGCGAAGACTTCCTGTTTCAGTTCTCGGGCGTGAGAGACGTCTATACCGCCACCCGCATGACGCAGGGCGCCTGGACACCGGGCATCAGCAGCGTGCTGGGCGGCTACAACCCCAAGTGCTCGGGCGACATCACCGTGCAGGTGGCCCCAGGCTGGAACTTGGTGAACGAAGACCGGGGCAGCAGCCGCACGCAGCGCGACTCCTTCTTCGAGTTCCCCCTCATCTTCTTCGGCTACCAGCTGCAGCCCCTCAAGGTATCTACGCCCGTCACCGTGGACTGCATCGCGCCCACCGTGGCACACCACATCCG
>R20__coassemble_2169_pt1 | contig 9194 bp, 6 predicted proteins | sample R20__metabat2_low_PE_030 | metagenome-assembled genome bin R20 | reverse complement strand
GGACGGCTCTCCCCATAGAGGGGGAGATGTCCGTAGGACAGAGGGGGTCTCTCTTGCCGTCGGTCCTGCGGCTTCGGGCTACTTGGGCTGTATCTATAACAGCCGCAACGGCAACAATCCGGCCCAGGCCAGGGTGGACGTGATGATCGACCTCACGGCGCAGGTCGCCTACCGCTTTCGGGTGGGGCGGCGCCATTGGCTGGCAAAGTACGACCTCGCTGTTCCGTTTCTGGGCGTAGCTTTCTCGCCTCAGTACGGCCAGTCATACTACGAAATCTTCTCTCTGAAGGATTACGACCACAACTGCGTGTTTGCCAATCCCGTCAACATGCCCTCCATGCGCCATCTGCTCACGGTGGATATACCCATTGGCCACAATCAGCTCCGTGTGGGCTATGCCGGCGAGTTCATGCAGTCCAAGTTCAATGGCCTGCGGTATCACAGCTATTCCCACAACCTTATGATAGGTTTCACTAAATACTTCGTCCGAAAATGAAACGTTGCTTACGCTTCGCCTCCCTCGTCCTCCAGCCTCTCTGCGCCTCCGCGTTCCGGCGTCTTTGCGCCGTCCTGTGGCTTGCGATGTTATCGCAAGCACTCACCTCCTGCATCAAAGGCGACAACGCCACCGACACCAAGCGGAACAACTTCGAAGCCCTTTGGACGCTGATGGACGAACACTACTGCTTCTTCGACTACAAGCAGCAGCAAATCGGGCTCGACTGGAATGCCATCCACAGCAAGTATGCCCCACAAGTCAAAGAGGAGATGACCAGTCAGCAGCTTTTCGAGGTGATGGCCAACATGCTGGCCGAACTGCGCGATGGCCACGTCAACCTGGGGGCTGCTTTCGACTATGCCCGCAACTGGAGCTACTTTGAGGACTATCCGCAGAACTACAATGACTCCATAGTGCAGACCACCTACCTGGGCACCGACTACCACATCGCCTCCGGGCTTTCCTATCGCATGCTGGACGACAACATCGGCTACATCCGCGTGCCGTCATTCGCCACCGGCATTGGTCACGGCAACGTTTCTGTGGCCTTGAAGGAGCTTCAGCTTGCAAGCGGTCTCATCATTGACGTGCGGAGCAACGGTGGCGGAGAGGTCACCAACGCGCACACGCTGGCTGCCCATTTCATCAACGAAAAGACACTCATTGGTTACACTTCACACAAGACGGGCAAAGGACACGCCGACTTTTCCTCTCCCAAGCCTGAATACCTGGAGCCTTCCTCCGACGGCATCCGTTGGCAGAAACCCTGCATCGTCCTGACCAACCGCCAATGCTATAGTGCCACCAACGACTTCGTGAAGTGCATGAAGACCTCTCCGCTGGTCACCGTCATGGGCGACCAGACAGGCGGCGGCTCGGGTATGCCCTTCACCAGCGAGCTGCCCAATGGCTGGAGCGTGCGCTATAGTGCCGTCATCTACTACGACCGCGACATGCAGCACACCGAATTTGGCATCCAGCCCGACATACCTTTGCAGATGTCTGGTGCCGACACCGACCTGAACAAGGACACTTACATCGAAAAAGCGCGGGAAATACTAAAAAAATAAGGACAGAAGAAGAAAAAAGGGCAAATGGTAAACGGTAAATGGTAAATAATTCCTACCTTTGCACCCGCAAACAATACATACCCACGCGCTTGTGGCGAAATTGGTAGACGCGCCAGACTTAGGATCTGGTACTTCACGGTGTGCAGGTTCGAGTCCTGTCAGGCGCACAAAAAGAAAGCACCAGTTGCATGACAATCAGCAGCTGGTGCTCTCTTTTGTTATTTTTCTCCCTTGGAGGCCGAATATTTTTCCTTGAGGTAGTTCATGTAGATGCGTGTCGCGGTTTCCACCATGCGAATGCAAGGACGTTTGCGGTAATACTCGTCAGTTCGGGGCTCCGGTGTGGCCACAATCTGGATTTCGGAGATGGTACCATCAGCACGTTTCTTGTTCAGTCCCAGCAGTTCTTTGCAGATGATGCTACCCGTTTGGGTGCGGAAGTCAGCGGCTAAGCGTTGCACGACTTCGTAGTTCTTCTTCTTGAGCTCCTGGTTCGGGTAATGGACGGACCCATAGACCCCCTCTGTCCTTCGGACATCTCCCCCTCTATTGGGAGAGCCATCCGGCTGGTCTCCCTCCCCATTATGGGGGAGGGTTGGGGAGAGGGTCTGCGGCTCATCGTTGATATTAGTCACCTCCAGCCCGGCCAGCATGAAGATGCCAAGGGCAGAGCCGCAAGTTTCGCGCATCCGCCCAATGCCGCCGCCGTAGGAGGCCGACAGGTGTGCCATCAACGGGAGAGAAATGTCGTAGAGGTCGGCAAAAGCCATTGCCACCGACTGCGAACAGTTGTAGCCTGCCCGGAAGTTGTCGGTGGCAATCTTTACGCGTCGCTCGGTTTCGGCCTCCCAGTCAGAGAATGTACCATTTACCATGTACAATGTACAAATTGTTTAGGCTTCGCCTTTGCGAATGCTGAATGGGGCAATGGTGCGGCCCTCTTTCGGCTGGGGCTGCTGGAGCTGGATGGTGCCGAATGTCTGTTCGTACTTCTGGATGTTGTCTTGCAGTGCAAACAAAAGGCGCTTGGCGTGCTCTGGTGCCATGATGATGCGTGAAGCCACCTGTGCCTTGGGCATTGCCGGAAGCATCTGCACGAAATCGAGTACAAATTCACAGTTTGAGTGAGTGAGAACGGCCAGGTTGCTGTAGATGCCACCAGCCAATTCAGGCTTCAGTTCTATCTGAAGCTGCTGCTGTTTTTCTTCTGCCATAAGTTTGAGTTTTTTTGAGTTTATAAGTTTTTGAGTTTATTGTCGGATGGCCTCCCGCCCCATTACGGGGGAGGGTTGGGGAGAGGGGCTCCTATTATTTATATGCTTTCAGTCCGTCGTTGAGCCAGTTGATGTAGGCTGGGATGTCCTCGTTGTAGGAGTAGGACTTGGTAAGCGGATTGCCCTGGTTGTCGAGCAGGACGTAGAAGGGCTGGGCGTTGGCTCCGAATTTGTTGGCTTGCAGGTAGCTCCACTTGTCGCCTACGGTGCGGAGCTTGCGGGTCTGGTCGGCCACGGTCACTTCCACGGGTTCGGGCAGACTGGTCTTTTCATCCACAAAGAGCTGGATGAGCACGTATTTCTTGGTCATCAGTTCGGCCACGGTGGGGTCGGTGAAGACGGCGGCTTCCATCTTGCGGCAGTTCACGCAGCCGTAGCCGGTGAAGTCAATCATCACGGGCATCTGGTGTTCGGCGGCGTACTTCATGCCCTGTTCATAGTCGGTGAACATCGGCTTCACTTCTGCTTCGGGGGCAATGTTGAAATCCTGTGTACTCATCGGGGGTGCAAAGGCGCTGACAGCCTTGCAGGGTGCGCCCCACAGGCCGGGCACCATGTAGATGGCGAAGGCAAAGGAGACGAGGGCCATGAAGAAGCGGGTGACGCTGGTCTTGGGATTGACCACGACGTTGCCCATCTGGTCGTATTCGTCCTCGTCGTGCGGGAAGCGAATCCAGCCGATGAGATAGGCGCCGAGCAGGGCGAAGAGCACAATCCACAGGGCGAGGAAGGTTTCGCGGTCGAGCAGTCCCCAGCCGTAGGCCAGGTCGGCAACGCTGAAGAATTTCAGCGAGAAGGCGATTTCGATGAAGCCGAGCGTCACTTTGACCACGTTCATCCAGTTGCCGCTCTTGGGCGCAGACTTCAACATGCTGGGGAACATGGCGAAGAGCGTGAAGGGCAGGGCCAAGGCGATGGCAAAGCCCAGCATACCGATGGTGGGAGCCAGGATGCTGCCGCCGTCGGTGGCTACTTCCACGAGGAGGAAACCGATGATGGGACCTGTACAGGAGAAGCTGACCAGTGTCAGCGTGAAGGCCATGAGGAAGATGGCCAACAGTCCGCTGGTGTTGCCGGCCTTGCTGTCAACGGCGTTGGTCCATTTGGCGGGCAACGTCAGTTCAAAGGCACCGAGGAAACTGGCCCCGAACACCAGCAGCATCAGGAAGAAGAAGATGTTGAACACGGCGTTGGTGGCGAGGCTGTTGAGCGCACTGGCTCCGAACAGGGCCGTGATAATCAAGCCCAATGCCACATAGATGACCACAATGGAGAGGCCGTAGATGATGGCATCGCGGATGCCACGCTTCTTGGCGGCAGCAATCTCTTCGGGGGTTGACTTCTTCGTTGTACCTTTCTTGATGAAGAACGAGACGGTCATCGGAATGATGGGCCACACGCAGGGCGTAACCAGAGCCACCAGTCCGCCGATGAAACCGAGAATGAAGATGTACCACAGCGGGGAGTCCGTTGCATTGGCGTTGCCGCCGTCTTCAAAGGCTTTCAGCTGGTCGATGACGGGAGCCCAAAGTCCGTCGGCGGCAGCTTCTGTAGGTTCCTCTTCGGAGATGGCCACGCTGTCCGCGTTCTCAGCGTCTTCTGCCACGTTCTCTGTGTCCTCCGTCTTCTCCGACTTCTCTGTGCCCACTGTCTTCTCCGTGCTCTCTGTGCTCTCCCCCTCAAACTTGAAGTCCAGGTTTGTGGGTGGCGTACAGTTCTGGTCGTTGCAGGCGCTGTGCTGAATATAGCCTTCGATGAGGTATTGGCCGCCTGTGAGTGTCACTTTCTGCACAAACTGTCCCCTGTTCTCAAAGTAATACACCTCGGCACCGAACATATCGTCGTAGTGCTTGATGACATTGCCGACGGCTTTCAGCGGGCCGTTGAGCTTGGCCCCCGAAAGGTTGTCGATATGGAGGGTCGTGGGGTTGGGACCGTCCTCTACCACTTCTGTGCTGTACATGTGCCAGCCCGGTTCAATGGTGGCATTGAAGGTGATGACAGCTTCTGTGGCGCTTATCTCCTTGATGCTGGCCGTCATCTTGACGGGCTGAGGCATCTGTGCCATAGCCAAGAGGCAGAAAAGGAATGAAAGTGAAAGGATGTAGAATCTAAGTTTCATGGATTGGGAATGAGTTATAGTTTATGCATTGTTCTTTGTAGTCATAATGTCCAGCACGCAGCGGTCGGTTTCGTCCATGGCGTCCTTGCCGATGGTGGTGAGGTTGTGGATGGAACGGTCAACATCGTCGTCGATGATGCCTTCCACCGACGACACGCAGTTTCGCTGCACGGCGAGCATGGCCGAAAGGACGGCGGTACTGACGCCCGATGCCAGCTTCAGGGCGCACGACGGCTTGGCTCCGTCGCAAATCATGCCCGTCAGGTTGGCTATCATGTTCTTGACAGCATAGGTTATTTCCTGGTAGCCGCCGCCCATCAGGTATGTGATGCCGCAAGCCGACCCCGTCGAAGCTACTACGCAACCGCAGAGGGCCGACAGTTTGCCCAACGACTGCTTGATGTAGATGGCCGTCAGGTGGCTGAGCATGAGGGCACGAATCAGTTCCTCGTCGGTATTGTGGTTTTCCTCCGCGAACTTCACGACGGGTAGGGTGGCACAGATGCCCTGGTTGCCGCTGCCCGAATTGGACATCACGGGGATGGGTGCTCCCGCCATACGTGCATCGCAGGCACAGGCAGTGGAGGAAATGATGTGGGCAAAGATGGTGTCGCCAAAGATGCCTCGGCCTAAAGGGCGGGTCAGCGTCTTACCCAGCGTGTGGCCATAGTTGCCTTTGAGCGACGCTTCAGCTGCTTTTTCGTTGAGCGTTTGGGCTTCGCGGATAAACTCTATCTCGTCCAAAGGTGCTGTGGTGGCAAACTCATACACCTTGCGCAGGGTTAGCCAGCCTTCGTCCTCCTTGGCGCAGTCCTCTGCTGTGGCTGATTTCTCGTAAATCACAGCGTCATTCCTCTTTATCAGCGTGAAGTCGGTATGACCGCCGCTGATGATGCTGGTGGCTGTGTCGGCACCTTCAGTAGCGGTGACTTCAATGTAGAGTTTCTCTGTGATGCCCTCTTTCAGTCCTATGCTGATACGGTTCCCGGCTAAGTAGGTCTTGGCTTCTGCCACAGCCTGGTTCGTGACGTCTTTCAGCACTTCCAGTTCGTAGGCCGACTTCCCGATCTGTGCACCCAGGGCAACGGCAATGGGCAGACCTATCATGTCTGTGCCGGGGATGCCTACGCCCATGGCGTTTTTGAGGATATTGGCCGACAGCAGTACGTCGATGTGCCCAGGTGTGCACCCCAGCGTTTCTTTGGCTTTGGCCACACACAAGGCAACAGCACTGGGTTCGGTGCATCCCACAGCTGGTACCACTTCGCTCTTGACCAGAGCGATGATTTGTTCTCGAAGTGGCTTCTCCATTACTTCTTTTTTCTATTCAGGCTGCAAAGGTAGTACAAAAAGTGAAAAGTGAAAAGTGAAAAGTGATTATTTTGCGGTTTTGCGGTTTTGCGGTTTTGTGGTTTTACGATTTTGCGTTAATTTTCAATTTTCAATTTTCAATTTTCAATTAAAACCTTTATCTTTGCGCCCCAAATAACAAATAAGGAGCAAAAAGCTATGACCGAATCCATGAAAGTGGCCTACCGTGCGCCACACAGCAAGATGAACTATGCGTTGAAATTCCCGGAGAACGAGGGTGGCATGAACGACCGTGTGCGCCGTCTGCACCAGCAGAGCATCGACACACCCACGACGCTGACCATTGAGCGTGCCCTCATCGAGACGGCATTCTACAAGGAATGGTACGGCAAGATGCCCAACTGCATCCTGCGTGCCCGCAACTTTTATGAAATCTGCAAGAAGAAGACCATCTATATCGGTGACGACGAGCTGATTGTGGGCGAGCGCGGGCCTGTGCCCAAGGCTGTGCCTACGTTCCCCGAACTGACCTGTCACACGGTGGAGGACCTGCACACGCTGAACGACCGCGAACTGCAGCCTTACCTCATCTCGCAGGAAGACATCGACACGTATGAGCGTGAAGTCATCCCCTACTGGCAGGGCCGCACCCAGCGTGAGCGCATCTTCAGCCATGTCAGCAAGGAATGGGAAGAAGCCTACCATGCTGGTGTGTTCACGGAGTTCATGGAGCAGCGTGCCGGCGGCCATACGGCCATGGACGGCAAGATGTACCAACGCGGACTGCTCGACGTGAAGGAGCAAATCAGGCAGGTAATGGCTTCGCTCGACTTCATCAACGACCCCGAAGCCACCGACAAGCAGCAGGAACTGCAGGCGATGGACATCTCGTGCGATGCCGCCATCCTCTTTGCCGAGCGTCATGCCGAATTGGCAGAAAAGATGGCTGCCGAGGAAAAGAATCCTGTGCGGCGTGCCGAATTGCTGAAGATTGCCGATGTCTGCCGTTGGGTGCCAGCCCATGCGCCACGCGATATGCAGGAGGCCATTCAGATGTACTGGTTCGTACACCTCGGCACGGTGACCGAACTGAACGGCTGGGACTGCATGAACCCCGGCCACATTGACCAGCACCTCTGGCCGTTCTATCAGAAGGGACTGGCCGACGGCACGCTGACCCGCGAGAAAGCCAAGGAACTCATCTCGTGCTTCTGGATCAAGTTCAACAACCAGCCCGCACCGCCCAAAGTGGGCATCACCGCGCTGGAGAGCGGAACTTACAACGATTTCACCAATATCAACATTGGCGGCATTGACCGCGACGGCAAGGATGCCGTGAACGAAATCTCGTACATCATCCTGGAAGTGCAGGAGGAACTCCACGAACTGCAGCCCGGCCTGAGCATCCATGTCAGCAAAGTGACGCCCGATGAGTTCGTCATGGCCGGTGCCCGTGTCATCCGTCAGGGACATGGCTATCCTTCTGTCTTTAATCCGGATACCTACACGAAGGAACTGATGCGCCAGGGCAAGACACAGGCCGATGCCAATGAGGGCGGCTGTTCGGGCTGCATCGAGGTGGGTGCTTTCGGCAAGGAGGCTTACATCCTGACTGGCTATCTGAACACACCCAAGATTCTGGAAATCACGCTGAACAACGGCATTGACCCGATGACGGGCAAGAAGCTCGGTCTGGAAACCGGCGACCCGCGCAACTTCCAGTCATACGAAGAACTCTACGCCGCTTACCACAAGCAGATGATTTACTTCGTCAACATGAAGCTGGCCGTGAACAACTACATCGAGCGTATGTTCTCGCTCTATGCGCCCGCCACCTTCCTTTCGCTCTTCATCGACGACTGCGTGGCCCGTGGCCGCGACTACTACAGCGGCGGTGCCCGTTACAACACCACTTATATACAATGTACAGGTCTGGGCACCATCACTGACTGCCTTTCCACGCTGAAGAAGCACGTCTTCGAGGACAAGCGATACACGATGGACGAGGTGCTTACCGCCGTCGGCTGCAACTGGGGCGAAGACCTGCCTGAGGATGACAGCCGCTTCCTGAAAGACCGTGCCTTCTACACCAAGATGCGCCATACCATCATGAACCGCACCCCGTTCTTCGGCAACGATGATGACTATGCCGACAGCATCGCCGTGCGGGTCTATGACGACCTGGTGGATGCCATCGAGGGACATCCCAATACACGCGGCGGCACGACGCAGCTCAACATGCTTTCCACTACGTGTCACAACTACTTCGGCTCTGTCTGTGGGGCTTCGGTCAACGGACGCATGGCGCACTTTGCCATCAGCGACGGCACATCGCCCGCCCACGGTGCCGACACCAACGGCCCCACCAGCGTGATGAAGTCGCTGGGCAAGCTCGACCAGACCAAGTCGGGCGGCACCCTGCTCAACGTCCGTTTTGTTCCCAGTCTGCTGAAGCGTGAAGAGGACCTGAAGAAGCTCGTCTCCCTCATCCGCACCTACTTCAGCATGGGCGGTCACCACATCCAGTTCAACATTGTCGATACCCAGACCCTCCTCGATGCCCAGCGCATCCCTGAGGACTACAAGGACCTCCTCGTCCGCGTAGCCGGCTACTCCGACTACTTCAACGACATGACCGAGCAGCTCCAGAACGAAATCATTGCCCGCACGGAGAACGACGAATTGTAAGTTCCCCGACCGCAATACTGTAAACAGAGTGCCAAATCACCAAAAACGACATCGATTTTTGGTGGTTTGGCTACTTTTTTGAGCCTTTATTACCAAAAAATCTGTCATATTTTGTGCAAATAAGGGCAAAAAACCGCTAAATCTACAACGAATTTGTGTTAATAGAGACTAAAACAGTGACCTTAACTGAAAAAGGTTGTCACTTTTTGGAGAGTTAAACTTAATTGGTT
>R20__coassemble_2155_pt1 | contig 9245 bp, 7 predicted proteins | sample R20__metabat2_low_PE_030 | metagenome-assembled genome bin R20 | reverse complement strand
TAACAAAAAGTCTTGTTGGCAAACAAACTTTACCACCCAAATTGACGCAGAACCAAATTTTTTTTGTGAGCCCTATTGAGCCAGATACTTTGCTATCAGCAGCGTGATGTCGGCCACGGTCAGTTTCTTGTCGCCGTTGAGGTCGCAAGCCTGCAAATCGTAACTTGCGCCGCTGGCATATAGGTCAATCAGCATGGTGACATCGGCGTAGGTTACTTCGCCGTCACCATCCACGTCGCCCGGCGTGTAAAGGCGGACTGCAGACAGCTCGAAACTTCCTTCCGTGGAGGACGAGACGCAAGTCACGTTGAAGATGAACTTCACCGTCGCTTCCTTGTCGCCTTTCTTGTATTTCAGCGCCTGCCCATACTTATACGTCTTGCCCACCGTCAAACGTGAAGGATACTGCCCCACCTGGAAAGCAAGGTAGCCAGGAATGAAATCCGAATAGATGTATGAGCTGGTGCCGTATGTACAGCGTGTGCCAGCCGAAGTAAACCAGTGGCCATGCCCATTGGTTGTATAACCCTGGTTGCTGATGTTCCCTGCGGAGGTGAGCGCATAGAGCATCATCTTGTCGTCCGCAGGACCGCTGCTTGCCCATGTCGCAAAATGGTCGGCCACTACGGCTGGCTGCATCTGGAACGCCGTGCCAAGCGCAGAGGCACCTTCGCCATTGACGATAACAGATACATAGGAATGGTCTGAAGCCTTTGGCAGGTTCACATTGTAGGTGATGGTGGCATCGCAGATGTCGCGGTCAGCCGAAATCTGCGGTGCACCATAGATGCTTGTGCCCGTGAACGCCACGGTATAGGGCCACTGATCATCGTTCTCGATGTTTTCATCCCACTTGTGCTGGAAATACTTGGAGGGAGCAGGCACCACCACCATCCAGAGGCGTTTCACGCCAGCGGGCACTTCCAGTTGCGTGGTGCACGCCACATTGCCTGTGCCTGTGCTCTGGCAATAGACTGAATCTTCGCTGAAATACTGCCGTGTGCCGTCTGCATCAGGGCAACATAGCCGAGGCGGAAGCCACGTGTCTTGTAGTCGGCATTCGTCATCTTGTTGTAGCGCACCTTGCCTGAAGACACATACTGGCTGTCACCATTATAATAAGTAGCAGGGTCGCCCGTAGCCAACAGCACCAAATTCTTCAGCGACGTAAACTCCGTGCTGATGGTGGTGCCGGCCTTGGGCACATTGAGCGGAATCACATTGAAGCCCGTACTCTGTGGACAGCTGCTGTAGGCCACCTGATATTTTGTGCCGCCCAGGTTCACATAATTATAATCATACGTGTCGATGTAGCTGCTGGACTCGTCGCGGCACACATCCAGGTCGAGCGTGGCCATCTTCATGGCGTAGTCGAAGTAGTCCTTGTAGAGCTGACGGGCATCATAGCCCATCAGGTCCATAAATACCTCGTTGGCATCAGACGCTGCCGACATGGGATGACGCCAGATGCGGCCTACGATGTCTATGCCGTACTTCTCGGCCAGATAGTAGTGCCACCAGTACGACTGGTAGCGCATCCACTCGTGCGTCATGGCATAGTTGGACGTATGCTGGAACACAAACCAGCTCTGGTCGAACTTCAGATTAGGGAATGCCTGTGCTGCCTGCCACTGCGCCGTCTGTTCCCAAAAGGTGGAGCCACTGCCGATGGGGTCGTGGAACCCGGTATGGCCCCCCAGGTCGCTGTAGCACATATACTGGAAGGAGTGCCCAATCTCATGTGCAAGCGTATGCCCTACGGGCTTGCAGGTGGCGGGGTTCAGCCACAAGGCACCAATGGTGAAGTCGTAGCCACCGCCGTATGCCGTCCAGGTCTGCGTGTGGTTCATCAGAATCATCATCTTGTAGCGGCGCACCTTCGATGTGGCTTCGTCGCAGAAGGCCAGTTTGCCCACATTCAGGGCATAGAACTGCTCGGCCTTCTCCAGCAAATCGTCAATGTCAACGCGGTAGTAGTTGCTGCTGGCCAGCTTCGTGGGTTCCGTCGTGTAGTACTTATCCCAGTAGCAGATGAAGTTCTCGCTCTCCTTGCTGCGCGTCTTCGACCACGTGTACTTGTTCTCGGTATCCACCTCGGCATAGAGCAGCGTGTCACTCGAATTAAAATATTTCCACTCGTTGGGAATGTAGAGTGCCTTCTCTGCGAACATGGCAACGGAGGGCAACAGGCAGAGTAAAGCCGTCAATAAAGGTTTTGCATTCATAAAGAACTGGTTTTGTATAATGTTAATAGATTTACAGCTGCAAAGTAACACCTTTTTCTCCGAATTTTACCACAAAAGCACAGGAAAAAGCAGAAATTTGTCCTGCCAAACGCTTTTAATGCAGGAAACACTGCCTGTTTGGGCAATTTTTCCTTAACTTTGTGGCGAATACACAATACCCCCTTATGAAAACAGATATTGAAATTGCACGCGAGTGCGCGCTGAAGCCCATCGGGCAAGTGGCCGAATACATCGGCATCCCGTCCGCAGAGATCGACTCCTACGGACAGCACATTGCAAAAATTCCCCTCCGCTTTATTGACAAAGAGAAAATCAAACAGTCGAACCTCATCCTCGTCACAGCCATCACGCCCACCAAGGCAGGTATCGGCAAGACAACCGTGAGCATCAGTCTGGCCCTGGGCCTGAACCAGCTGGGCCAGAAGGCGGTGTGCGCCCTGCGCGAACCCTCATTAGGACCGTGCTTCGGCGTGAAGGGCGGTGCTGCCGGCGGCGGCTACGCACAGGTGCTGCCTATGGAGAAGATTAACCTGCACTTCACAGGCGACTTCCATGCCGTCACTTCTGCCCACAACATGATTGCGGCCCTGCTCGACAACTACCTCTACCAGCACCGCGACGACGGCTTTGCTCTGAAAGAGATCCTGTGGAAGCGCGTGCTTGACGTGAACGACCGCAGCCTGCGACATGTGGTCACAGGACTGGGAGCCAAGACCGACGGCATCCCTGCCGAAAGCGGTTTCGACATCACGCCTGCCAGCGAAATCATGGCCATCCTCTGTCTGGCCACCGACCTGGAAGACCTGCGCCGGCGCATCGACAACATGATACTGGGCATCAGGCTCGACGACAGTCCCTTCCGCGTCAGCGACCTCGGCATTGGCGGTGCCATCACCGTCCTGCTCAAGGATGCCATCAACCCCAATCTGGTGCAGACCACCGAACAGACTCCGGCCTTCGTCCACGGCGGCCCCTTCGCCAACATCGCACATGGCTGCAACACACTGGTCGCCACCGAAATGGCCATGACCTTCAGCGACTATGTCATTACGGAAGCTGGCTTCGGGGCCGACCTCGGGGCCGAAAAATTCTTTGACATCAAATGCCGCAAAAGCGGACTGCAGCCCAAGCTTACCGTCATTGTGGCCACGACGCAAGGACTGAAAATGCACGGCGGAGTACCCCTCGAACAAATCAAGGAACCTAACACGGAAGGGCTGGTGCGCGGACTTGACAACCTCGACCGCCACATCCGCAACCTGCAGAAGTTCGGCCAGAGCATCGTGGTCTGCTTCAACTACTACGACACCGACACCGAGGAAGAACTGCGGATTGTGCGCAAGCATTGCGAGAAAATTGGCGTGGGCTTTGCCATCAACGATGCCTTCACACAGGGCGGCCCTGGTGCCATCGAACTGGCACAGACCGTTATGAACGCCATCGAGCAGACACCCTCGAAGCCCCTCCGTCTGGCATACGAGGACAGCGACGACATCAAGACCAAGATTGAGAAAATCTGTCTGAACATCTACGGAGCCAGAAGCGTAACCTACGGCAAGCCGGCCCTGCGCATGTTGGAACGCATACAGAAGCTGGACATCGCCCACTACCCTGTCTGCATCGCCAAGACTCAGTTCTCCTTCTCGGCAGACCCCAAGCTCTACGGCTGTCCCACCGATTTCATCATCAACATACGCGACCTTGTCATCAACGCTGGAGCCGAAATGATTGTAGCCATCGCTGGTGACATCATGCGAATGCCCGGCCTCGGCAAGTCGCCCCAAGCCGAGCGCATCGACATTGTGAATGGACTGATTGAGGGCCTTTCATAATGCTTCCTCTTTCCTGCTTTTGTGGCAGTTATTGATAATAAAACACACTTTTTTTAACTTTTTTTTGGCTGCAAACTATTTTTTCCATACCTTTGCAGCCGCTATCACGCCGTACTGTCTGAAAAAGGCTGTGAAGGTGTGGGCAAACATATTGAATTAGCGTCTTACAACGCTGTGTTTTTGATTGGGTTTAAATTCGCTAAATTTAAACCCAATCAAAAACACAAGTAGAGTAGATGCTACGGGTGGTACATACTTTCCCGTGGAGTGTGCCGAGGCTCGTGCAGCCTCACGCACACTTTAACGGGCGTAATCATAACCACGGCGTGAGCATTGATTCTGTTTGTTTATTGGAAGGGTTTTAGCGAGCCTAAGAGTCGAGCAAGCAGAGTGAGAGTTCACGCTCTTTTTGTGTTCACAGGCCGCCTCCGGCCACGTTCCCACATTTTGAGCTTCGCTGATTCCAACAAGCACTTGGCTTTAGCCGAGTGATGACAGGTTTGATGCTGCCCGGAGCGAAGGGTTTCAGCCGTGAAACGACTTCGAGATTCCGCAGGACAAGGTTCTGCCGGCATACGTAACCAAGTGGAAACAAACTGATTAGCCCCAGGCTTCGAGCCTGACAGGGCAAGAAGGAAACATGTGTCATGCAAAAAAGAAGACAAACCATCCGGCAGACGAAAAAATGGTATGTGTTCATCCATCTCGAACCAGAGCTGATAGAACGCCACCTGCAATGGGAAAACGAGGAACGCAGACAGAAAGGGTTGCGCCTCTTCGAATATTTCATACCATACCAGTTTCTCCCCAAGGCTGTCCCCGACCAATATGCGAAGGATGCTGAGAGTCAGAACAGATATGCCGATGATACCAATGACCTGCGGAAGACCTTGCGCCAGTTCGTGTTTATCAAGGCCAGTTCAAACGAGGTGAGTCGCCTTGTTCACCAGCCTTGGAACAGGGAGGGCCGTCTTCACCTGCACTTCTATGTCAGCCGTAACGGCCACCGCATCACCATGCCCGACCCGATGATGGAGTCCTTCGTCACGCTGTGCTGTGAGAACCGGCAGCGTTTCACGTTTGGTCCTCCCATCGAGAACGTCGATGAGTTCGACACGGTCGTCATCGCGACGGGCGTCTTCAAGGATACAGAGGCAAGGATTCTTGATGTTCAGGACACGTCTCACGGCATCAGCATCACCCTGGGGATTCCATTCTTCAATGGAGAAAAGATGTTGACTTTGACCGACTTCAAACTTTCCGATGTTCATCTGCCCCACACGGTAGAAAGTCTGCTGAACGAACATTTCATCAGCAATGTTGAAACGACGCTGATTGACATTCTCGACCGCAGGGTCAAGCGACCAAAGGACACAGACCGCTTTCATGACGATGTGGCTGCACTCAACCACATTTTCCACTATAGTTACGTAAAAATGCCAGACCGACCGAGTTACTGCCGATTTCGTGCCCTCATGCTCATCTGCGCCGCCTTGCGGATAGACATGGACAGCCGCCGGGCGCTGACGGCAGAGGTAGAGCAAATGGTGGCAGGCTTGTCTGAGGCCACATCCGAAGAACATGCCTACCTGATGGCAGCCCTCTATATTGCCACGGGCAACGCCACCTATCGCACGATGGCCAAGCAATACCAGCAACAGCACGCCGATACCGCGCTTTCGCTCAACCGCATCATGTCACCTGTCAAGCGAATGAACCGACAATTCTTTAAAAGCATAACGCCAAGGGCCTAATGATACTCAACGTCCAACCCGTCATGCAACACATCCGTGAGACGGATTTTGCCTCGGCATCACCAGCCAAGGCAAGAGCCATCTGCGGCATATTGCGTGTGCTGGCTACATGGGTGGAGGACGGCAATGAACTGATGACAAAGCTCCAAAGCTATCAGCACGATGCGCTCCAGCCTACACGAAACGTCATCGAAGGCTACGATGCTTCCGGCATCCCTTGGGCCAGTCTGCCCTTGAAAGAGCGGTTGCTCCGTCTGCGGGCATTCTATCAGGAAGACATTCACATGCTGAGTGCCGGCGATGACCAGAAAGCACACCGGCTGCTGGAGGCTGCGGAACTCGCCTTCCAGTTGTGCAGCAAGGAAACATTTCAGCATTGTGACACCCAGATGGAGGAGTTCCTCCTCTATTTCCATGTGCTTTGCATGGCTCATCCTGGCTATCGCAACCCCGCGAACACGCGGCTGTATCTTAACTTCGACCGTGTTTTCAACGCGCTGCCAATCACGGAGCATGGTCTGGATTCCGACGTGTCATGGCAATACCGCGAGGTACGCTGGTGCCGGGACATGCTCCATGAGCAGCACTTCGACCGCTCCCTCCTGCCAGGCCTCACCTTCGTCGAACCAGTGGCAGCGGAGGCCTTCCGTCTGCAATGCTACAGATGGATGCTGTTCATCGACCCCGAGGACGACGGCTCCGTACAGGAATGGAGCGAGAACAACCGTTTCATGTCAGAGTGCATTCGTCGCATCCATGCCTGGCTCCGTGCCAAGGATGAAAACCATATCGGCATCGATGACGAGACACTGGTGCTGGCCCTTCTGACCCTCTACTGCGGCGTCAATGCCACCGGCAGCACCTTCACCTCCCTGCCAGAGATGGAAGAGAAGGCATACAGCCTGTTCGACCGTCTGCCCGCGTCCAGGCAGAAGACGCACCTGATGGCACAGGTGGCAGCCAACAATGAGGACCCGGAACTAATGGCTGCCGTCCGTGCCGACATTGCGACGTGGGCCGAGGCACAACTCTCGCAAGAGGATAAATACCTGATGGAATTTGTTGCATGACCCCGAACAGCCGACAACACATCCAGATGATACAGGGCTGCGACTTCCGCAGCCTCTCCCCCAAGGCGCTTGCTGCTGTGTATGGCATCCAGTCTTACGACCCAGCTATGCAGGAACGCAGCAAAACCTCAGCCGTCTTGTTCCAGGTGGCAGAAGAGCGCTACGACGCAGCTACCACCCTCGACGGGAAGATGCAGTGGCTTGAAGCACTCTACCGCATGGCTGGAATCTATGCCGGCTTGCGGCAGTCCGACTGCTATACCGAGGATGAGTGCGACGAGCGATTCGACACACTCCTTTGCCAATATGGTGATTCACCATTGGCTGCCCATCCGCTCTACGAGCGTCTGCTCTGCTATCGCATGCACCAGAGCCTCATCGAGCCTGCACCACTCGCCCCCCAGATTCGTGCAGCTTTCCTGGAGCGGTGCCACCAGTGGATCATCGACCTCACCGGCCAGGAGCCCAATCTCTGGTTCTCCCTTCCGCTGACCGAGCGCCTCTATCGCCTCAGGGTGCTTTCCGTCCTCCATTTCAATGCACGGCTCATTCTCGACCTGGAGCATTTCGCCCCTTATCGGTGGCAGGATGTGCAGAACTGCTTCTACCGCTGCAGCCAGCAGTTCCGTCGCATGGAGCAAGCCGACGTGGAGACACTCACAGCCTACTACCAGGCACTTTGCGCCCTCTATCCCGATGCCGACGGCATCCAGGAAGAAGCCTACGCGGCATACTTCCAGCGTTTCAGTCAGACCCTCGACACCTTGCGGGTCGGCTCCGACGAATGGTGGCAGCTGATGGAGGTTCATGCCCATCACCGCAAGGACATCGCCAAGGCGTATCGCCGCTCCTTCCTCCCCGACCTATCCACCCTCGACCTGGGTTCCATGCATGACTTCCGTCTTGAACTCTATCAATGGGAAGGCCAGGATTCCGACTACTTCGACATTCAGCAAGACGCATATATACAGCGATTGGCAGAAGAGACAGCCGAGCGACTCATCCCCTACCTACATCCCATTCTGAAAAATGAGATAGAACTGGACGCCGACACTGAGACCGCCTATCTGCTCACCCTCCTCATGGCAGTAAAGAAGATGGAGAATACCGACTTGACAGCCCGCATTGCCGATGGCATCATCCCCCATCTATCCCACCTGCCCGCCTCTCGCCTCAAAACCCACCTGCAGACCCACCTCTACATGATGAGCACCGACGAAACCCTCTTCCATGAAGCCTACGAAGCCGCCACATCATGGCCTCCCCACACCCTCACCAACGAAGACACCTACCTCCTCCACTACCTGCAGGAAGAGCAGGTCTTGGTGTATGTGGCATAGCCTTTGCCTTATCGGATTTGTGTTAACATGAATAAAACATCTTTCTTAAACAAAAAACTAACAAAATCTTTGTTGGTATGTAATTTGTGATTAACTTTGCAAATGTAAAATTATTAGTTAATCCATGAAGCCGTTGCACCATATTCAGTTATTTGAAGAAAGAAAAGTTCGTACAGTGTGGGATGAAGAACGAGAAGAATGGTATTTCTCAATAGTTGATGTATGTGCCATCCTTACAGACCAGCCAAATTATGACCATGCAAAAAACTATTGGAAGGTGTTGAAGTTCAGACTTGTTAAGGAGGGTAATGAGTCGGTTACAAATTGTAACCAACTGAAAATGGTTTCGCCGAAAGACGGAAAACGTTATAAAACCGACGTTGCCAATACAGAACAGCTATTTCGCATCATCCAGTCTATACCTTCACCCAAAGCTGAACCTTTTAAACAATGGATGGCACGGGTGGCCGCACAACGTATAGACCAGATGCAAGACCCCGAGTTGAATTTCCAGCAAGCATACGATGACTATCGTCGGTTGGGTTATTCCGACAAATGGATTAATCAGCGGTTGAAAAGCATAGAAGTTCGCAAGGAACTTACTGATGAATGGAACCGAGCAGGAGTAACAGATGGACTGCAATATGCCTCGCTGACAGATATTATTACCAGTGAGTGGAGTGGAAAGACAACGAAGCAATATAAGCAATACAAAGGCTTGAAGAAAGAGAACCTGCGTGACAACATGACCAACATTGAACTTGCACTCAACATACTGGCAGAGGCCTCAACGACAGAAATCAGCAAGGCGCAGAATCCCAAGGGCTACAGACAGAGCGCAGAAGTTGCCCGACGGGGAGGGCGAATCGCGGGTGAAGCAAGAGAAAGGTTAGAAGAGCAGGTAGGCCACACTGTAATTTCAAAGGAGAAAGCTTCTGACTACCTGCCAATCACCCCAAGCCATGACTCCCTTGAGTAAATTGTAAGATTAAAAAAGTATTTA
>R20__coassemble_2152_pt1 | contig 9253 bp, 8 predicted proteins | sample R20__metabat2_low_PE_030 | metagenome-assembled genome bin R20 | reverse complement strand
GATATATGATGGCATGAAATGGGACTGGAATTACCACCTAAATTGACGCAGAACCCGCAAATCCCTTGTATATTTAGCGCGAAAACAGGGGCTTTCCACCCCTGTTTGCACAAAAAGTTTGTATAAGAAGGCCAAAATTCGTCAGAACAACCGCCAAATTGCCAACTTTTCCGGGCATATTATGGAGGCTTTATCATGAGTTTTTGAGGTTGATGTGGAACGACTATTAAAAGATTGAAACGGCTGTCCGCCCCAAATTATGTTTAGCGGACACCACTATTTTTCTTTGATTTTTTTCTACCCGCAGACTTCTTTTGCCCTTTCAGGTCACGGTTAATCAGGTAGCTGACGCGGGGACGATTCACCTGTGGACGCTCCTCGGCTGTGTCCTGCACGGCAGGGCTTTCACCCCCGAAGCGGTCGCAAGCTGTCACGGCATAGTAGCGCACCTTTTGGGCACGGCCAGACAGCTCGTATGTGCAACCAGGCACATGGATGGCAAGCAGGTTCTCGGCTTTCGTGCAATCTACAGGCCACCGGTTGCTACCATATATATTATAGAAAGGTGCTTCACCCTGCCAATGGAGCTGCCCGTCAAGATAATGCACGTGGACGGGAGGCGCAGGAAGAGGACACGAAGGTTGCATCCACGTCATGCGTGGCGGCAAAGCTGGATAGGGGAAGAATTCTTCTGCCAGACAATCATATAGTCCCTGCACATTGCGAGTGAGGAAGGCACTGCGGTAGAAAGCCATGCCGCCAATGCCGCTGTTGCGAGCCGTGTGCATTTCGGCACGGACGATGTTGAGCGCCCAGCGTCCCTCACGTGGGTCAAGGAAGTAAATGCCAAGCCCTGGCACGACGGGATGTCCATAGCTGTGTTCCAGCCAATCGAAGAGGAACGGATAGAAGTGGTTGCCCTGGAAGTACATCATGGGGAAGAGCATATCCTGCAAGTTCTCCTTCAGCCAAAGTTGAGGGTCCTGACAGACGGCATTGTAGCCGTTCCAGCCCCCCGAGGTGTAGCGGCTCAGATTGCCATACTTCCCGATGGGTGAACTGCTCAGTTTCACCCAGGGCTTCAACGGCTTCACCGTATCGTGAACGGCACGCACAATGCGCGTGATATTTTCACGCCGCCAGTCGGGCAGGTGGCTTTTCGTCGGGCACAAGTCATCGTCAGAGAACTTATAGGTGCTTTCGGGATAGCGGATGTAGTCGAGCGAAATGCCGTCAACATCGTAGCCCTCGACAATCTCCCGGCAAAGGGCTGCAATATAGTCTGCCGTTTCGGGCTGGCCAGGCACCATGAAGACCTCCCCCTTCACGGTCTTGCACAGCCTTGGCTTGCGCTTCACAATGCTTGCCGCACCATAGCCCCGCTGCTTGGCAGTCTTGCCCAGCGGGATGCAGACCAGCCAGGCGTGCAGCTCCATGCCACGTCGATGGCACTCCTCTATGCAGAACTGCAGGGGGTCGTAGCCAGGATGCTTGCCCGGAGCGCCCGTCAGACATTCGTCCCAAGGCTCAACCGCAGAAGGATAGATGACTGAGCCACGGATGCGCGTCTGAAGCAGAACAGTATTGATGTGGATGCGTTGGTAAGCGTCCAGAATGTGACAGAGTTCGGCCTTCTGACGTTCTATGCCGGCAGCATCGGTTGCCAAGGTGCGCGGCCAGTCCAGGCCGTTGAGGGTAGTCAGCCAAACAGCACGTGTTTCATGTTTGGGTTGCTTTCGCTCAAAGAGGCCTCCAGCCTTTTCAGAATGAAATGAAATCGAAACGCCGGCTTTTTCCTGTGCGTTCAAATGACCGCCACAAATGAAGAAAAAGACCAGCAGTATTGTTATCTTATAGAGATAAAACATTATAAATCCTTAAATTTGTTGCAAAGGTAACAATAAATTACTACTTTTGCCGCACTTTTTAAACGATTTTACGTAAAATAATGATTACTTTTATTTCGTCTTTGTTGCTCCTGCTGCTGGGTTACCTGCTATACGGCGGTGTGGTTGACCGCACTTTTGGAGCTGATTCAGGGCGCAAAACCCCGTGCTTTACTTGCCAAGACGGTGTTGACTATATGCCAATGCCAACATGGAAGGTCTTTCTCATCCAATTCCTGAACATTGCGGGCACAGGTCCCATCTTCGGTGCCATCCAAGGCATTCTGTTCGGCCCTGCCGCCTATTTCTGGATTGTATTGGGTTGTATTTTCGGCGGAGCCGTGCACGACTATATGTCGGGCATGATATCCATCCGAATGAAAGGTGCCAGTCTGCCGGAGATTATTGGCGACAACCTGGGACAGGTTACCCGCATCGTCATGCGCGTGCTTGCACTGGTATTGATGATTCTGGTAGGTGCCGTGTTTGTCACCACACCTGCAGGACTGCTGGCCAACATGATTGGCGGGGAGAGCCTCTTCGGACAGAATGTCTTCTGGATCTCCATCATCTTTGTTTACTATATGCTGGCCACGCTGTTGCCCATCGACAAGCTGATTGGCAAGATTTATCCCGTATTTGGCATGGCTCTGCTCATCATGGCTGTTGGCGTGGGATATGGCATTTTCGTCCGTGAGGGGGCATTGCCGGAAATCACAGAAGCATTCACCAATCACCACCCCAAGGCCGTCATGCCGATATTCCCCGGACTGTTCATCACCATTGCCTGTGGAGCCGTCAGTGGATTCCATGCCACACAATCGCCCATGATGGCACGATGCATTCAGAACGAGAAATATGGACGTCCCATTTTCTATGGTGCCATGATTACCGAAGGACTGGTAGCACTCATCTGGGCAGCCGCAGCCATCAAGTTTGCCGACAGCCTGAACGTTAGCGGAAATACGCCTTACGAAAAACTGTGGGCCTTGATGACCAATGAAGGCACAACCGGCCCCAATCCTGCTGTACTTGTGAATAAAGTATGCTCCAGCTGGCTCGGCACCGTGGGGGCCGTGCTGGCCGTGTTGGGTGTGGTGGCAGCTCCCATCACATCGGGCGACACCGCCCTGCGCAGTGCCCGTCTGATAGCAGCCGACTTCATGCACTACAAGCAAAACAAGATTTACAAGCGGCTCATCCTTTCATTGCCAATCTTTGTCGTCAGTGGCGCACTGATGTTTATCAACTTCGATGTACTCTGGCGCTATTTTGCATGGTTCAACCAGACCCTTTCGGTCTTCACGCTATGGTCTGTCACCGTCTGGCTGTCGAAACGCTGTCTGACGGAAAAGCGCAATGTGGCGGAGGTGCTTGTCACCTTGATGCCAGCACTATGGATGACGCTGGTCTGCTCCACCTACATCCTTATTGCCCCAGAAGGGTTCAGCCTGGAACACACGTTCTCGTACTGCATTGGCGGACTGACTACACTGGCCGCCCTTTGCTGCTACCTCCTTTGGTTTAAGAAATTACAGAAAAGCGGCATTGCCCAATGATTTCAAGAAAATATTTCTGGCTGCCTTGCGCCTTCTTCTGTGCAGGACTCATCTTTTACATCTACTACGGCATCACATGGAATGCGTGGTTGGCCAACCTGCCCAACCTGCTCATCTATGCCGTCATTGTAGCGGCTCTGTCGTGGGCACTTTACAAGAAAGAACAAATAAAAAAACAATAACAAATAAACTTACACACACAATGAAAAAAGTATTTATGGCTTTACTGCTTGCCACAGTAGGCGTAGCAAGCGCTTCTGCACAGTTTGAAAAAGGCAAAATCTATGGTGGTGCTTCTGCTTCGGGGCTTGGCATCTCGTATAGCGAAACAACGAAATTCACCTTCGGACTTGAAGCCTTGGCAGGCTACATGTTTGCCGACGACCTGATGGCTATGGCCGAAGTGGGGTATGATTACCACAACTCCGAAACACAATCGCTCTCGCTGGGTGTTCGTTGCCGTTACTACATTGTGCAGAATGGCCTCTTCCTCAGTTTAGGTGCAAAATACCTGCACGAGTTCAAGGATTACAACGACTTCTACCTCACGCCAGAAGTGGGCTATAGCTTCTTCCTCAACCACAACGTCACACTGGAGCCAAGCGTGTATTACAATATGTCACTTTCGAAGTTTGGCGACAAGAGCCGCTTCGGTATAAAGGTAGGCATCGGCTTCTTCTTCTAATTTCTTTTATTCATTGCAAATTGTTCATTTCATGTTATCCGTATCTGAACTTAACGACCGCCTCATTGATTTGGCTTTTGCCGAGGATATTGGCGACGGCGACCACACCACTCTCTGTTGTATTCCTGCCGACCAGGTGGGCGAGAGCCTCCTGCTCATCAAGGAGGAAGGCATCTTTGCCGGCGTGGAAATAGCCAAGCAGGTGTTCCACCGCTTCGACCCCACCATGCAGGTGGAAGTCTTTATTCAAGATGGCGCACACGTGAAGCCTGGCGACATCGTGATGGCTGTCAAGGGCAAGGAACAGTCACTGCTGCAAACCGAGAGGCTCATGCTCAACATTCTGCAACGCATGTCGGGCATTGCCACCATGACCCACAAATACCAACAGGCCCTCATCGATGCCGGCACGAAGACCCGCGTGCTCGACACGCGCAAAACCACTCCTGGCATGAGAATGTTGGAAAAAGAAGCCGTGAAGATTGGCGGCGGCATGAACCACCGCATCGGCCTGTTCGACATGATTCTCTTGAAGGACAACCACATCGACTTCTGCGGCGGCGTACATAATGCCATCAGCCGGGCCAAGCAGTACTGCAAGGACAAGGGCAAGGACCTGAAGATAGAATGTGAAGTGCGCAACTGGAAAGAACTGGAAGAGGCACTGGCCGAAGGGTGCGACCGCATCATGTTCGACAACTTCACGCCAGAAGACACGGAAAAAGCCGTGAAGCTGGTGGCCGGACGGGCTGAAACGGAATCGTCGGGCGGCATCACTTTCGACACCATGATTCCCTACGCCAAGGCCGGCGTTGACTTCATCTCATTCGGCGCACTCACCCATTCGGTGAAGGGGCTTGACATGTCATTCAAGGCCAAAGGAAGCGACAAACTTATCATCAAATAGCGTCATGCGGTTATTAGATATAGCTTATAAAAGAGCCGAAAACTAATAGATTTGTTAGATATATCTAATAAGATTTATGACTCCCCTAAGAGACAACTTCAGCAACAGAGAGCGGAAGACCATTATTCTGCTTTCTGTTGTTGCTGTGTTTAGTCTTGGCATCTTGGTTGTGCTGAACTTGGGCAAAGAACAGCAGCCCCAGCCATCGGAGTCTTCAGAACAGACATACCAGAAGAAAAAACGTCAATGGCAGCAGGAAGACTCTGCCTACAAGCAGAAAATGGCTGAACGCCGACAGCGACAAGACGAGCACTACCGACTGCAAGCCGAACATTACAGCCGACAAGAAGCGCACTACAGGCTGCAAGATGAATACTACAGGCAGAAAGACAAGTTCTACCGCGATGAAATCAAACGCATCCAGAGGCAGAGCGCCCAACAGGCACAAACCGCGAAAACCATACGCACCACCGACAGCACAGAACGGCCCAAACTGTATGACCGTACAGATAAATTCCGAGTGCCGACAACCATTGACGCCAACACGGCAGACTCTGCCACCCTGTGCCGCATTCCCGGCATTGGGAAAACGATTGCCTCCATCATCCTGCGACAACGCAACCGCTTAGGCGGTTTCCACAGCCTTAGCCAGCTGTGCGAATGTAAATACTTCACCGAGGACCTGCTGCCGTGGTTTACCATCAGCGCAGAACCCGAACTGAAGAAAATCTGCATCAACACCGCCACGTTCTATCAGCTTGTCAGCCATCCCTACATCAGCAAAGCCCAGACCCAAGACATCCTTGCCTACATCCGCCGCTATGGCAACATCAAGGATGCAGGCCAGCTCCGCAGCACAGGCATCTTCACCGAAGAAGAACTGCCCCTGCTGCTCCCCTATCTCGAATTTTAACCAACCCATTCCCCGGGGGTTCTGTCTCGTGCTGTAGCACAGCACGCCCCTCCCCTTAAAAAGCACCCAAACAATGAAAAAACTACTAACCCTCATCGTCACAACGATTCTGCAATCGTCATTCATCATTTCCTATTCACTGGCCTGCACCAACATCATCGTGGGCAAACAAGCCAGCCAGGACGGCTCCGTCCTTGTCACCTACTCCGCCGATAACTACGGTACCTACGGCAGCATGTACTTCCATGCCGGTGGCACCCACGCCAAAGGCGAAATGCGCCCCATCTACGACGGTGACACCAATCGCCACTGGGGCGAAATTCCCCAGGCCGAAACGACGTACCGCGTCATTGGTCAGATGAACGAGCACCAGGTGAGCATCTGCGAAACCACCTTTGGCGGACGCGAAGAACTTTGCGACACTACAGGCATCCTCGACTACACCTCTCTTATATATATAGCACTGGAACGCGCCACCACAGCCCGCCAGGCCATCAACGTGATGACCAGCCTTGTGGCACAGTATGGCTACAACTCCGAGGGCGAATCCTTCTCCGTTTGCGACAAGAACGAGGCTTGGATTCTGGAGATGATAGGCAAAGGTCCCGGTGTGCGTGGCGCCAACTGGGTGGCTGTGCGCATCCCCGACGACTGCATCTCGGCCCACGCCAACCAAAGCCGCATCACACGCTTCGACCTGAAGGACAAACAGAACGTGCTCTATTCAAAGGACATCATCAAATTTGCACGACAGAAGGGGTACTTCACCAGCAAAAAGGATGCCGACTTCTCCTTCCGTGATGCCTTTGCGCCCAGCGACTTCAGCGCAACCCGCTATTGCGAAGCCCGCGTCTGGAGCATCTTCAACCACTTCTTCACAGGCATGGCCCCATACACAGACTACGCATTTGGCCTCGTGCCCGTAACCGACCCAGCAGCCCGCTGCACAGAAATGCCGCTCTACGTGAAGCCCGACAAGCCCGTAAACTTGCAAACCGTCATCGCCGCCATGCGCGACCATTACGAAGACACACCGCTCGACTTCCGCAGCCAGCCAGGAGCCGGCCCCTTCCAGATGCCTTACCTCCCCACGCCGCTTTCTTGGGAACTGGACGGAAAGAAATACTTCAACGAGCGCCCCGTGTCCACACAGCAAGCATCCTTCTGCGTGGTCTGCCAAATGCACGCCACGTTGCCCAACGCCGTTGGCGGCATTGTCTGGTTCACCAACGACGACCCCAACATGGCTCCCTTCATGCCTGTCTTCTGCGGTGCAACCAGCGTGCCCAAGTGTTACAAACGCATTCCTGGCGAACAAGACGACCTGCACTACACCACGGAAAGTGCTTTCTGGCTGCAAAACACCGTCAGCAACTACGTCTATCCCTACTACAGCAAGATATTCCCCGACCTGCAGCAGGTGCGCGACTCCCTGGAACAGGCTGCCATCAAGGAGACGAGCGTGTTCCAGCTGACAGCCACTCCCGAGCTGACCGCCTCCGAGAAGTACGCCAAGTTCCTGACCGACTATTCCCAGCAGAAAGCCACCGACATGATGGCCCGCTGGCAGCAGCTCTTCCGCTACATCATGGTGAAGCACAACGACATGGCTGTCCGTAAGCTCAACGCCGACGGCTCGTTCAAGCAGAATCCCTACGGCCTTGCAGCCCCCGTTGACCGCCCGGGCTATCCCGAAGCCTACCGCCGCCGCATCGTGAAAGAGACGGGCGACCGATACCTCATCAAGTAAAAACAGCGCAACGCATAAACAAAAACACGAATCTTTAGCACGCCACACTAAAGATTCGTGATTTCTTTTGTCGTACCTTCCAATCTCTACGCTTTGAATTCATACAATCCAACAAACACGCCCAAAAACAGCACAACAAATGCCACAATACAAACAGCACAGGCAATCACACAGACCGTACGCCAAATCGTGCCCCACCATCCATAACCAAACAACTGGTGATAGCAGACAAGAGAGCTAACAATCTTCAACCAATCAAGCATATCATCAAAGAGGTCGGACACGAAGGTTATCATCAACGAAAGGACAGACATGAATATCTGGATGAAAAGCCCTTCAGCCAAGGTGTGCCGAGGATAGGCCGGAGCATTACGGAAGAGCCACCAGATGGGCAAAATGACGAAAGATTTCCAGAATAGCAGCGACCACTCCTGGTGTGCATCTATCCACACCAGAAACGTCTTCACATAACTTATGACCCCAAGGGGACTATTACTGACTTCAGGATTCTTCATGACGGCATGTCGCTCTGCAGCATCTGGCACAAACCAGTATTCTAACAGGGTTATGATAACGGCCAAGACGGCCAGCATCTTCACCGGCGGGAAACTCACCTGCCGCTCGCCGCTGATATAGTCCCGGATGAAATACCCCGGACGCCAAATCAGCTGCCACAAGGCGTATGGCATCGAGCGCGAACCCATGCCCCACAGCTCCAGCGCCCCCTGGTACACACTCGTCCAGGTGATGCGCCCCAGCCCAGCCTTTTGCGAGCAATAAGGACAATAATTGCCCACAAATTCATGGCCACAGTTCTGGCAGCAATGTGTTTCCTCACTCTGGAACTCATAGTTAAACGGCTCCTGCTGCCACGCCCTAAAACGTTGGCAATGTGCCTTCAAACGTAACCGTCCACCCTTTTCCGTTTCCGATTTCTTCTCCATCTTGTTGTTTATTTACAAATCCCTGCAAAAGTACGAAAAAGAATCAGAAAGAAAGCCACATTCTCCCTTTTTTACGTTCCAAGCAGGGCACTTTCCGTTTCCAAGCCACAAAAACAGGACAAGAAGCAGCGGAAGAATCAACATTTCCCCACAACAAACATTCCCGTCCCCTCTCGCCGCCTTCAAAGCTTCCCTCCCGCACAAAAATTCCAGCGAATTATTTGCCGTTTAGAAAAATGTGCGTACATTTGCAACGTGAAGATAAGTAATCTCCACAAATAATACACTACAACAGTACATTAACCTTTTAAACGTTAAGCACGTATGAGATAACAAGCAAAGACATAATAGGAATGAAGCGTTAGCTTTGTATTCTTGTTCTTTCTAAATCGGCAAAATGAAGAAGCATTAAGAGTAAAAAGCCAAAACGCTCACGCCAATGGCGTGGGCTTTTACTCGTATATAATGCAAAGGTGTTTTGCCGATACCTGAAAGAACGTAGACGAAGTAAGTAGTCCACGTTTTCTTTTTGTGCCAATACCTTGCTGATAATATACTAACACCCTAAATACCAACTGACATGAAAAAGTTTTTATCCATTCTTGCCCT
>R20__coassemble_2131_pt1 | contig 9340 bp, 6 predicted proteins | sample R20__metabat2_low_PE_030 | metagenome-assembled genome bin R20 | reverse complement strand
TCTGACTTCAGTGACAATTCCTGATGGCGTGACCAGTATTGGGGACTCTGCTTTCCGGAATTGTATTTAGAGACCTCTAAACAACCACAAACAATGGAAAACACATAAAGATAAACCTCTATATATCAATTACTTTTAGATTTTAACACTTCGGACTTGCTTTTTGGTGGTTCTCAAAAATCCGCTTATCTTTGCAACGCATTTCTACCGCGGAGAATTTTGAGGGCTTTTATTTTGCCATCTCGTGGACAGAGTTGATAAAGGTTGACAAGAGTGGACAACAGTTGACAGATTAACGAGAGGGAAAAGAGTAAGGAAGTGACCTCATTTGAAGAACGTGACATCGTGGAATGGGTTGACAAGGATTGTCAATGATTGACGAAAGTTCACTCCGTGGCGGTTTGCAAGAAATTGATTGTAAAACCACATAAAAAGGAGTCAAATGAGAAAGACAAGAAAATGCGCCTTCTGCGGAAAGGAGTTCACTTGTAACAGCGGTTCGCAGAGGTATTGTTCAGAACATTGTGCTGAAGCGGCAGCAGCTTAGCGAAAGTGAGCGAACGGCTGCATTCGCACATACCCAGCGATTGCAAGGTGACCTAAGTTCACGTTCCTATCTCTATGTCTATCTGCGGGACAAGGAGTGGATGAAGGCAATGTAGCTATGAAGTAGAGGGCCTGCCCGATGCTTGCCACATAAAACAAGCATCGGGAAGCTCACTACCCGTTCCGATTTTCATCGGGCGGTGGACTGACCACATAAATCTGCAAGCAGAGGTCACAGTATCTGGCATTAAACTATTCTCACACATGGCAGGCCATGAATTTAAGAGCCAACACCAGAGGATAATATCAAGCGTGTAAAATCGGCTTGCCGATGCCACATTTTTCAAGTAGTGGGAAGCCTAATACCCCAGCCATCTATCGATGTAAGGGGAGCTGACCAGATAAATAAGCAAGCCAAGACGGTTATAATGACTTTGAAAAACTTTCCGAAAGGCTGTCACCAATATGATGGACAACTGGAAATACAGACGTGCAGAAGAGGCTTACCTATGTCCACTCAATTGTAGGGAGGTGCAGCCTAATACTTCATCGTCACTTCTTTTATTTTGAATGTGTTACAACAACGATAGAAAATTTCCGAATGCACTAAGTGGCATAGCCGAGCGCAGCCTCACAACATCTTCAGAAAGCGGTAGAGCTTGATGTGAATTGGTCTTTGAACAGAATATGCATATAGCAAAGACAACGACTTACAGCTGAAGCAAGCGGTGTCGTTGCCTTTGCGATAGATATTATAATGTCATTCTTCAATCTTATTTTCTCCCCTCATCAAATGACGCAGGGCACTGAGGAGTTCTTGAGATTCTTGGACAACATTTAGGAATACGGTCATGGCTTCGATGTTGAGTTGTTTGGTCTGGATGTCATGAATGATGCATTTGCGATAATCGGAAAGTGATGATTGAAGTCCAGCTGCATCGTTACGTATCAGGGATGTGGGCTCACTATCGAGAGACCGATAGTACAAACGTATAATTTCATTTCGCAAAACAAGAAACTCATTGACATATTCGCTTGGAACGGGACTAAAATTGTTGCCAACATGTTCCCTACATGATTCACTCATGCGCTTTAGGCAATAGTACATCTGAGATAGAGAATTGACTATAAGGAAATACCATGTGCTTTTTTCCACGCTTACTATAGGGTCTAAACGACGCAAGGCGATAATCTGTCTACGTCGCTGGCGTTTCAGTTCCTTGCGTTGATTGTCCACACCTGTGGTGACATGTTTCAGACGGCGGTAATCCTCGCAGAAAAATGCCGTAGTCAATGTTTCATAATCATCTATTACCATACGGATATTATCATTGATAGTATGATTCAAATATTTTTGGAGCAATGTCCAACATTCATCCTTGCTGGTGCAATGCAATATCCTTGTGAATAATTTGTCTTCCTCACCTACCATTGCATTCTTTCGGTAGTTCACATTACTACGAATGAGCAGGAAGATAGCAAGTGCAATGGCTACCAACATTGCTACAAATGAACCGAAGAACAAAGCGATGCATACAAGGGAGCACAGCATGAACGCCACGCCGGCCGTGATGAACCAGCCGCCGATGACTGACAGCACGCCCGTGATGCGGAACACGGCACTCTCGCGACTCCATGCACGGTCAGCAAGAGAAGCACCCATAGCCACCATGAAGGTAACATAGGTGGTGGACAACGGCAGTTTGAACGATGTACCTAATGCCACCAATGCACCTGCAAGCACCAGATTTACTGCTGCGCGAATTTCATCGAAAGCAGTTCCTCGCTTCAATACCGCAGCATCGGCATTGAAACGCGAGTCTATCCAGCGTGTCACACACGGCGGCACAGCTGTTGACAGGCTGGTTGCCATGCTTCTCGATGTGCGCACCAACGTCCGTGCCACACCACTTGAACCAAACATCTCGTCACCCTCGTCTTGACGTGAGAGGTCCACCGACGTCTTCACAACATTCTGCGCCTTCTTGGAAAATACCAATGCGAGCACCATCACCACACCTGCCGCTATTAGATAAACTGCTGGTGTATGGGCACTGTCCATCAACGACTGCATCAGAAAGCCTTGCGCATCGCCCTGACCGTTGGTCGTGTAGTCCATATATGCCTCAAGCCCTGTCAATGGCACGCCCACGAAGTTCACGAGGTCGTTGCCTGCAAAGGCCATCGCCAAAGCAAATGTGCCAAACAACACTACGTACTTCAATACAGGCAACTTCAAAGCACTCAGCAGTGTCATCAACACCGAAAACATTGCGATGCCGCCGCCGATAATAAGCCATGTATTCTCGTTGATGATTGCCTTCGCCTCCGGTGTCATCAGACTACTATTCTTCAATCCGTTGATAAGCAGGAACCAGACGATGGCCGTCACTGATAGTCCGCCGAAGATGCCAATCTTCAGCGACGACGTCACTAGACCGCCCATCAGTCCCGACTGGTCCGTCGTCCGCCCATTTACACGATAAGTAAATGTGAAAACGATGCGTGCCACCCATTGTACAATGATTCCGAGCAGGAATGCTATTGCTACACTGAGGAAGATGCCAAGGATGACCGAGATGGCTTTTTCTGTATTGAGCAAATCACCCAGCGAGAGCAGCGTACCGTCCGCCGCCGTTGCCCCCTGCATAATCTGGAGCAGCGCTATAGCAAAGGCTCCGCCCAATAGTTCAAACACCATCGAGACGGTAGTGGATGTAGGCATACCAAGCGTGTTGAACACATCGAGCTGCACCACGTCGGTCACCATAACGGCCAGGAACACGCACATCACGTCGTAGAACGAGAAGTACTGAGGTGTCATGATGCCGTGCCGTGCTACATCCATCATGCCGTTACTTAGGGCAGCTCCAACAAACACACCAATAGCCGCCACCGTTACAACCGTCCTGTACCTCGCCACCTTGGCACCAATGGCTGAATTCAGAAAATTCACTGCATCGTTGCTCACACCAACCACTAGGTCGAATACCGCAAATATGATAAGGAATATGACTATTCCAAGAAATAAAGTATTCATCTTTCCAATTTTTTTTGATTACATATATCGTTTCATTTCTTCACCCTGAACTCCTGCATACAACTCCAACAGACTCTTTGCTGGACTAGACTGAATCTTGGGAATCAGGACTTCTTCGACTTGGAAGAAACCTACCTCTGCCCTCATGTGTATCTCTATCTTCAAAGGGCGTTCATGCCCTTGTCTTATATTAACCGATTCGATAGAATTTGCAGAATATTTGTGAATATCGCCCTCTGTCGGTTTCGACGGAATTTCCAAAGGAATACGCGCGCGTCCTTTTGTCATATCACAACCATCAGCAATCAAGATAAGTCCAGCCTCAATAGAATGGATAGGATGTGTAGTCATGTGTCCGATAATGCCTTCCATTGCTATAGAGCGGATAATAGTCAGCCGCAGGATGTTATAGTTTTCAGGAAGGAGTTGTGACAATACCTTTTCAATAATTGAATAGGATATGATGCCAGAATAAAGTTCATGCCCATTTCTTCCTATTGTCATTCCGCAGTCATGAAGAAGCGATGCAAGCATAACTGCCGCGACACTGTCAGCAAATGTCCCAATGTTTTCCTTTTCCAAACTTGTCTGCATCCCAGCAGAATGTAATATACTCAGCATCTTCAAGGCATTGCGGCATACAATCTTCATGTGAACTGGCCCGTGGTCATTCAGCCCCAAACGTCTTATAGATACCATGTTGGCATAATCTTGTATAGCGGCTACTTCCTGATTATTCCGAAGATGATTCCATAGTCTTATGGGCAAATCGTCGCCAGATGTCTGGCCGGCCACTATCTTTGTGACCCAATGGGTTATCTTTTCTTCGACTTGTATTTCTTTTGGTGATTTCGACTCCATATTCTTTCCTTATATTTTATACACATATCCCGAAGTTAACACATGAAGTCCTTTGTTCATACCATCGGCAGATCTTTTCAAATCAAGTAGATAGCCGAAGTTGATGGTATGATGAGCGTTGATGCTATAGGCTGTACCAATCGCCATGCGCATCTCATCTATCTGGAATTGTTTGCCCAGATTGTTGAACATCTCAACCGACGCAAAGGGACTCCAGCCGTTAATTTTACTATTGGCAATCTCTGCCTTGAACTGATTGCGCAGATGATGTTCATGGCTTGCATCCACGTTGCCCTTCTGCATCATATATGTATATTGGTACCGCTCGCGCAAGGACAGTTTAAGCCAATCGAAAACTTTACCTCCTGGTGTGATGTCGAACATCAGACGATGGCGTGGAACCGTTTCCGTCACATCATCCACCGTGCGGTTCTTCAGGTGAAATTCATAACCGCCTTCCAACTTCAGAACTTTAGAAACCTTATACGTTCCACTCACACCCAACTGCCAACGTTCAACGCTTCCAGTATTGTCCTTTGTGCGAAGTTCGGTGTTTGCTCCAAGCCCCCAACTGTCGTTAACTTTCTTTTCCGTACCAGCACTGATCCACATGCCAAAGTCATTGGTGGTTTGAGCCTTGGACAATCCAATGAAAACAAATGCGAGGAACAACACCAGGATGATAAATCTCACCCAATTAAAGATTCTCTGAATTCTTTCTGCTTTTTCTTTATCCATATTATTTAGCCAATCGTTAGTGATTGACACTGCAAAGGTAAGTTGAGCGTGTTACAAAAGCATTTCAATCGTATGATGGATAGGTTACAATGGTGCTTGTAACAGGATTGTAATACCAACGTAATGGGGACGTAACAAGATTGTAATACCTTTGCAGCAAAAATACAAAGGAATGGAATTGATTATCAACATTTTCTCGTTGATTGGTTCTCTGGCGTTGTTCCTCTTCGGAATGAAAACAATGTCGGAAGGACTTGAAAAGTTTGCAGGCGACCGCCTGCGTAGCATTCTGGCGGCTATGACCAAGAACCGCGTGATGGGTGTGCTGACGGGTATCCTGATCACGGCACTCATCCAGTCATCGAGTGCCACGACGGTAATGGTGGTGAGTTTTGTGAATGCAGGACTGATGACGCTGGCACAGTCCATCGGTGTCATCATGGGCGCGAACATCGGCACAACGGTGACAGCGTGGATTATCTCTGCCGTAGGCTTCAAGGTGAACATCGCGGCTTTCGCTATTCCTCTTTTGGCAGTTGGAATGCCATTAATCTTTAGTGGAAAGGGCAACAGGAAAAGTATCGGTGAGTTCATCTTTGGTTTCTCGTTTCTATTCATGGGATTGTCGTTCCTTCAAGAGGCAGCAACTGCTATGAACATTGGCGATGTGGTGGCTGGCATGCTGGCGCATGTGCCTCAGGATTCGTTCTTTACTATTATATTGTTTGTTATCGTGGGTGCGCTGGTGACTATGATTGTACAGGCATCTGCGGCTACGATGGCTATTACGCTGATGCTCTTTGGTATGAATATTCCTGGCTTTGGATTTGAACAGGCTGCCGCCTTGGCTATGGGTCAGAACATTGGTACTACTATTACGGCATTCATGGCTTCGCTCACCGCTAACACACAGGCACGCCGTGCAGCACTGGCCCACATGTTCTTCAATGTCTTTGGCGTCGTGGCGTTCCTTATAGTATTCTATCCCGCCTGTAACGCCGTCAGTTGGTTTGTTGATAGCGTGATGGGCGGCGGAAACGAGCTCTATAAACTTTCAACCTTCCACACAGCCTTTAACATCATCAACACGCTTTTGCTTATTGGTTTTGTCCGCCAGATTGAGATGTTTGTATGCAAGGTACTGCCGATGAAGGCTCAGGAAGAGGATTATCGTTTGCGGTTCATCAGTGGTGGTTTGCTCTCTACAGCCGAACTCAGCATCATGGAAGCACAGAAAGAGATTCACCATTTTGCAGAGCGTTGCCAAAGGATGTTCGGATTCGTGCCTGAACTGATGCAGATACAGGACGAAAACGAATTCAACAAACTTTTCTCGCGTATCGGGAAGTATGAGAATATCACCGACTCTATGGAGATGGAGATTGCTGGATATCTGAATAAGGTGAGCGAGGGCCGACTGTCGGATGCCTCGAAGGCTCAGATACAGAAGATGTTGCGTCAGATTACAGAATTGGAGTCGATCGGCGACTCAGTGTATAACCTCGGACGCACACTGAACCGCCACCGCATGCATTGTCAGGATGCGTTCACTCCAGAACAGACGCAGCACATGCAGACGATGCTGCAACTTGTGGAGGGTTCGCTGGAAGAAATGATGAAGCGCATCGACTTGACAGGATCAAGAACGAACATCACAAAATCTATCAATATAGAGCATGAAATCAACAACTACCGCAAGCAACTACGAAACCAAAATCTGCACGATGTGAATGCGGGGCTTTACAGCTATCAATTGGGCGTGTTCTATGTCGATTTCATCTCTGAGTGTGAACGTCTGGCAGACTATGTAATGAATGTAGTACAGGCAGGAAAAGGACTGAATAACGACTTTGAAGACAGACCTTACAATGGGCAAGGCTAAAACCTTGCGAGTGTAAACCTGATGGTGAGCCCTCCGCCTGGAGTAAGTTGTGCTGTTGTTGTTCCTCCGTGAACGGCAACTGCATTTTTCACTATAGCTAGTCCGAGACCTGTGCCGCCGAGTTTGCGTGAGCGGCCTTTATCTACACGGTAAAAACGCTCGAAGATATGATCCAAATGCTGCGGTTCTATTCCCTGACCGTTGTCGCTTATCGTGAACTCATAAAAATGGCGGCCTTCGTTTTCCACTTCGCTACAGGCAATCTTCAGACATGTTGCTCCTGTGGCGTAGGCAATAGCATTATCAATGAGATTGCGGAAGATGCTGTAGATCAGACTTGCGTCGCCCTGCACTTCTATATGCTGTGGCACGTTGAGCGATGGCGTAATGCCTTTTTCTTGAAGTTGCAGAGCAGTATCATCGAGCGCATTTTGCATAATTTGCAAAACATTAACATGACGGTATTCATAGTTGGGTTTGGATATATTGTTATCCATCTCATCAAGTTTGGTGAGAGTACTCATGTCGAATAGGAGCTTGTTCATACGTTCGCTCTGCGCATAGCAACGCTCTAAGAAATGTTTCTTCTTGTCCTCAGGCATGTCTGGATTGTCAAGGATGCTCTCCAAGTAGCCGTGAATGCTGGCGGCTGGCGTCTTCAGTTCATGGGCAGCATTCTGAGTGAGTTGGCGCTTGATGCGTACCTTTTCTTCCTCAGAATGACGGAGCTTCCAATAGAGCATGATGATGGTGTGGCTGATGTCACCCAACTCGTCATCGGGCAAACGTCGCTCCAGTTCGTGGTCGAGCGCCTCGCCCTGTTCAGCCTTCACAGCAAACTCGCGCAGATAGCCGATGTGACGGCTGATGCGATGGGTACTTAGGTAGAGCACGATGCCCAGTAGTAGTGTCAGGGCAACGGCAAAGTAGATGTAAGTATTGTCGGCTTGGAGTGAACGCGTCAACTCTGCCGAATAGGGAACAGCGGTACGTACAATGGTGTTGCCAAACCGAGTGGCAGAATAGAAATACGTCTCGTGGGTGGATTGCGACAGGCGCTTGATATCGTAGCCGTTTCCATCATGCAGAGCCTGCTGGATTTCCGTTCGTTCGAGATGATTTCCCAGAGAATCCACTTGTGGCTCGTAACTGTCAAGAATGACTCGTCCATCCTTGTCTATGATAGACACGCGTAGCCCTTCCATATTATGCCTTTCCACATAATCGCGAAACAGGCGGTTATTTGTAAGGCTGTCTTCACCAAGTGTCTGCACCATTTCATAGTTGTACATCTGAAGGCGTGAGTGAAGAATGTCAATCTTGTACTCCTTCTCACGCTGGTATTGATACACGCTAAAGCAAACAGCAAAGAGCAGGAAAACACCGCCGATACTGATCAGCAGATTACGCTGAAAGGATTTACTTTTCAAAGCAGTAGCCATAACCTACACGTGTTTTTATCTGTTTTCCATAAGAGCCAATCTTCTTACGCAGTCGGGTGATGTTCACATCTACCGTACGATCGAGCACAAACACATCTTGAGGCCAACAAAGTGTCAGTATGTCTTCACGTGAAAACACCTTGCCTGGATGTTGTAATAAGAGTGATAGCATCTCAAATTCCAGTTTAGTGAGAAAAATATCTTGGCCGTCGACAGTAGCTGTCTTGGCATTCAAATCAAGAGTAATACCCTCAAAACATATTTTGCTATCAGAAACAGCTACATGCACTTCACCACTCGGGGGAACATTCGTTTGAGTCGCCCGCCTGAGCACCGCCTTGACTCTTGCTTTCACCTCTTTCATGCTTAGTGGCTTGGCGATATAGTCATCGGCACCGATGTTCAGTCCCTTAACAAGGTTGTCCTCTCCTTCAAGTGCTGTGATAAAAATAATGGGTATCTGTGCCGTAGAGGGATTGTCCTTCATCTTTCGTGCCATCTGAAATCCTGACATTTCTCCCATCATTACATCTAATAGAATTAGCGCAAACTCTTGTAGAGGGAGTTCGAGTGCTTCCTCTGCAGAGTTTGCGGTTACGACCTCATATCCTTCAGTTTCAAGGTTGTATTGCAATATCTCACAGATATCTAACTCGTCATCAACAACAAGTATTTTCATAAATTCTTCAAATGGTTGTGAATGAAACAGATAATCTTTTCGGGCACAAAGATACTGCTTTTTTCTGAGATGCAGGAATAAAGTGTATTACATTGTTATCCTTAATTCCGCAACACTACAATTTAACTTTATTTATAAGTTCCTGAGCAACA
>R20__coassemble_2130_pt1 | contig 9340 bp, 4 predicted proteins | sample R20__metabat2_low_PE_030 | metagenome-assembled genome bin R20 | reverse complement strand
AAAAGTCTTGTTGGCAAACAAACTTTACCACCCAAATTGACGCAGAACCTTTTTTGTGCGACAGTGACTGCTCAGTCGAGTGAAAGCATTAAGGGAAATTAGGGCAATTCGTTTCTGAACCGCCCCGATACTTCTTGTACACATCCCTCTTAAGGGGAAATTAGGGCAATTCGTTTCTGAACCTTTCGGCAAAGCCGACTCGCTAAACAGCTACAATTCTTACCTTTCCTCTAAAGAAAAGTGAATTTTCTTTATTAGACTGGCTTATAATTGGGAAATTATATCTAAATTTGCAGCCAAATTTAGCTAAATGACAATTTTTATACGCTTTTATTTTAGAGAAGTGGCATTGATGTTGCTGCTTGTCTTGTTGGCATTGCCGGTGCAGGCCAAGAAGAAAAAGAAGACAGCGACAGAGCCGCCGAAGTCGGCCTACGCCCAGTTGACCGGGCGTGATTCGCTACGGTTGGAGGGGGTGATGAATGTCATCCAGAAGGGTGACACCGTGTATTTCGAGCTGCCTGTGCAGCTGCTGGGGCGCCAGTTCCTGGTGGTGAACCGCTTGCAGCAGGTGCCAGCCGAACTGAACGAGAGCGGTGTGAACCGTGGCGTCAATTACGAGAATCAGGTGGTGCGCTTCGAGTGGAACAAAGAACGCAAGACCGTCACCATCCGCCAGCAGCGCGTCACCCCACAGGTGGATGCCGGGGATGCCATGGCGCAGTCGGTGCAGGAAAACTATCTCGACCCCGTGCTGGCCGTCATCAAGGTGCGCACGGTCAGTCCCGACAGCCTTTCGGTGGTTTTCCCCGTGGAGAAGCTGTTCAACGGAAAGGACAACTGCCTGAATGACGTGTTCCACAACCTCAATATCTCCACACAACCCAGCGGCGAACTGAGCCGCATCCTGTCTGTGAAGACGCACGCCGAGAGCGTGACGGCCCTGAGCGAGCAGACCACCGTGGTGCACGAGGGCAACAACCGGGTGAACGTGACAGCTGTGGTGTCGAGCACCTTACTATTGTTGTCCGAGCAGCCCATGCAGGGCCGCGAGGAGAGTGCGCGTGTGGGCTACTTCAGCGACAGCCAGCTCCGTTTTTCCGACCATCAGCAACAGGCAAAGCGCCTGTATTACATCAATCGCTGGCGACTGGAGCCGACGGACACCGCTGCCTATCTGCGCGGTGAGCTGACCAGGCCGAAAAAGCCCATCACGTTCTATCTGGACAGGCGCATTCCGGCATTGATGCGGCCATATATCCGCCAGGGCATTCTGGACTGGAACACGGCTTTCGAGCGTGCCGGCTTCCGTGATGCCGTGCGTGTAGAAGAATGGACCGACAGCATGGAGCGCGAGGATGACGACCTGAAATATTCCGTCGTGACATACGCCGCATCGGAGAAGGCCAATGCGATGGGGCCTTGTGTGACCGACCCCCGCAGCGGCGAAATTTTGGAGGCCGACATCATCTGGTGGCACAACGTGCGCAAGCTGCTCAGCCAATGGCTGAAGGTGCAGACTGCCGCCGTGAATCCGGCGGTGCGTCAGGCCGTGTTGCCCGATAGTCTGCTGGGCGACGCAGCCCGTTTTGTGGCCACTCACGAAGTGGGGCACTCGTTGGGCTTGCGCCACAACATGCGTGCGTCGGCGGCTTATCCGACAGACTCCCTGCGCTCGGCTTCGTTTGTGCGCCGCATGGGCGGCACATCGGCCAGCATCATGGACTATGCCCGCTACAACTATGTGGCCCAGCCGGGCGATGGCGTCACGATACTTTCACCCCACATCGGCCCATACGACCTGATGGCCATTGAGTGGGGCTACCGCTGGTTCCCCTCCGAGGCGGAGGCCAAGCCCGCGTTGGCAGCTTTCCTGCAGCGCCACCAGGGGGCAGAATACAAGTACAGCGAGACGCTGGGATTCCGCAATGCCATCGACCCACGCGCCATGAGCGAGGACTTGGGCGACGACCCCGTGAAGAGTGCCCGCTACGGCATCGCCAACCTGAAGCGCATCATGCCCCATGTGGCGGAATGGACACGCACGGGCGAGGCAGACCAGACGTGGGATGATGCCGCCCGGCTGTGGAACGCTGTCATTGCACAGTGGGACCTCTTCAACTATCACGTGCTGGCCAATGTGGGTGGCATTTACCTGGAGAATACGGTGGTGGGCGACGGCCAGCAGTCGTTCACCTACGTGCCCCGTCAGCGGCAGCGCGAATCGGTGCAATATCTCATCGATGAAGTATTTACGGTTCCTCGTTGGCTGATTCCCACAGAACTGAGCAGTAAAACTTATTTGCTTAAAAATGGCTACGAGGAACACCCTTTGACGGCCATGAAGAATGAACAGCTGTATCTGATTTGGGACCTTCTGGCCAACAGCCGTCTGCTGCGCATGATTCAAGCCGAATCGGACCAGGGTGCTGACAAGGCATTTACTGCCAGCGAAATGATGCAGATGCTTCACCAGTCTCTTTTTGTGGCTCATCCCCAGCCCGATGTCTTCCAGCGCAGTATGCAGAAGAGCGTGGTTGATGCGCTCATCACCGCAGCTGCCGAGCATGAGGGCGTAAAAATAAACAAGGGGGTAGAAGGGCTGGAAAATATAGAAGGGTTAGACAGGTTAGAGATTCCAGGTTGTGCCTCGCTCACCTCCCGTCCGCGTAACATTGGCTTTACCAGTACGCAGATTAGTCGTGTGAGCGACGTCATCAGCCTGAAACGTGCCGAACTGCTGCGCATCAGGCAGTGGGCAAAGGCACGCATGGGCAATTGCACGACGGCTGTGCAGATGCATTGTTCCGACATTGTTCAGCGCATAGACACGGCGTTGGGGCTGTAGGAATTCGGCGTAAGCCAAAATTGAAATATCAAAATTGAGAATGAAATATGAAACGGTTGCTTTTAACTTTTGGGGCGCTATTGCCTTTGATGCAGGGTTTTGCTCAGACAAGCCAAGACTCATTGCTATGGAATGATATCGCCAAGGACATAGAGTTGCAGAACTTCGTGGTGACAGGTTACCAGAAGATTGACCGCCGCAAGATGACGGGTGCTTCAACCACCATCAAGGTTGACGACGAGACGGTGGGTGCTGTCATCAATGTGGATCAGGCACTTTCTGGCCAGGTGGCAGGCTTGAGCAGCGTGGCCAGTACGGGCGCACCCGGTGCACCGCTGAAAATACGCATTCGTGGTGTGGCCAGCATCAACGGTAATCAAGACCCCCTGTGGGTGCTTGACGGCATCCCGCTCGATGGCACAGAGATACCCACCATGGAAGACCTGAAGGACATTGACAACCTGTATCAGACCAGCATTGCCGGCATCAATCCCGCCGACATCGAGAGCATCACCGTGCTGAAGGATGCTGCCGCCACAGCCATTTATGGTGCGCGGGCTGCCAACGGCGTGATTGTGGTCACGACCAAGAAGGGCAAGGCTGGCCAGCCCAACATCAACTTCTTCACCAAGCTGACCGTCAGCCCAAACATGGGGCTTGGCCGCCTGAACCTCCTGAACAGCAGCGAGAAAGTGGGGCTGGAGCTGGATTTGCTTCGCTCCAACTATACCTTCCGCGAGAACAAGGGCGACGTGAGCCGCATCCTCTCGTCATTGGGCGAGCTGGATGCCTACAAGACGGGCGGCTGGGATGCATTGTCGGCTGATGCTCAGAAGCAGTTAGGTAACTTACGTTCCGTGAATACCTATTGGAACGATATCCTCATGCGCACGGCTTTCACCCAGGACTACGGTGTGAGCGTGAGCGGTGGCGGCAACAAGGCCACTTATTATGCTTCTATAGGCTATAGCGACCAACAGGGCAATGTGCAGGGCGTGAGTGCCAACCGTTTCAACACCACGCTGAAGACCACAATCCGCGTGAACGAGATGCTGAAGGTGGGGGCTTCGCTCTTCGTCAACCAGCGCAAGCAGCATAGCTTCATGACGGATTACAACGGGTTTGTCAATCCTGTCTATTACAGCCGTCTGGCCAATCCGTACTTCAAGCCTTACAACGACGAGGGGGGCTACAACTACGACATCAATGTGCAGGGCGGCAAGGAAGACAGCCAGCTGGACTTCAACATCTTTGAAGAGCGCAGCAACACCAGCCACGACCGCACCGACCGCCAGGTCATGGCCATCTTCGATGCCGAACTCCGCCTGCTGTCGTGGCTGACCTTCAACACGCAGCTGGGCCTGCAGACCGATGCCTATACCATTGACAAATACGCCGGCGAAAACTCTTTTGCCATGCGGAAAGACCTGGAACGCTCCATCTATGCCTACAGCGACGGGCAGCGTCCGTTCCTGCCCACAACGGGTGGGCAGCACAAGCTGACAGAGGCACACAGCCACCAGTGGACCTGGAAAGGTATGCTGGAGATGCAGCGTCAGTTTGCCGACATCCACGATGTGCAGCTGATGCTTGGTTCTGAAATCCGTCATGTGGATGCCAACACCGTCTATACGGCGGCATACGGTTACGACCCGCGCACGCTGACCACACAGACCGTGTATTTCCCATCCGAGTATTCAGCCGAGCGTTTTCCGCTCCACACCGAGACCAAGACCGAGAATGCCTTCGTCAGCTGGTTTGCCACAGGCAGCTATACGTTGCTGGACCGTTACACCCTTGGTGGAAGCGTGCGCTTCGATGGCTCCGATGTGTTTGGCGTGGCCAAGAAGTATCGCTATCTGCCGCTTTACAGCGTGAGCGGACTGTGGCGCATCGGCGACGAGCCGTGGATGAAGCCGCTCAAGTGGCTGAACGACCTCAACCTGCGTGCTTCCTACGGCATCCAGGGTAATATAGACAAGCACACCTCGCCCTATCTGATTGGAACTTACGACAAGAAGTCCATTCTGGGACAGAGCGAATACGTGATTGATGCCGAGACTGCTCCCAACCCCTCTTTGCGCTGGGAAAAGACGAAGAACGTCAACGTGGGGCTTGACTTCATCCTCTTCGACGGCATCGTCACCTTTGGCGTGGATTACTACTACCGCCGCAGCAGCGACCTGATTGGCCTGAAGATGCTTCCGCTTGAAACAGGCTTCAGCAGCACCAACATCAACTGGGCCACGATGGAGAATAAAGGTTGGGAGTTTGCCCTCTCCACACGCAACATCTGGACCAAGAACTTCCATTGGACAACGCAGTTGAACATAGGCCTTAATAATAATAAGGTGTTGCGTGAGACCGTGGCCGAAAATGCCACCTACCCCAGCCGTGAGGGCTACCCTGTCGGTGCCATCTTTGCCCTGAAGACAGCAGGACTTGACGACGAGGGCTATCCGCTGTTCGTTAATAAGGCGGGAGAAGCTGTTACCCTGACGGAACTGCTCCAGCTCAACCCCTATGGTGCCAGCACCCTTTCGGCAGAAGAGCAGCGCTCACTCTACACCTACATGGGTACGACTGACCCGAAGGTGTCGGGTGGTTTCATCAACACCTTTGAGTACAAGAACTGGACGCTGGGTGTGAACTTTACATTTAACTTTGGCATGAAAGTGCGCACCACACCGTCGTACAACATCACCTCCTTCGACCGTGGGTTGAATGCCAATCGCGATGTGCTGAACCGTTGGACGCCCACCAATACCACCTCATCCCTGCCTGCACTTATCAACTCGACCGACCGTCCTGCTGAATATGTGCAGTATGCCGACCTCAATCTCTACAACTACCTCGACATCCATGTGCGCAACTGCAACTACGTGCGTCTGCAAAGCCTCCGACTGGCCTATAAGTTTGATATGCCGTGGATGAAGCGTATAGGCGTGAAGAATGCTTCGCTCAGTGTGGAGGGGCGCAACCTCTTTGTCATAGCAAGCAACTACGACAACTACCTTGACCCGGAGACAATGGGCAATCCATACGCACAGCCCATCTCGCATGACATCATTTTCGGTATTAACCTCGGATTTTAACGGAAAGGAAAGATTATGGCTACAATTATGATAAAGATGTGGAAAGCAAAGTTTAATTTGATACTTTTATTTGTCACTTTTCACTTTTCACTTTTTACCCTCACTTCCTGTGACAAGTTCCTTGACATTCAGCCAACGGGCAAGGTGATAGCCCAGACAGGAGAAGAATACCGGGCTCTGCTGACAGGTGTCTATAATACGTTCCCTGACGACCGCTCATTGACGACGTTGCGTTCCGATGAAATGACATTGGAACCTGCCACCACCACAACCGAAGACCTGAACAGCTATTTCGACATCTGGACATGGAACGACAACACCCCCGACGAGAACACGGCCAGTTACAGTTGGCGACGTTTCTACCATATTATTTATATAGCCAACTATGTGATTGAGCACCAGTCGGAGATTACCGATGCCAAGCCTGCCGAAGTGCGCCAGCTGGTGGGCGAGGCTTACATGTTGCGTGCCTACTGCCATTTCATTCTGGTCAACCTCTTCGGAGAGCCATATACTTATTGCAACCCTGCCACATCGTTGGCTGTGCCATTGTCGATTGAGGCCGATGTGGATGCTGTGTTGCAGCGTAGCAGCGTTGAGGTCGTCTATCAGCAAATTCTGAGCGACATTGACTCTGCACAGCAGAACTTGAATGTGGAAGAATGGGAGGCAGAATTGCGCTACCGTTTCAATACCATTTCGGCACAAGCTCTATGTGCACGTGTTTGTCTTTACATGGGGCGCTGGCAAGAAGCGCTCAATGCAGCCCAAGCCGTCATTGAGGCACATCCCGATCTGGAAGACCTGACCAAGACGAGCTACACCATGCCCGACAACTACCAGAGCGTAGAAAACATCGTCAGCCTGGAGCAAGTGATGAAGTCGGCTTACAAAGGAGTGGGACTGCCCAACAAGGAGTTTGTTGACGCCTTCCGCTCGGGCGACAGGCGCGTGGGCATTTATGTGAAGCGGAAGACCAGCCGTGTCTATGAACTGCTGAAGGGGGGCGACCAGCTCTGTCGCAGTACGTTCCGCAGCAGCGAGGCTTACCTGACAGCAGCCGAAGCCGCTGCACATATGGGCAATCTGCAGGAGGCCATAGACCTTATTACGCCCCTTGTTCAGCATCGCTATGCCGCAGGTATGCAGCCTCGTGTGCTTAATGAAATGGCGGCGATGACCCAAGCCGACCTTATCGAGGCCATCCTTGATGAGCGTGCGCATGAACTGTGTTACGAAGGGCACCGTTGGTTTGACCTCCGCCGCACCACCCAACCGCGTCTTGAAAAGACCTATACAGACAAGAACGGTCTTGCTACAACCTACGTCCTCGAAGCGCATGACAGTCGCTACACCATGCCTCTGCCCACCGAGGCCATCAGCGCAAACCCCGGCCTGGCCAGCGAATAAGTAACTCTAACAATCAATAATTAACAATAGAACAAGTAGATGCCCCCACAAACGTTCTACACCCCTCCATGACGGGAGGGGGCGGGGGTGGGCCTTCATTATGAAAAAGATGTCATTTCTCCTATTCCTCCTTTCGGCCTTATCCACATACGCCTGGGAGTATAACTTCCCCACGTTGGAAGATGCAACCACTTATACCGACAAGTATGCTCCTGTTTCAACGCCTGTACTTATTTCGCCAGATGGAACCATCTATCAGACCGGACGCTATGACCAGGGCATAATGATTGGTGATGAATGGCTTGACAACATTGCCGCCAGTGCCTATATCACAGCACTTGACACCCTGACCAAGACCCCCAAATGGTCTGTCGGCATTCAAGGAGCAGCCCATATCAAGCAAATCATTGCTGATGCCACGGGCGGAAACATCTATGTGGCCGGCACGTTTGCGGATGATATTTATTTCGGTAGTACAGATTATAGTGTGCGCGAGTTTGCAGGTACGTCCGAAACGCACGAAATGGCAAACACTTTCGTGGCCCGCTATTCAAACGAGGGTGTTCTGCTTGATGCACAGATTCTGTTGCCTGTCAGCAAGGCTGACACGGTATTGACCGAGAACCCCATTTCGGTTATTCCTACAGCGCTGGCACTTCGTGATGGCAAACTCTACCTGTCGGTCACATACGTGGGTGGATATAGCGTAGCGGGGCACGAAGGTTACACGCGGTTACAGAATATTCAGGGCAATGCCTACCCCAGTCTTGGCGTGGCCGCTTTCTCGTTTGCGGAAAATGACTTGAGTGCGGTGGAGCGCGTGCTGGACGTACAGGCCGATGCCACTTCCACCAACCTTGGCCTGGGGCCTCGGAGCATTTGCCTGACAGCCTCTGCGGATGGCATTGAATTGGCGCTTTTTGCCACGGGCAAGGTGACTTTGGATTTTAAGTCCTGGACGGGAACTAAGGATGCTACGACTTTCGATTTCAGTCTGAAAACGAAGCCTGCAAGAACGGATGAATCGGGTATTGCCTTGGTGCGCCTGACGGATACAGGACATAGTCAGGTACAACTGAAGGGGGGCGAGTCTGAATGGTTTGGCGGTTATGCACGCAACACCATTCGCTCCATGCAGTATGTTGACGGTAAACTTTATCTTGCGGGAGACATCGCCACGCCTCTGCCATTCCAACTTGACATTACGCCCAAGCTCTTCACAGACCAATTTGCGGTCTGCCTCAATGCAGATACTTACGAAACCATTTGGGCAAGAATTACTGGAGCAGAACGTATGGTGTTGGGCGAAGGCGAAGACAAAAGCCCGTGGTATCGCAACACGACAACCGCTACATTGGCCAGCAGCGACTATGTCGTGCTGGGAACAGCCAATTTCTCGGTTAACAAGATGGGGCTGCTTTCCGATTATAGTTCAGACTATAGCTTAGGCATCTTTGCCAGCGCCAACGCGCTTGCACTGACAACCAAGACAGCCGAAGGCTCGAAACTCACGGTCAGTCCTCTTGCCTCCTCTCCAGAGGAAGACGTAAACCCCTACGATTTGAATGGGGATGGACAGTTGACCAGTAGCGACATCACGCAGTTGCTTCAGCGCTTTGTCAGCGGTGATACCACCATCACGCTTTCCGACCTGCGCAAGGCCCTCAATGCCTATTTAGGTACGGAATAGGTTTTTCTGCTTGTAACAAAACTGCCCATTCTTTCTCTGATTTTCCCTTTTTTGCCCACCAGGCGCAAAAAGTCAGAAAAAGAATTGGCAGTTCTCGTTTAAAAACGTACATTTGCCGCCTATACCTTGTTCGTCATAATGGACACTAAGCATTCAGGCCAGGCCAATCGTTCAATATGTGGCCCAATGGTTTGACAAGTTTGCTTCAAAAATACTATAACTAAAACACTTTTTAAATTCACTTTATCCTCAAATCCGCAACTATCATCCAATACACGATTAAGGGTAGATTTATGA
>R20__coassemble_2035_pt1 | contig 9767 bp, 4 predicted proteins | sample R20__metabat2_low_PE_030 | metagenome-assembled genome bin R20 | reverse complement strand
GGTGCGCTGCGACAGTAGCGATGCATCGTCAGAGCCGTCGCCATGCTTCGTCGCAACCGTCACCAAACATCGTCACAGCTCTGGCCAAACATCGTCACACTCGTCGCCATGCTTCGTCGCGACTGTGGCCAAACATCGTCACGGCTCTGGCCATGCATCGTCACAGAGTTTGGTTTTAAAGGAACGTCCGATATGAAAGTGATATGAAAGTGAAAAACTCACTTTCATAGTGCTTATTGTATGATATTTAGTCAGATAAGTGGCATTTTATGAAAGTGAAAGTGATTTTGCCTTTTTTGTAATTCTGCATCAGCTTTCATCAAAGTCACCACACATGCACGACCTCGGAGAGCCTGTATCCTGGGAACACAAGCATGATGCAGTCACGACCTCGGAGAGGTCATTCATGTGTTTGGTTCATTTTATGTGTAAGCCTTTCGTCTATAAGGAGGCGAAAAACTTTTGGGTATTGCCCGTGGGGAAAGGATAAAATTCTGAGATTACGGGCAGACAGGCCGAACACTAAACCCTAAGGAAAGTTGGTCGCCGCACCAGACAGCACAGCCCGAATCGAAGCCCACGTTCAATGCCTTGCTCGGGCATCTTTGACAGAGCGTTCACAGCTTGCTCCACTTCGTCCATAAAATCTTGTCGGGCTTTCATCTTGCCATCCTGTAGATAGCCTCCAGGTCCTCGGGATGGAGCACCTTGAACTTGCCCTGCGTGATTGTGTAGTTGCGGCTGCACTTGCGCACCATCTCACGGATTTCGTCGTCCGTCACCTCACGGCCAATCAGTTCATGGATGTTCACAGGCATTCCGATGGCATGGTAGAACTGCTCCATCGCGGCGATGCCACGCAGGGCTGTCCCTTCGGGGTCGGTGTAGTCATTCTCTACGCCCATGACGTTCACGGCAAAACGTACAAAGCGACTCACGTTTTCCTTATAAACATAGCGTGCCCAGCTGGGCCATATAGCAGCCAAGCCGGCACCATGCGTCACGTCGAACAGGCCGCTCAGCTCATGCTCAATCTGGTGGGTGGCCCAGTCGCCATTGCTGCGGTTGCCCGTCACGTCGTTATGGGCCAGACTGCCGGCCCACATGATTTGTGCGCGATTACGGTAGTCTTCGGGATTCTGCAATACGGCGAAAATGCACGTCCGCATGGTTCGCATCAGCGCCTCAGCCACGGCATCGGTCAGCGTCATGTCACAGTCGGGATTGAAATAGCGCTCCATCGTGTGCATCATAATGTCGGTGACACCAGCAGCCGTCTGATAGGGTGGCAACGTAAAGGTGCGGCAGGGATTCATAATGGCAAACTTCGGGCGCGAAATGTTATTCGAATAGCCCAACTTCACGTCGCCATCCTCATTCGTAATAACGCTCGCTTCGCTCATCTCACTGCCGGCAGCAGGAATGGTCAGCACCGAAGCCACAGGCAGACAGGTCTTTGCCTGAGCTTTCCCCACATAGAAATCCCACACGTCGCCCTCGTAAGGCACGCCGTAGGCAATGGCTTTCGACGAGTCAATCACGCTGCCGCCACCCACAGCCAGAATAAAGTCGAGTCCGTGCTGACGGCACAGCTGAATGCCTTCGTGCACTTTGGAGAGACGCGGATTGGGCACCACGCCACCCAGTTCCACATGGGCCACCCCACCCTCGTCCAGCAGACGGCAAACCTTGTCGAGCAAGCCCGAGCGCTTGGCACTCTGCCCACCGTAATGAACCAATACACGGCTGCCGCCATACTTCTTCACCAATGCAGCCACCTGTTCTTCCGACTGCTTCCCGAACACCACTTCCGTAGGTGCATAAAAATTGAAGTCCTTCATATCCTTATAAATTTTGTGTTGCAAAACTACACAAAAGTTCTGAATTGGTTATAAAAAGCAGATTCTTTTTTAGAAATTTATCTGCAAAGAAGGTAAAAAGGTTTCCTGTTTGAAATATTTTGCATACTTTTGCGGCAGAATAAAACCTATAGACATGCTGCACTTGAAAAACTTTTTGTCAGGAATAATGCTGACGCTAACCGTAACTTTTGCTTGGGCACAGGACTGCCAGCAGCCAGCAGGAAAAGAAATCTACATCCCCAATGACCTGAAAAGTAACGACTTTACCCAAACGGACTCCAAATGGAGCTATGCGCGGTGTGCCTACACCGACGACATCATCGTCTTCTGGGAAAAGCCTTTCGGCAACGACCTAAGCAAAGCACCTGACCTGGAGGGGCATAACATGAAGGTGGATTTGCCCAACCTGCTCACACGCCTTCAGGCGTTTTACGACTTCTACAAGCACGACCTGCAGTTCATTAAGCCTGGCTCCAACGCCGACCGCTACCGCATGATGGTGATGCTGAACTATTCACTCGAAGGCACGGCCTATGGCGGTGACTATGACAACACCATCGGTGCGCTGTGGATTGCGCCCAATCGTGTGCAGGACAAGAAGTTGAACTGCATTGCCCACGAACTGGGACACTCATTCCAGTCGATGATTTCCTGCGACAAGCAGGGCGAAAGCTGGGGCGGTGGTGGCATCTTCGAGATGACCAGCCAATGGATGCTCTTCAACGTCAACCCCGAATGGCCCACCGACGAGAACTACCACTGGAAAGCCTTTATTGACCATGCCAACCTGCGCTTCCTCGATGGCGAGAACATCTACCATTCGCCCTATGTGCTGGAGTACTGGAGCATGAAGCACGGCAAGACCGTCATCGGCGACCTGTTCCGTCAGGGTAAACGAGGCGAGGACCCTGCCTCCACTTATATGCGGATGTTCGCTCTGAGCAACGAGGACTTTGCCAAAGAGGTCGTTGACTGCTATGCCCGACTGCTCACCTTCGACTTCCCAGGCAAGCATGAAATGAACAAGAAGTATGCCGGCGAGTTTCTGAACGACAAGCCATTGCAAATGTTCGGAGCCAACGTCATTCCGATTGACACGAAAGGAAAGAAGGTGGCCAAGGTGACATTCACAGGCGAAAGCAAAGACGACGGCTATGCCTACAGGCTCGTAGCCGTGAACCATCAGGCAAAAGCCACTTACGGAGAAATCCTCACCAGGCAGAAAGGCACCGTCAAGCTCACCCTGCCAGCCGACACCAGGGCAGTCTATCTCGTCGTCACTGGCTACCCCAAAGACGAATACAAACCCTATACCTTCAATCCCTATAGTCACGAGAAGCCCGAAGAAGCACACATCTATAAGTATAAGTTTAAAGTCAGAAATTAAAATGCTTAACAGAACACACCTTACTCCCCTTTGCCTTCTCTGTGCCCTCTGTGCATCAGCCCAGAAAGGCTGTTTCACGTCGCCCGACGGCAAACTGAACGTTAGCATCAATGCCCAAGGCACCGAACTGACATATACGGTGTTTGAGGGCGAACTGGCCGACCGCAATGTCTATGCCCTGGACAACGCCATTGCCCTGAACATTGAAGGCACGGCGAAAAGCCAGTACAGCAACATTTCAGCTCCCAAGCTGGTGAAGGAGCATTTCGATGCCGTGAACTACAAGCAGACCTCGTTTGACGATGAATATAACCAAGTCATCGTAAAGAACAAGAACGGCATCCATGTGGAGTTCCGTGCCTACAACAGCGGCGTAGCCTACCGTTTCTTTACCACTTCCGCAAAGAAAGACTGGAAGGTGCTTAGCGAAGTGGCCGAGTTCAATTTTGCCGACGACCACACAGCCTACCTGCCCTACTCCACCAATGAGAAGAAGCCCAAGGCTATGGCTTTCCAAGCTACATACGAGGTGGTTCCCCTGTCACAGGCAAAAGAGTTGGAGGCTTTCCTTCCTGCCACCATCGACTGCGGCAAAGCCAAAGTGACCATCTTTGAGACTGGCGTGGAGGGCTACCCAGGCATGTTCCTGAAGACCCACAGACCCACCCCTAACCCCTCCCTCTATGGAGGGGAATACCATCCGGACGGCTCTCCCCATAGAGGGGGAGATACCCCGAAGGGGAGAGGGGATCTGTGCCTCCGTGCCGACTTTGCCCCCTACCCCAAAACTTTCGATTACTATCCCTGGCGGCAACAAAAATACGTGACAGACACGGAAGCCTACATTGCCAAGGGCAAAGGTAACCGCACCTTCCCGTGGCGCATCCTTGCCATCACGCATGACGACACCGAAATGCCGACGAATACATTGGCTTACCAGCTTGCCGCACCCTCACGACTGAAGGAAGACCTTCGTTGGATTCGTCCCGGCAAGGTAGCTTGGGACTGGTGGAATGACTGGGGCATCAAAGGCGTGCCGTTCAAGGCCGGCATCAATCAGGACACCTACAAATACTACATCGACTTTGCGGCCAAGAACCACTTGGAATATGTCATTTTGGACGAAGGCTGGTACACACCGAAAAGCGGCGACATGCTCACCGTCGTCCCCGAACTGAACCTGCCCGAACTCGTTGAATATGGCAGACAAAGAAACGTCGGCATCATCCTGTGGACAGTCTTCAACGTGCTGGATGCCCAACTCGACGAAGCCTGCAACAAATACGCCGCCATGGGCATCAAGGGCTTCAAGGCCGACTTCATGGACCGCTACGACCAGGAAGGCGTAGATATGATTTACCGCATAGCCCAGCGCTGTGCCCAGAGCAGGCTGCTGCTCGACTACCACGGCATCTTTGCTCCGCAAGGCATCACGCGCACCTGGCCCAACGTCATCAACTTCGAGGCCGTCTTCGGCATGGAGGAAGTGAAATGGACGGAACGCGACAAGAAGACAAACGCCCCCGCCAAGGACATGCCACAGTACGATGTCACCTTCCCCTACATCCGTGGCATGGTGGGTCCTGTCGATTTCACCCCCGGCGGAATGCGCAACGCCACCAAGGCCGACTTCCAGCCCATCTACAACAACCCCATGACGATGGGCACCCGCTGCCACCAGCTGGCCTGCTACATCATCCACGAAAGTCCGCTGACCATGCTGGCCGACAATCCCACCGCCTATATGCAGGAACAGCCCTGCACCGACTTCATCTCTTCCTTACCCACTACGTATGACGAAATGCGTTGCATCAGCGGCACAATGGGCGAGTATATTGTCATTGCCCGTAGAAAAGGACAAGACTGGTACATCGGCGCACAGACCAACTGGACGGCACGCACAATTAAGGTACCCTTAGACTTCCTGCCTAAAGGCACCTATGAGGCGACAGCTTTTGCCGACGGCATCAATGCCGAGAAAGACGCGACCGACTATCAGCAACGCAGCTTCACACTCACTGCTCCCCACAGTCCACTGACCATACAACTCAGCAGTGGTGGCGGCTATGCCATGAAACTTATCAAGAAATAGAAAGGCGCTACAGCGAAAGCGGCACCACGAGCCGGACGGCCAGATTGCGCCCCATGTCGAAGATGCCACGCTCGCCTGTGCGGGCATTATAGCCCACATACTTCAGACGGCTGAGGTGACTCTGATAGGCACGGTCGAACAGGTTGTTGACCGAAAGGTAAAGACTGGCCACCAGACGGCGATGCACCTTGATGTCGGAACCTGCCGTGAAATGCACCAGCGTATAGGAAGGCGTGGCTGTTTCTGTGCCGTCAGCCATGTAGTAATGATTCTGCCGCAAATGACATTCCAGCGACAGCGCCACGTAGGCATTATTGAACAGATGGCCGTTATGGGTGATTTCATATTTCACCTCAGACGTCCAGCGGGGAGCTGGCGTGAAAGGCAGGTACTTCGTCTCTTTCGGCTGGTCAAGCTGCACAGCATCCACGTATGAAAATGTATTGCCAAAATGCAGACGGTGAACAGGATGGACATCCACCGTAGCCTCGAAACCCAGCAGCCTTGCATTGCCGGCATCGTAACAATAAGTGGGACAGTCCGGGTCAAGCACTTCATCCGTGCGATGACTGAAGATGAAATGACTGATGCGTCCTGCAAACAATGCCACCTGTGCAGAGACATAACGCGAAGAAAAATCCATGCCAAGGTCTGCCTGCCAACTATGCTCAGGCTTCAGGTCGTGATTTCCAACCTCGAAACGCTGTGTACCTTCGTGTACACCATAAGAACCCAGCTCGCTCATGTTCGGAGCACGGAATCCACGTGACACATTGGCACGCAGATTCAGTTTGTCCGTGACATTATACACGGCGCCCAGACTGGCAGAAAAGCCGTTCATGCAGCGGCGGAAATCTGTGAAGCGCACAGCGTCGTCCTCTATCAGTTCCTCGCTGTGCAACCATCTGTGGTCCATGCGCACACCACCCGTCACATTCCACTTGCCCCAACGTTTGCTGGCCGTGGCAAATTCACCCACGTCAAACAGTCTGTAGGCAGGAATCAGATACTCATCTCCCTTATTGAGTGAACGTTGCCACATACCTCCAACACCAGCAGCCAGTTTCCATCCGCCATCGGTTTCCAATTGGTAGCGGACATCGTAGTTCAGCGTATGCAGCAGGAAGTCCAGCCCCGCCTCGTCGGCACTCTCCTCAAACTCCTTGCGCTGGTTCTGCTGATAGCCCACCAACAGCTTCAGGTTACCATTACCTATCCAAATAGAGTTGTCACAAACGGCCTTGTAGTGATATATCTGCTGAAAAGGCAGCGCCTTGTCATAGGTCTTCACATTCTCGCTTTCCGACAGCAGTTCGCCAGTCAGTTCGTCGCGCTCGCCCTCCACCATACCAGGTGTCAAGTGATAGTAGCCTAACGTCAGATGGGAGTGTCCCCAAGAACGGTTCAATCCCAACAGGCCATGCACGGCACGCTCCTGAAACTGGGAACCTGGCACATAGCCATCCTTACGGTTCTGATAGGCATGAGCCAGCTTCTGACTCCAACGTCCATCCCAAACAAAGCCTTTCTGATTACCGGCAAAATTCACGGAATAGTCAAACAGGCCGTTGTTCGTCTGATAACCAGTGCTAAGGTTGGCAGCCATCTGTCCTGCGGGCAACACCCTGTGCGGATGCAGAATCAGCACGCCAGCCATCGCGTCCGAGCCATACATCAGGCTGGCAGGGCCTTTCAGAATCTCCACCTGCCCTACCGTCTGCGCATCCACTTCGATGCCGTGTTCATCGCCCCACTGCTGGCCTTCCTGACGGATGCCGTCGTTGACCACAGCCACACGGTTGTAGCCCAGGCCACGGATGACAGGCTTCGAAATGGCTCCGCCCGTTGTAATCTGCGACACGCCAGGCTGCCGTGCAATGGCATCGATGATATTGGTCGATGCCGTCGATTGCAGTTCCGTCTTGCTGATGATACTCACAGGCGCCGGCATTTCCTTCAGGCGGCTTTCGCCCGTCAGTCCTGTAACAACCACCTCATTCAAATCGAGGTGGCGAAAATAAATATCGGCACTGTCTGGTTTCGACTGTGCCAAAGCTGTCATGCCTTGGCATAACAGCAAAAAACTTACGACTTTACATTTCATCTTGTCTATAGTTTTCTGAATAATAACAAAAATCCACCTGCCCATCCAGCAGGTTTTCTCACTATGACAAAATGAAGGGCGGAGCTCTCAGACACGGCTTGTCCACTTGCAAAAAGTGACATGCCGCCACACCCGTCTGCTCCAAATGTAACGACCACATGCTGGGCAGAAGAGCCATGAGCAAGGGAACCACCAGATAAGGCAAGTTGACGAACTGGCAGAGCACACAAGCATGAAAGTCAGTAGATGCCAGTGTCCAATGGCCTCCGTGAGGCAAATGATGCATACACTGAAGACACACCCCTTCGCTTCCTCCACTCTCCTCATGGACATGGAGCGAAGAAAACGTCAGCATGGATACGAAAATGAAAAGAAGTACCTCTGCTGAAAACCTTCTATGGTATATCCATCTCATTCTTAACTGCAAAGTTACATCTTTTTTATTAACGCCAACAAGTCAAATAAAGAAAATTATCTTTTTTTATCACAGACGTAAACATTTCGGGATTTTTACATAACTTTGTGGCCAAAATGAAAAGCATTATACAAACACCCATGAGACAATACATTCTTTTCCTGTCCATGCTGCTGTGGGGCTTCAGTCTGGCAAATGCCGAAGAGCAATGGGACGAAGCCACCTATCGACAGATTGAGCAGAGCATCCAACTGCCGACACAGAAGACACAGGAGTTTGTCATCACGAAGTATGGAGCGACAAGCTGTGAAGCATCAACCAGCCAAGCAGTGGACGGTATAACTTCAGCCTCCATGCCCGCAAAACCTTCGGTGGCAGCAAGCAACCAAAAAGCCATACAGAAGGCTATCGACAAATGTGCAAAGGCTGGCGGCGGGCGTGTTGTCGTGCCGAAAGGCAAGCGTTTCCTGACGGGAGCCATTGCCCTGAAGAGCGGCGTGAACCTGGTTGTTGAGGAAGGGGCTGTACTGGAATTTGTGTTCCAGCCCGAACTCTATCCCGTGGTGGAAACTTCGTGGGAAGGACTGGACTGTTACAACCTGTCACCCTGCATCTATGCGTTCAAGGCCACAGACATTGCCATCACAGGCAAGGGCACCATTGACGGCGGCGGCACACGGCAGACGTGGTGGCCATGGTGCGGTGCCGAAAAATACGGTTGGAAGGAAGGCATCGTCAGTCAGAAGCTGGGAGCAAGGGCACGCTTATTGCAGAACGGCGAGGACGGCATCCCGATGACGGACGAAAAAGGCCGGCGCACCCCGGAACGGACCTTCGGGGCAAAGGACGGCCTCCGTCCGCAGTTGGTGGGTCTTAACCAATGTGAGCGCGTGTTGATTGAAGATGTGACCTTGCTGCGTTCTCCCTTCTGGGTACTGCATCCGCTGAAATGCCAGGACGTGACAGTTCGGCGCGTACGCATCGAGAACGACGGTCCCAACGGCGACGGCTGCGACCCCGAATCGTGCAACCGTGTACTGATAGAAGACTGTTTCTTCAACACGGGTGACGACTGCATTGCCATCAAGAGCGGCAGGAACAGCGACGGACGGCGGCGCGGCATGGCCAGTCAGAACATCATCGTCCGGCGGTGCACCATGAAAAACGGACATGGCGGCGTGGTCATCGGTTCGGAAATCAGCGGCGGCTGCAAGAACGTGTTTGCCCACGACTGTGTGATGGATTCGCCCAACCTGGACCGCGTGCTGCGCATCAAGACCAACTCGTGTCGGGGCGGTGTGATAGAAAACATTTACATGCGCGACATCCAGGTGGGACAGTGCGGCGAGTCTGTATTGAAAATCAATCTGGACTATGAGCCTGGCGAAATCTGCTGCCGTGGCAACTACCCCACAGTTCGCCATGTGCTGATGGAAAACGTGACCTGCCAGCGGTCGAAGTACGGCGTGCAAATCATCGGACTGGACGAAGACGTGTTTGTGCACGACGTGACCGTGAGGAATTGCCGCTTCGACGGTGTGCAGCAAGGGAACAGCCTTTCGGGAAAGACACGCGACATTCGGTTTGACCGGCTCTTTGTCAATGGTTCGCTCACCCTGCAGGAGAAACCCTTCAAGCATTACAGCGAATGGATGACTTATTCGGAGATGCAACGCACACCGAAGAGTTTCCTGCTGGATTTCTCTACCAAGCCGAAATGGAGCTACGTGATGGGCATAGAACTGGAAGCAATGCTCGACACCTATCTGCGCTACGGCGGTCAGTCCATCTGGGATTACTGCCAGATGTACACCGACACAATGATCAGCCCCAAGGGAGAAATTCGCGGCTACAAGCTGGAAGACTATAATCTGGACAATGTGCGGACCGGACATTTTGTAATAAAG
>R20__coassemble_2007_pt1 | contig 9860 bp, 6 predicted proteins | sample R20__metabat2_low_PE_030 | metagenome-assembled genome bin R20 | reverse complement strand
TAACAAAAAGTCTTGTTGGCAAACAAACTTTACCACCCAAATTGACGCAGAACCAGAAAAAGTGTAAAGTTGGCATGACGATGCATCGTCAGCGCCGTGGCCATGCATCGTCAGCGCGCCAGCGAAACATCGTCGCACTTGTCGCCAAACATCGTCACAACTGTGGCCAAACATCGTCACGGCGCTGGCCGTGCATCGTTACTTCGGCGTCGATGCTTCGTCACTTCGCTGGCACCCCATCGCTGGCGGAGTAGCACTGGGGTGTTGAGGAAGTAGCACAGGTGTGTCGCCGGAGTAGCACAGGTGCGCTGCAAGCGTGGCACAGGTGCGCTACTGAAGTGGCACAGGTGTGCTGCGGGGGTACAGTTGCTTTACAGATACGCCAAATACAGATAGTTGGTTTGGGCGGGGTATTCTGCGGCCAGGGTGTCGATTTGGTTGACGAGGGGCACGATGCCCAGTTCCTTGCGCCATTGGCGAATGAGCAGACCAGCCTTTTCCATGTCCATATTGGCTTCGAGCCCCATGGCGCGGGCAATCTGGAAGTCGGAGAAGCCATAGACCTTGGCATCGTGCAGCACCTGCATGGTTTCGGGGGCTTCCAGCAGTTCCAGCAGTTCCGTGTGGTCCATGAACTCTGCCAGCAGGGAGAGCTGGCTGTGCTGGCGGAGCTGCTGGTCGATGGCTACAATGTGCTCCAGCTTTTGCAGGAACCAGCGGTCGATTTTCGTCAGCTGGTGAATCTGTTCAATGCTGTAACCTATCTGCAGGGCTTTCGCCACGACAAAGATGCGCATGTCCGTTGGCTGGTTCATGGCCGACGCAATGTCGGTTATCTTTATCTCGTGGTTTTCGGTGAACCCGTGCATTCCCTGGCCAATCATGCGCAGACCCTTCTGCAGCGATTCCTCGAAGGTACGCCCGATGGCCATCACTTCGCCTACGCTCTTCATGGAGGAGCCGAGTTTGCGACTGACCCCGTGGAACTTGGTGAGGTCCCAGCGCGGAATCTTGCATACCACATAGTCGAGGGCTGGCTCGAAGAAGGCGCTGGTCGTCTTGGTCACGGAGTTCTTCAGCTCGAAAAGTCCGTAGCCGAGGCTGAGCTTGGCGGCCACGAAGGCGAGGGGATAGCCTGTGGCCTTCGAGGCCAGGGCAGAAGAGCGGCTAAGGCGGGCGTTGACTTCGATGACACGGTAGTCCTCCGACTGGGGGTCGAGGGCATATTGCACGTTGCACTCGCCCACGATGCCGATGTGGCGGATGATGCGGATGGCCAGCGTGCGCAGTTTGTGATATTCGCTGTTGCTGAGCGTCTGGCTGGGGGCCACCACGATGCTCTCGCCGGTGTGGATGCCGAGGGGGTCGAAGTTCTCCATGTTGCAGACGGTGATGCAGTTGTCGTAGCGGTCGCGCACCACTTCGTACTCTATTTCCTTCCAGCCCTTCAGCGATTTCTCCACCAAGACCTGGGGTGAGAACGAGAAGGCCTCTTCGGCCTGTGCCAGCAACTCCTGTTCGTTGTCGCAGAAGCCCGAACCAAGGCCGCCAAGGGCGTATGCGGCGCGGAGGATGACGGGGAAGCCCAGTTCGTGGGCGGCCTGCTGGACTTCAGCAATGGTGCTGCACGCCTCGCTCTTGATGGTCTTCACGCCAATCTCGTCGAGCCGTTTCACGAACAGGTCGCGGTCTTCGGTGTCGATGATGGCTTCGATGGGAGTGCCCAGCACCCGCACGCCGTATTTCTGCAGGATGCCTTTCTTGAATAGCTCCACGCCGCAGTTCAGGGCAGTCTGTCCGCCAAACGAAAGCAGGATGCCGTCGGGGCGCTCTTTCTGGATGATGCGCTCCACGAACTCTGGTGTCACGGGCTGGAAATAGACGGTGTCGGCCACGTCCTTTGAGGTCTGCACGGTGGCGATGTTGGGGTTGATAAGTATTGTCTTGATGCCCTCTTCGCGCATGGCTTTCAGGGCCTGCGAACCGCTGTAGTCGAACTCGCCGGCCTGACCTATCTTCAGGGCGCCAGACCCCAGCAGCAGCACCTTCGATGGCCCGTTCACAGAACTATAATCCTCTGTGCCCTCTGCCTTCTCTGTGCTCTCTGTGCTATGCGCCAGCATAGCCACAAAGTCATCGAACAGAAACTCGGTGTCGGTTGGCCCGGCGCAGGCCTCGGGATGGAATTGTGCCGACATCCAGGGTTTGGTCTTGTGGCGTATGCCCTCGTTGGAACCGTCGTTCATGTTCACAAAGAGAGGTTCCCAGTCGGCAGGGAGCGAACTTTCATCGACGGCATAGCCGTGGTTCTGGGAGGTGATGAAGCAGCGGTTGGTGCCAATCTGTCGTACGGGCTGGTTGTGCGAGCGGTGACCGTATTTCAGTTTGTAGGTTTTTGCGCCGGCAGCTCTCGCCAGGAGCTGGTTGCCAAGGCAAATGCCCATGCAGGGTCTGACGGTGCTGCTGTTCAGAAATGTTCGGATGTGGGCAACGGTCGCTTCGCATTGCTGGGGGTCGCCAGGGCCGTTTGCCAGGAAAAGTCCGTCGAAGGTGAGCTGGTTGAAGTCGTAGTCCCAAGGCACGCGCACCACTTCGATACCCCTGCGGAGCAGGCAGCGGATGATGTTTGCCTTCACGCCGCAATCCACGAGTACCACCTTCGGTGGCACAGAGAGCGCAGAGAAGGCAGAGGGCACAGAGGCAGTCTGTTTGAAGTCTGTTGGCTTATAAGTGATAATCTCTTTGCAGCTGACGCGTTCCACCCAGTTCACGTTGCCGTACTTCTCGGTGTCCTCTGTCTTCTCTGCGCTCTCTGTGTGGGCGAATACGATTCGCCCCATCATCACGCCTTTCTCGCGTAGCAGCATGGTCAGGCGGCGGGTGTCAATGCCCGTGATGGCTGGTATTTGTTCCCGTTTCAGCCATGCGGCCAAGGATTCTTTGGCGTTCCAGTGTGAGTATGTTGTGCTGTAGTCGGCCACGACCAGTGCCTTGGCATGTATCTGTCCGCTTTCCATCAGCGTGGGCAGTCCATTCTCGGCGGTCTCGGTCGTTGGCACGCCGTAGTTCCCTATCAGGGGGTAGGTCATCACCAGTATCTGTCCGGCGTAGCTGGGGTCTGTGAGGCTTTCGGGGTAGCCCGTCATGGCGGTGTTGAACACCACTTCGCCCGTCGTGTCTGCTTCGAAGCCAAACGACCAGCCGCAGAACTCCGTGCCGTCGTCGAGTATTAGTTTTGCTTCTCTCTTCATGCGTTTGTGCGTTTCTTGTGTTAATAGGCCTGTTCGTGAACGCCTTTGACGGCCCTACCGCTGGGGTCGTTCATGTTCTTGAAGGCTTCGTCCCATTCCAGGGCGATGGCGGTGGAACAAGCCACTGAGGCTTCCTGGTTGACGCTTCGTGCGGCGGAAGCTGAGGGGAAGTGCTCTTCGAAGATGCTGCGGTAATAGTATTCCTCCTTGTTGAGTGGCGGATTGATGGGGAAGCGTTCTGCTGCCTGTGCCATCTGCTCGTCGGAAACAGCTTCCGAGGTGATTTTCTTGAGCATGTCAATCCATGAGTAGCCCACACCGTCGCTGAACTGCTCCTTCTGTCGCCACGCAATGCTCTCTGGCAGCATGTCGGCAAAGCCCTCGCGAACCACTCCTTTCTCGATGGTCTTTCCCGGACACATTTTCAAGGCTGGGTCGATACGCATGGCGATGTCGAGAAATTCTTTGTCGAGGAACGGAACACGTCCCTCAATGCCCCATGCCATCAGCGATTTGTTGGCACGCAGACAGTCGTAAAAATGGAGTTTGCTGAGCTTGCGCACGGTTTCGTCGTGGAAAGCCTTGGCATCGGGAGCCTTATGGAAATAGAGGTAGCCGCCGAAGATTTCGTCTGCCCCTTCGCCGCTGAGCACCATCTTGATGCCCATGCTGCGGATGACCCTGGCCAGAAGGTACATGGGCGTGGAGGCTCTCACGGTGGTCACGTCGTAGGTCTCGATGTGGTAGATGACATCGCGGATGGCATCCAAGCCTTCCTGTATGGTGTAGTTCACTTCGTGGTGCACGGTGCCGATGTGCTTGGCCACTTCGCGGGCTTTGGCCAAGTCGGGTGCCCCCTTCAGGCCGACGGCAAACGAGTGCAGCTGTGGCCACCAGGCATCGTGCTGGTCGTTGGTCTCGATGCGTTTGGCGGCATAGAGTTTGGCAATGGCCGACACCACAGAACTATCCAGACCGCCACTGAGCAGCACGCCGTAGGGCACATCGCTCATCAGTTGGCGTTTCACGGCGGCCATCAGTCCGTCCTTTACCATCTGTACGGCTTCCTTGCGGTCGGAAGTCGCCCATTTCATGCTGTCGTGGTCGAACCAGTCACGCTGATACCAACGTTCCGGCTTGCCGTCGTGTTTGCTGGTGCAGAAGTGTCCAGGCAGGAAGGGTTCATACGTTTCGCACTGTCCTTCCAGTGCTTTCAGTTCGCTGGCGGCATACACCGTGCCGTCCTTGTCGTGCCCTATATATAATGGTACAACCCCGATGTGGTCACGGGCAATCAGGTAGTCGTCGGTCTCCGTGTCGTAGAGCACAAAGGAGAAGATGCCGTTCAGCTTGTCGATGAAGTTGGTGCCGTACCGCTCATAGAGGGCCAGGATGACTTCACAGTCGGAGCCGGTCTGGAACTCGTACTGCCCAGCGAATTGACGGCGAATCTCCTGATGGTTGTATATCTCGCCGTTCACCGCCAAAACCTTTTTGCCATCGGGCGAATACAGCGGCTGTCCGCCAGAGAGCGGATCCACGATGGCCAGTCGTTCATGCACCAGCACTGCCTTGTCACTACTATACACCCCGCTCCAGTCGGGACCACGATGCCGAATCTTTGCCGACATCTTCAGGGCTTGCTCACGCTTCTGTCGTGCGCTGCCTTTCATTTTGAGAATTGCTACAAATCCGCACATGTCTTTTTTCTTTTATGTTTGCGTTGTGATAATCAAAATGCCTTTGCTTTATTTGGTTTTGGTTGCAAAAGTACAAACGTTGCATTTAATACGCAAGCATTTTGACAATAAAACATCTGTTTGCTTGTCTTTTTGTCGTTTTTGCAAAGAAAAAGCAAGGAATCTGTGCTGTTGCACTTCATCCTTGCTTCTCTTCTGTGCAGTTTTCATGGTAAGTTGCCATCGTCACCCCTGGGGGCGTTGAATGAGCTTGACAAAATACTGGTGCAGACGGGTGTCTGTCGTCAGTTCGGGATGGAAAGCCGTAGCGAGCTGGTTGCCTTGCCGGACAGCAACGATGTGGCCATCCACTGTGGAAAGGATTTCGACCGTGGGGGAAAGTGTGCGGTGAACATAAGGTGCACGGATGAAAGTCATGGGGAAATCCTTGGCAATACCCGTAACCTCGCCGACTGCATGGAAGCTGCCCAGCTGGCGTCCGTATGCATTGCGGCAAACATCGATGTCCATCGTGCAAAGTCCTTGTCGGGACTGGCCATCCTCCAGCTTTGCCAGCTGGATGAGTCCTGCACAAGTGCCAAAGACGGGCAACCCCTCCAGAACGGCCTGGCGGATGGGGCCGAGAAGCCCCAAGGCATTGAGCAGATGGGTTTGAGTGGTCGATTCGCCGCCGGGGATGATGAGCCCATCCTTCGGTTGCTGCCAGTCTTGCAACTGGCGAACCTCGAAAGTCTCCACGCCCAGCGTTTGCAATATCTGCTCGTGCTCTATGAACGCCCCTTGCAGGGCTAAGACTGCAATTTTCATCCTTTCTTATTTTCCGCGTTCAGCCATCAAAAGCTGTATTTCCTGTTCGTTGATGCCCACCATTGCCTCGCCAAGGTCTTCGGAGAGTTCTGCCAACAGTTTTGCGTCCTGATAGTTGGTGACGGCCCCGACGATGGCTGCGGCACGTTTCCGTGGATTGCCACTCTTGAAGATGCCACTGCCCACGAACACGCCTTCAGCTCCGAGCTGCATCATCAGGGCGGCATCGGCTGGGGTTGCCACACCACCGGCGGCAAAGTTCACCACGGGCAGCTTGCCGTTCTCATGCACAAACTTCACCAGTTCGTAGGGTGCCTGCAACTGCTTGGCAGCCTCGAAGAGTTCATCTTCGCTCATGGCGGCAAGACGGCGAATCTCGCTCTGCATCAATCGCATGTGGCTGACGGCCTGTACAACATCACCAGTGCCTGGTTCGCCCTTGGTGCGAATCATCGTGGCTCCCTCGGCAATGCGCCGCAAAGCCTCGCCTAAATTTTTCGCACCGCATACGAAGGGCACGTCGAACTTCGTCTTGTCAATGTGGTAGATGTTGTCGGCAGGACTGAGCACCTCGCTCTCGTCAATGTAGTCTATCTCAATGGCTTGCAATATCTGTGCATCGGCAATATGGCCGATGCGGCACTTGGCCATCACGGGGATGCTTACAGCCTCCTGTATGCCACGAATCATCTTCGGGTCGCTCATGCGCGACACGCCACCTGCTGCACGGATGTCGGCGGGAATCCTTTCAAGTGCCATCACTGCACAGGCACCTGCTTCCTCGGCAATGCGGGCCTGTTCGGGCGTTGTCACGTCCATAATCACACCGCCCTTCAGCATCTGAGCCAGCTGGCGGTTTAGTTCTTGTCTGTTTTCTTTCATGTTTTCCTGTTTGTTAATTGTTGACTGCTAACTGTTAATTGTCAACTGTTTATACTGACTGGGCGAACAGCCCTTTTGTTTCTTGAAGTAGCGGGAGAGGTGTGCTTGTGAAGAGAAGCCAAGTTGCAGGGCTATTTCCTTCAATGGCTTGCTTGTTTTTGTCAGCAGCAAAGCAATCTCTTTCGTGATGCGCTCATCGATGATGGACTTTGGCGAGCGGTCGGCAATGCGTCGGGTAACCTGTCCGAGATAGCGTGGACTGACGTTGAGTTGTTCCGCATAGAAGGTAACATCAGCGTAACGGTTGAAATAGTGTTCCACTGCATCGCGAAACTGATTGTAAAGTTCCTCGCTGCGGCTGTTCCCATCGGCATAGTCGGCAGGCAACTGCTTCAGGTAGCTACGTGCGTGGAGCATGGCTTCGTCAACCTGCTCACCACGGCTCAGATAGAAAGCCACAGCAGACGACAACTGGTTGGCGTGACCATGCTTGCAGGGGGCGGCAGATAAAGCTGACGGTTCCAGAACGACCGTACACATTGGCAACAACAGCCGTTCAATGGTTTCATAAACCTTTTCCGAAACAAGCTGTTCGCCTTTTGTTGATTTCAGCACCGGCGCATAAACGATGTGGCGCGGCCTGTATTTTTTTAGCACACCAGCCACGGCCTCCACCACGCCGATGCTGCGCAGCAGCCCGATTTTCACCACCTGCGGCTGCAGGTCGTTGACGATGGCCTCCACCTGCCGGCGAACAACCGTTGCGGGCAAATCGTAGAACTCCTGAATGCCCAACGTGTTCTGCACGGTGATGGATGTGATGACCGATGCCGCCATGCCTCCCAGTCCATTGATGAAGCGGATGTCGGCCTGCACGCCAGACCCCCCCGTGCCGTCACTTCCTGTAATTGTCAATATTGCCGTGTTCATAATCAGCGCGTCTCCAGTAAAACCGGCTGCAAAGTAACGGAAAAGTAGGGACATGACCAAATCATGTTCCATTTATGATAAACGGAAGTGCAGTTTTGTAAAATGCAGCTGGTGCCGGCAGGGTGGCTACAGCTGGAACCTCAGCACCTGTTCCACATAGTTTACAAATGCCTCATTGCAAAGGCGGATTCCCCCGGGTGTGGGGTAATGTCCCGTGAAATACCAGTCCCCGGGATGATGGGGGCAAGCCTCATGCAACCCCTCGATGCTCTGGAACACGAGTTCGACAGGAGCCTGCATCCCCTCAGGGCGAAGCATCTCCACGATTTTGCTGTTGATTTTATCCACCGTGAAAGGTGCATAGATGAATCGCACATAATTCTCCCTTGTCGGTTCAGTCTTGCACTTGTAATAAGTATCGGCGATGAGCTCTTGTCTTCCCTGTTCCCCGATAAGGGCAATGGCAGCTCGGAAGACACAGAGTTCCTGAAGGTGTGACATGTCAATGCCGTAGTAGTCAGGATAGCGAATCTGCGGTGAACTTGACACCATCACAATCTTCTTTGGGTGCAGGCGGTCAAGAATCTTGAAAATGCTGGCCTTTAGCGTTGTACCGCGCACAATAGAGTCATCAATAATGACAAGGTTGTCCTCATAGGTAAGCAACGAAACGTAAGTGATGTCATAGACGTGGGCAGCCAGGTCGTTACGCTCTGTACCTTCGGCGATGAAGGTGCGCAGTTTGATGTCTTTCCACACCACTTTTTCTATCCTTACGTCATGGTCCAGTCGGCGCACGCCATCCGTCATGCCGTGGAAAGCTACCTCAGCCGTGTTGGGTATATATGAAAAAACCGTGTGTGCCACATCGCCATCGATGGCTTGCATGATGGCTGGCGTCAGTTGTTCTCCCAAACGTTTGCGCTCCAGATAGATGTCACGGTCGGAACCCCGGCTGAAATAGATGCGCTCGAAACTGCACGCACTAAGTTTTTGTGCTGGCAGAATCTGCTCCAGCAAACTCTCTCCGCTTTTCTTGACGATGATGGATTGTCCTGGCTGCAACTCCTGAATGTCTTCGGCTTGCAAATCGAAAGTGGTTTGAATGACTGGGCGCTCACTGGCCACCACCACCACCTCGTCGTCTTGGTAGTAGAAAGCTGGGCGGATGCCCCAAGGGTCACGCACAGCAAACATCTCGCCGCTGCCCGTCAAGCCGCACATCACATAACCGCCATCGAAATGCGGCATGGTGGTCTTCAGTACATTCGCCATCTTCACATGGTTGTCAATATAGTGTGTGATGTCTGTACCCTGCAAGCCTTTCTCTTTGGCTTCCACGAACAGCCGCTCCACTTCTCGGCCCAGCCGATGTCCCATCAGTTCCAGCGTGATGTACGAGTCGCCGTAAATGCGCGGCGACTGGCCTTGGGAGGTCAGAAATTCAAACACCCCGTCGATGTTCGTCATGTTGAAATTGCCACACAGGCAGAGATTCTTGGCACGCCAGTTGTTGCGTCGCAGGAAAGGATGCACATATTGCAGGCCGCTCTTGCCTGTCGTTGAGTAGCGCAGATGGCCCATGTAGAGTTGGCCGCAGAAGGAATTGTCCATGCGCTTGAAGATTTCGTCAATGGCATCTTTCCCCTCTTCCCGCTCACGAAACATATATTCCTCACCCACAGGTGCATCCAGGTTGACACAGGCTACACCTGCACCTTCCTGTCCACGGTTATGCTGTTTCTCCATCATCAGATAGAGCTTGTTCAGTCCATACCGCCACGTTCCGTATTTTTGTTCATAATAGTCCAGCGGTTTCTTGAGGCGAATCATCGCTACGCCGCACTCATGCTTCAGTTCTTCCATTGATACAGGCTTTGATGAATGACATAAACAGAGGGTGGGGGTGTAGCACCGTTGAACTGTATTCGGGGTGGAACTGCGTACCGATGTACCACCTCTTGTCGGGCATCTCGACAATCTCCACGAGGTTGGCGGCGGGGTTGATGCCTACGCACTTCATGCCATGACGTTCAAATGCCTCCTGATACTGGTTGTTGAACTCATAGCGGTGGCGGTGGCGTTCCTTGATGATAACAGACCCACTCCCTTGCCCCTCCCTGTTATGGAGGGGAGTAGATAGTTCCGACTGCATGTAGGCCTCAAGCACTTTGCTTCCTTCTACCAACAGACAATCGTATGCGCCCAGTCGCATCGTTCCGCCCATCTGTGTGATGTTCTTCTGCTCCTCCATCAGGTCAATAACGTAAGGAGACCCACCCCCCAGTCC
>R20__coassemble_2000_pt1 | contig 9888 bp, 10 predicted proteins | sample R20__metabat2_low_PE_030 | metagenome-assembled genome bin R20 | reverse complement strand
AAGAAAACATTCCTTAGTTCCTTGGTTCCTTGGAAAAAAATCCCGCTGCCGATGCAGCAAGTATGAACCTTTTATGAACCTTTTATGAAGCTTTTATGAACCTTTTTCGGACTTAATCCGATGACTATAAGCCATTTAAGCCAAAAATGAACCTTTGCTTAAAAAAATCGTGTAGCAAAAGTGAAGAAGGCGCTATTCTGACACCAGCAGACACGATCTCGGAAAGGTCATACGGTTGTTTGCGTCACCATGTGTGTGCAAAGCCCATAGAGAAGGATGCACCAGATTGTCTGACGGCGAGCTGATGGTTCAGAAACTTACGGGCAGACAGCGCGAACACTTTGCCCGTAAAAACGGTCATAGATGCCCACGTTAAAATTATTGCTCGAATCGAGGTATAGATTCCACCCCTGTGTCGGATTTGAAGTGTAGAAAGAACTTGACCAATACATGGCGTCTTTGCCCACATCGTAGAGCGAATTGCCGTAGCGCCACCCTGTAGCGGGCAAGAAAATGGATTTGCCATTCGGACCAGTCACCATAGAACCATACACATTGTTCCGAGTCGTCCAGGTCCATGTGCACAGTGTCTTTAGTTCGGTCATTTCGGCATCAGTCGGCATACGCCAGCCGCCACCCCAGTTGGCACGGGCGGCATCGTCGGCCAAGTCAAGCACAGTTTTGTTGTCAACCGTACCGTAGTTTGATTTGGTGCAATACTTGGTCAAGCTATCGTATGTGCCGTTACACCATTTATAGGTGCTCCAGTCATAGGTTGTTTTCGCTGTGGTCTCGCCCCAGGCGAAGTAATCGCCGTAATCCTCGGGAGAGGATGCGCCTACGTTCATCGTCGCCCACTTTACGGAAAGCCCCAAGTCAACATACTCATGACCGTTGTTGATGCCCGAATCAGGGTTGACGGACTGCGTAAAGGAATAAACCTCAGGCACACTGCTGCCAGCAGGTAGGGTTATCAGCTGGTCGGACGTTATTTTCAGGACGCGAAGAGCATAGGCTGGTGCATCGGAAGCATTATAAAACACCACATAGCCCTGCAAAGGCAGGAACTCAAACGTGTAGTCCTCCGCATAGTCTGTCGTGCCGTCGGCATTGAAGGTGATGCTCCCGGTGGACGATTTCCATGTTCCCACAATGCGAGCGTTGTCAGCAGCGAATGGGTCCCCGCCTCCGCTAAGCATTTCACCAGTACCTGTCAGGTAATTGTTGATGAGGTGCGTCACGTCGCTCACCTCCAGCTTGCCGCTGTGGTTCAAGTCGCCATTGATTACCTGTGCACAGGCAGCCGCTGGCAACAGCATCATGACAATCAGCGAAAAGATGAGTTTCTTCATGGTGTTGAGGTTTTATAAGTGAAATATGATATAGGCGGTCAATATCTTTAACTCTTTCTCTCATATACAAGTTGTTTATCTCTATTTGCCGATTCTACAGCAAAAGACTTCAATGTACCGTCCTCCACCAGATCCACCTCATGCCCAAGCAACTCTTTCAGTTCACGCCATATCTGTGCGTATGCAAATAGACCTATAGGCTCTCGATGGTCAAATTCCACCAGTATGTCCACATCGCTGTCGGGCCGCTGCTCACCGCGTGCATACGAACCGAAAAGCCATGCCTTGGTGACGGGCTGGGTCTTGAAGTAGTCGGCTATGGTCTGTGTTATTGCTTGGGTATTCATAGGTGGTTAGAATTCTGAAAATCTGAATTGACGCCGCAAAAATATGGAAAAGAAATGAATGGCGCAAATAAAACTCAAGAAAAATGATATACTTTTATTTGTGCAGGAAGGCAAACACGCCTTGCTGGTCGAGGAAGACAAGGCCGATGGCGAGGGGGGCAATGTAGCGAAGCGAGAAAATGAGGGCTTTGAAGTAGGGGGTGCGCAGGTCGCCGCCGTTGCTGATTTCATCGCGATAGAGCTGGCGGTCGAGTTTCCAGCCGGCAAAGATGCTGATGAGCATTCCGCCAAGCGGCAGGAGCACCATGCCCGAAAAGTCGTCGAAGAGAGAGAAGATGTTGCGGCCCATGAGCTGGACGCCTGACAGCGGACCGAAGGAAAGGGAACAGCAGAGTCCCAGCATGAGGACGGTGCCCGTGATGATGAGGGTACCCTTGCGGCGCGAGAGCTTGAACTCTTCTGTAATGTAGGCGGTGGCCACTTCGTGGAGCGACATGGCACTGGTCAGTGCGGCTACGAACAGCAGGAAGTAGAACAGCGTTGAGAAGAGGATGGCCAGCAGGGAGCCTTCACTAAAGGCTTGCTGGAAGACGTTGGGCAGGGAGATGAACGTGAGACTGGCTCCTGCACCTACTTCGTTGGGGTTCATGCCGATGTTGAACACGGAGGGGAAGATGATGAAGCCCGCCATGATGGCGATGAGGGTGTCGATGACGGCCACGTGGGTGGCTGTCTTTGCCAGTGGGGTCTTCTCGTCGAAGTAGCTGGCGTAGGTGCAGAGGCAGCCCATGGCCAGACTGAGCGAGAAGAAAGCCTGGCCCATGGCGGCGAGGATGACGCTGCTGTTGACTTTCGACCAGTCGGGTTTCAGCAGGAACTCGATGCTGGCAGATGCACCAGGCAGGCTGATGGAGCAGACGGTAAGCACGAGCGTGATGATGAACAGTGTGGGCATCATAATTTTGGAGAATCGCTCAATGCCCGACTGCACGCCGCGTGTGATAATCAGATGGGTGATGCCGGTGAAGAGGATGAACCAGAGGGAGGGGAGCCAGGGGTTGGCTGTGAAATCTTCGAAGATGTGGCCGAATTCCGTGGCGGGCACACCGGCAAAGGCGTTGGTGAGCGAGAGCCAGGTGTAGTGCATGGTCCAGCCGCCGACGACGGCGTAGTAGCAGAGGATGAACCAGCCGGTGAACACGCCCATGCGACCGACCCACCGCCATGGACTGCCGTCGGAGAGGATGCGGTAGGCACCGGCAGTGTTGCTGTGGGTGTAGCGTCCGATGAGAAATTCGCTGATCATAATGGGCAGTCCGAGCGTGACGATACATATTATATATATAATAATGAAAGCGGCACCGCCGTTCTGTCCTGTCTCGATGGGGAACCGCCACACGTTGCCCAGCCCCACGGCTGAACCTGCTGCGGCGAGGATGGCTCCCAGTTTGCTTCCGAAGTTTTCGCGGTTCATAGATTTCTGTTTACTTCATTTGATGAATCCTTGTAAATGCAGGGCTTCAAGCAAGCCTTTCGTCATGGCTTCGTTGTCCCTCCGGGTGTAGCGGCAGTCGGTGAAAACTTGGGCAAGGTTCTGCTTGTGGTTGATTTCCACAAAGTGTCTGTTTTCTTCTAACGACTCCTTGTAGGCGTAGATTTGGCGGATGGTGTCGTCGTCTGCATCGTGGTAGGTCTCGGCGTGGATGAGGGCTTCGATGTCTAGACGGTCGGGCTGTGCAGGGTCTTCGTCGGGCCAGCCCACGGTGATGGTGGCCACGGGGAAGGTGAGCATGGGCAACTGGAGGGCACTGATGACGCCTTTGGGATTATAAACGGTGGTGCCCAGGAAGCAAGTACCTAATCCAGCCTCTTCAGCCAAGGTGCAGAAGTTCTGGCAGAACAATAGCGTATCGGTTGCAGCGTTCAGGAACGACAGCAGGTTGTCGTAGCCGGCATCGGCTTCGGAGAGGTCGCACCAGCGGGTGAAGCGGCGGAAGTCCGCCACAAAGGTGAGCACGACGGGTGCACCCGTCACCATCGGTTGGTTGAAGTGGAGCGGTGCAAGGGCGGCTTTGCCAGCCTCGGTACGGGTTTCGATGACGCTGTACAGTTGCATGTTGCCCATCGTGGCGGCGCGGGCAGCTGTGGCCAATAGGCTATGGATGAGGTTTTTCTCTACATCCATAGCTTTGTATTTGCGTATAGTTTTACGGTCGGCGATGTTCATAAGCCTTTTCACTTCAGTTTACTGAGCGCTTCTTTGATTCGCTTCATAGCTTCGATGATGTTCTCGTCGGAAGTGGCGTAGCTCATGCGGAAACATTCGGGACTGCCGAAGGCGTCGCCGCCCACTGTGGCTACATGGCCTACTTCGAGCAGGTACATGGCGAGGTCTGTGGAGCCCGTGATGGTGCGGTTGCCGTCGGTTTTGCCGAAATAGCTGGAGCATTTCGGGAAGAGGTAGAAGGCACCCTGTGGGTTGTTCACTTCCAGACCGGGGATGTCTTTGGCCAGACGGACGATGAGGTTCTTGCGGCGTTCAAAAGCTTGGCGCATGTCTTCCACGCACTGCTGGTCACCGGCAAAGGCGGCTTCGGCGGCTTTCTGGGAAACGGAGCAGGGACCACTGGTATATTGGCCTTGCAGCTTGTTGCATCCCTTCACAATCCATTCGGGTGCGGCGATGAAACCGATGCGCCAGCCCGTCATGGCGTATGCCTTGCTGACACCGTTGATGACCACCACGCGGTCTTTGATGTCGGGGAAGCTGGCCATTGAAGCGTGTGCTCCGACGTAATTGATGTGCTCATAGATTTCGTCGGCAATGACGATGATGCGTTCATGCTTCAGGAGCACGTTCTTCAGAGCCTCCAATTCGGCCTTGCTATAGACAGAACCTGTAGGGTTGCTGGGGGAGCAGAGAATCAGGGCACGGGTCTTGGGGGTAATGGCTGCTTCAAGCTGCTCTGGAGTAATCTTGAAGTCCTGCTCGATGGGGGCATCGATGAAGACAGGTGTGCCTTCGGCCAGCAGCACCATCTGTGGATAGCTGACCCAGTAGGGGGCTGGGATGATGACTTCGTCGCCGGCATTGACGAGTGCCATGATGGTGTTGCAGACAGACTGCTTGGCACCGTTGGAGCAGAGAATCTGGCTGGGCTTGTAGTCGAGGCCGTTCTCGTTCTTCAGTTTGTTGACGATGGCTTGCTTCAACTCCGGATAGCCTGGCACTGGACTGTAGCGGCTGTAGTTCTCTTCTACGGCCTTGATGGCAGCAGCCTTAATGTGGTCGGGGGTGTTGAAATCGGGTTCACCTACTGACATGTTGATGATGTCGATGCCTTGTGCCTTGAGTTCCGAGCTCTTCTGGCTCATGGCCAGGGTGGCACTGGGTGACAGGCGGTTAAGTCTTTCTGAAAGAAATTCCATAATTTTTGTTATTGTAGTTAATTTTATTTTGACTGAAAGAAATTAAGATAAATTGGGATAAATTTTTTCTTTAGTTTTTACTTGGTAAATAGCCTCCTCCATGCCACGCCCTAATTCATTGTGGACTTCAAGTGCAACACCTACTATCTCATATATTTGTAACCATTCAGATTGTGTCATTATGCCAATTGTTTTACATAGGAAGAATTTATCTTAATTTATCACAATTTCTTTCAGTTATTTTACTTATTCAGTTCTCCACGGGAGTGCTCCTGCTCCCCCGGGCAAAAGGAGAAATTACATATTTGGTAATATAGAGGAAGAAATTATCTTAATTTATCACAATTTCTTTCAGTCTTTTCCTATTTATTCAGATGCAATGTATGTCCCATGCGTTCTTTCTTCGTCTGAAGATAGCGCATATTAAAGGGATTGGGGGTGATTTCGATGGGGACGTTCTCCACGATTTCCAGTCCGTAGCCTTCCAGTCCGACGCGCTTGGTGGGGTTGTTGGTAAGCAGCCGCAATTTGCTGATGCCCAGTTCACGTAGAATCTGTGCACCAACGCCATAGTCGCGAAGGTCGGGGTCGAAACCCAGATGTATGTTGGCATCCACTGTGTCGTCGCCTTGTTCCTGTAACTTGTAGGCGGCAATCTTGTTCATCAGTCCGATGCCACGTCCCTCCTGAATGAGATAGACAATGGCACCTTTTCCTTCCTTTTCAATGAGTTGCATGGATTTGTGGAGTTGTTCGCCGCAATCGCAACGCTGACTGCCGAAGATGTCGCCTGTGGCACAGCTGGAGTGCATCCGCACCAGAATGGGTTCGTCGGCTTTCCATTCCCCCTTGATGAGGGCAATATGTTCCAGTCCGTTGCTTTTCTGGCGGAAAGGAATAATGCGGAAATGTCCGTAAGCGGTGGGCATGTCGGCTTCCACACCTTTTTCCACAAGGCTTTCCTTTTGCAGCCGATAGGCAATGAGGTCTTTTATCTGGATGAGTTTCAGATTGTGCTCCTTGGCTTTCTCGATGAGCTGCGGCATACGTGCCATGGTGCCGTCTTCGTTCAAGATTTCGATGAGTGCGGCAGCTGGTCGCAGTCCGGCAAGACGAGCCAAGTCAATAGCGGCCTCGGTGTGTCCGCTGCGGCGAAGCACACCGCCGTCCTGGGCATAGAGCGGATTGATGTGGCCGGGACGACCGAAGTCAGCGGGTTTTGCCTCCGCATTGGCCAGCCACTGAATTGTTGCGGCACGGTCGTGGGCGCTGACTCCCGTGGTGCAGCCTTCCAGCTTATCGACCGTCACAGTGAACGGTGTGCCCAGCATCGAAGTATTCTCTTCCACTTGATGGGGCAGTTCCAGTTCCCTGGCACGCTGCATGGTGATGGGAGCACAAAGTACGCCGCGCCCTTCACGCAGCATGAAGTTCACCTTCTCGGGCGTAATCAGTTCCGCTGGTGTGATGAAGTCGCCCTCGTTCTCACGGTCTTCATCATCCACCACGATGACAAACTTTCCTTGGCGAAAGTCCTCAATGGCTGCTTCTATAGTGCTAAATTGTATCATGTTCGGTTATGAGGTTATTTTAGTAATTGTGTATTGTCGGTTAAACCAAATCTTCACATCGCTGCTTCAATGTCTCGCTGGTGCGGATGACCTGTTTCAAGTCACGGCGAATACGGCGATAGTAGCGGAAGGAGTGTATGTCGAGCACAGGCATTCGGTTCACCTGCATCAAAATCTGCTTGTCTTTTGAGTTGGACAGCGCATCAACCACATACTCCACAGCATTGTCAATGTGTTCTATCCGCTGGTCACGCTTCTCTGAGAATACCAAGCGAAGAATCTCAGGCAGATGGAAGAACCTGTGCAACTTGCGGTAGGCTTTACTTTCGGCAATGATGTTACCAAGGATAGAAGCGATAGCAGGATAGTCAGGGTCGTTGATAATCACTTCTTTCTTGGTGATATTACGTTTCTGCCTGATGCCCCACAGTTTGCGGAAGAAAGCCACGTAGGCATCCTTGTTGAACACCACGGAGTCGTTGTTCGACTTCACGGTGAAGAATACGCCAAGCGGTGCCATGACAAAGGTGCTGACCCACATGCCGAACCACACGGGGATGCTGCCCTCACGCCCCACCTTCATGCCGGAGTTGTTGATGATGTAGTAGAAAATGAAAATGATGACCGAGATGACCACAGGCATTCCCAGTCCACCCTTTCGGATGATGGCCCCTAACGGAGCACCGATGAAGAAGAACAGCAGACAGGAGAGCGACATGGTGAACTTCTGCCAGAAAGCTATCCAGTGGCGGCGAATGTTTGTGTTTGCATACCGCATCACATCGCCTTTATAGTCTGTGTCCATCTGCAACATGCTTGCTTTCTGCATGGCAGCAAACACTGCCCTTTGCTGATTGGCTGCGTCCAGCCGGTAGAACATGCTGTCTATGTTGAGCGTGTCATTTTCAATGTGTCCGATGTCCGTCGGGGCGATGTTCTCCACTTTCCCCGTCTCGAAGTTACGGCGGCGAGCCATCGTTGTGTTTGAAATGAACAACGGACCACAGCGCATGTCGTCGTAAAACGAATGCCCCACACTGTCATAGTAGCTTTCCAGAGAGTCAATCGAAGTCAGCAGGTGCTTAATATCCTTGGCACCTTCGTTATCCTTGAAGTTCTCTTCCTCCACCAGGTTGAAGTTGGTGTCGAAGTCAATCAAGACATCCTTCATCACAAACGTTTCCCGTCGGTAAGGCACATTTCTGGCTTGTACCGCTGCACTGTTCAGATTCTCAAACTGCTCACCGTTCCAGAGGTGCAGCAACAGGTGCATCTTGTCGTAGCTCGTCTCCAGCCGTCCCGAATCAGCAAGGATGATGTGCGCATTGTTCACACCATCCTTCAGGTTGTAGATAATCAGCCCATAGAGCATACCCGTCTCCTTGTCCTTGTGGTTCACGAACATATTGACCGACTGGATGCCGTCGTAGAACACTCCTTCGGGAATATCCAGTTCGGGCGACTTGGCCCGCATGGAAAACAGCAATTGCCGCAATTTAATCTCCGACCTCGGAGCGATGTTATCTTGGAAATAAAACGAAGCCGAAGCCAACAGGATATTGACCACAATCAACGGACGAAGCACCCGAACCAGCGGTATGCCAGCCGCCTTCATGGAGAGCAGTTCAAGCCGCTCACCCATATTGCCAAACGAAATCAGCGATGCCAACAGAATGGCCAGCGGCAATGCCAGCGGCACCAGCGATTCGCCCGAATAGAACAGGAACTTGGCCAGCACCATCATCGACAGGCCCTTGCCAATCAGTTCATCGACATAACGCCACAGGAACTGCATCATCACGACGAAAAGGCTGATACAGAACGTACCAGCAAAGAGGGTGAGGAAATTCTTCACCACAAAAATGTCGAGTCGCTTAATGAGACGCATCTTCTTGTAAAATCGCCGCAAAGGTACGAATTATTTACCATTTACCATTTACCATTTACTATTTTTGTGTCTCAACCGCTTATATTTTTCACTTTTCACTTTTCACTTTTCACTTAAAATCCTTATCTTTGCCGCCAAATTTCCTTTTATGATTACAGCAGAACAACTAAAAGACATTAAAGAGCGCACTGAAGCCCTGCACCGTTACCTCAATATCGATGCAAAACTCATCGAAGTGGAGGAAGAGGAACTGCGTACCCAGGCACCGGGTTTCTGGGACGACCAGAAGGCAGCTGAAGGGCAGATGAAGAAGGTGAAGGGCTTGCAGAAATGGATTGACGGCTACAGGGCTGTGAAGGCGGCAACCGACGATACCGAGGTGGCTTTCGACTTCTACAGAGACGAAATGACCACAGAACAGGAGGTGGATGACTATTATGCCAAGGCGCTCAGCCTGATTGAAGACCTTGAACTGAAGAATATGCTGCAGGGCGAGGCCGATGGTATGGATGCTGTGCTGAAAATCAATTCGGGAGCTGGCGGTACAGAGGCACAAGACTGGGCCAGTATGTTGATGCGTATGTACCAGCGTTGGGCAGAAGCCCATAAATACAAAGTCACCATCAGCAACTTCCAGGACGGTGATGAAGCAGGCATCAAGACGGTGACAATGGAGATTGAAGGCGACCAGGCTTACGGATTCCTCAAGGGCGAAAGCGGCGTGCACCGTCTGGTACGTGTTTCTCCCTACAATGCACAGGGCAAGCGTATGACTTCCTTTGCCAGTGTGTTTGTCACTCCGTTGGTTGACGACAGCATCGAAGTGGTCATCGACAAGAGCAAAATCTCCTGGGACACCTTCCGCAGCAGCGGTGCCGGCGGCCAGAACGTGAACAAGGTCGAAACAGGTGTACGTCTTCGTTACCAATACGTTGACCCCGACACAGGCGAGGAGGAGGAAATCCTCATCGAGAATACTGAAACCCGCAAACAGCAGGAGAATCGTGAAAATGCCCTCCGTCTGCTCCGTTCCCAACTCTACGACCGTGCCCTGAAAAGGAAGATGGCAGAGCAGCAGAAGATAGAGGCTGGCAAGAAGAAGATAGAGTGGGGCAGCCAAATCCGTTCCTACGTCTTCGATGACCGCCGTGTCAAAGACCATCGTACCAATTACCAGACCAGTGACGTGGGTGGAGTGATGGACGGCAAACTCGACGATTTCATCAAAGCCTACCTCATGGAGTTTCATGAAGAATAAGAAGAACCACCAACAGACCCCCTCCACAGACCCCTCCCTAACC
>R20__coassemble_1936_pt1 | contig 10190 bp, 6 predicted proteins | sample R20__metabat2_low_PE_030 | metagenome-assembled genome bin R20 | reverse complement strand
GATGCGGAAAGCATAAAGGAATGTATAATAAAGACTAAACGACCCTAAAGCCCCTCCCCAACCCTCCCTTTAGGAAGGATTAGGGTGGGTCTCTTTATAATTATGAAAATCATCATAGCTGGAGCAGGCGCTGTGGGCACCCATTTGGCTCGACTGCTTTCCAAGGACAACATGGATGTGGTGCTGATGGATGAGAATATTGACCGTCTCAGCCGCCTCAGTTCTTCGCTTGATATTATGACGTTGCCCAAGGCTCCGACCAGTATTTCTGCCTTGAAGGATGCTGGGGTGAACGGCGTCGATCTGTTCATCGCCGTTACGCCAGACGAAAGCGAGAATCTGACCTGTGCCCAGCTGGCCAAGCAGCTTGGAGCTAATCGCACCGTGGCACGTGTGGATAACTACGAGTATATGCGGCCCGAAAATTTGCAGCTGTTCAGGAATATGGGCATCGAGTCGCTCATCTACCCCGAGTTGCTGGCAGCCAAGGACATTGCGGGTTCGGCGAAGTATAGCTGGGTGAGGCAGTTGTGGGAGTTTAATGGCGGCGACCTGTTGCTGTTGAGTGTGAAGATGCACGATGCCTTCCCTGTTTATGATAAGGAAATCAGGAATGAGGATAACCAGCTGGTGGGTCATACGCTGAAAGAGATAGGCATGAGGCATGGGCATTCGTTCCATGTGGTGGCCATCAAGCGACAGGGCGAGACGGTCGTGCCGTATGGCGACGAGAAAATCCTGCCGCGTGACCTGGTGTTCTTCATGGCAACCAAGGACGGACTGGACAAGATTCGGCATTTGTCGGGCAAGGACAACTATCCGCAGGTGCGGCATGGCGTCATCATCGGCGGCGGCAAATTGTCGGTGCGTACGGACTGGGAGTTGCCGGCAGACCTTTCGCTGAAAATCATCGAGCCCAGCGTGGAACGTTGTCAGCAGTTGGGGGCTTTGACGAAGCCGCGCACGCTCATCATCAATGGTGACGGCTACGACATGGATTTGCTGGCCGACGAGGGCTTTGACCACCTGGAGGCTTTCATTGCCTTGACCAACAATGACGAAGAGAACATCCTGTCTTGCGTGGCTGCCAGGCGAAAGGGCGTGCGCAAGACCATTGCACAGGTGGAGAACCTGGACTATTTCGACATGGCCACCGACCTGGACGTAGGTACCATCATCAACAAGAAGATGATTGCGGCCAGTCATATCTACCGGATGCTGCTGAAGAGCGATGTGGATAACGTGAAGATGCTTTCGGTGGCCGATGCCGATGTGGCGGAATTTGTGGTGAAACCCGACTCGAAGGTGACGAAGAAGACGGTGATGAACCTCGACATTCCGCATGGCGTGAACTTTGGCGGCATGGTGCGTGGCGGACGTTCAATGCTGATTGGCGGTATGACGCAGCTGCAGGCTGGCGACAAGGTGGTTGTGTTCTGCATAGGTAATACGTTGAGGAAACTGGACAAGCTGTTTAAATGATAAACTGGCGACTGATAGCAAAAGTGATGGGTGCACTGCTTTTTATCGAGGCAGGGCTTCTGTTTCTGTGCCAGGTTGTCTGCTGGATATACGATGAGGGCATTGGTGCATTCATTCCGCCAATGGCATTGGCGGTGGTGCTGGGCTGTCTTGGGATGGCCGCCGGCAGGAAATCGGGTGCCAGCATGGGCAGGAAGGATGGCTACATTGTCGTCTCCATGGTCTGGGTGCTTTTCACGCTGATAGGCATGATTCCGTTCCTGTTAGACAAGGCTGTGCCCGATGCGGCAAGTGCATTTTTTGAGACGATGTCGGGTTTCACGTCCACAGGTGCAACCATCATTGACGACCTCGACTCCATGCACCGTGGACTGCTGTTTTGGCGGAGCCTGACGCAATGGATTGGGGGTATCGGCATCATCTTCTTCACCATTGCCATCTTGCCGGCATTTGGCGTGGGTGAAGTGAAGCTGTTTGCCGCCGAGAGCACAGGGCCGATGTATGACAAGGTGCATCCGCGCATTTCTGTGGCTGCCAAATGGATTGGATCGGTCTATGTGATGTTGACGGTGCTCTGCACGGTGGCCTACTGGCTGTGTGGCATGGAGTGGTTCGATGCCATCAATTATTCCTTCTGCACCACTGGCACAGGGGGATATGGCACCCATTCGGCTTTGTTGCACGATGTCTATCGTTCCCCCCTGCTGGAGTATGTGATGACCTTCTTCATGTTCATCTCTGGCGTGAACTACACCTTGATTTATTATACGATACTGAAGGGGCGCTTCAAGCAGTTTTTCCACGACGCAGAAGCCAAGATGTTCATTTACATTGTGGCAGGCGCTGCATTGTTCTGCACGGTTTCACTGACCATTCAGCATCCGTCACACGATGTGGAGCTGGCTTTCCGCGAAAGCATCTTTACGGTTGTTTCGTTGCAGACGACCACGGGGTATGCCACTTGCGACTATACGTTGTGGCCTGTGCAACTGATGCCCGTCCTGTTGTTTGTGATGTTCGCCGGCGCCTGTTCCGGCAGTACGAGCGGCGGTTTCAAGTGTGTGCGCCTCAGCATCATTTATCGTATCTTGAAGAACGAGTTTATGCATATTCTGCACCCCAGGGCTATTCTGCCGGTGCGTTTGAATGGCCATGTGATGCAGCCGTCCATCATTCAGACGCTGATAGGCTTTATCACCCTGTTTGTCGGTTCGCTTTTCGCCGGTGCCTTCATCCTTGCCTTGTTTGGTGTGGATCCCAACAATGTGCACCCCAACTTCGACTACTACGAAGCCTTTGGCATTGCCATGTCGAGCATCAGCAACGTGGGGCCGGGCATGGGCTACTATGGTCCCGTCCATTCATGGGCCATCCTTAATCCGTTTGCCAAGTGCATGTGCTCTTTCCTCATGCTGATAGGCCGTCTGGAGATATTCCCCATTATGATACTGTTCACAAGAAGTTTCTGGAAAAAGTAAGTCCCCTATTTTCAATTCTCAATTCTCAATTTTCAATTAAAAAACATGTCAAAATTCAAAAGAATCCTCCTCAAGCTTTCGGGTGAGAGCCTTGCAGGTGAACAAAAACAAGGAATCAATGTTGAGCGTCTCAACCAGTATGCACAGCAGATTAAGGAAATTGCCCAGATGGGTGTGCAAATCGGCATTGTCATCGGTGGTGGCAACATCTTCCGTGGCCTCAGTGGTGCAGGAAAGGGTTTCGACCGTGTAAAAGGCGATCAGATGGGCATGTGTGCTACTGTCATCAACTCATTGGCACTCAGTTCCGCCCTTGGTGCCATCGGACAGAAAAACCGTGTGCTCACAGCCATCCGCATGGAACCCATCGGTGAGTTTTACACCAAATGGAAAGCCATTGAAGCGATGGAACAGGGCGAAGTGGTCATCATGTCGGCTGGTACTGGCTCGCCATACTTCACCACCGACACAGGTTCCAGCCTGCGCGGCATAGAGATTGAGGCTGATGTCATGCTGAAGGGCACACGCGTAGATGGCATCTACACTGCCGACCCCGAAAAAGACCCAACAGCCACGAAGTTCCACGACATTACTTACGCTGAGGTCATTGCCAAGGGCCTGAAGGTGATGGACATCACAGCCACAGCCATGTGTATGCAGAACGACCTGCCCATCTATGTCTTTAACATGGACATCCTTGGCAATCTGAAGAAGGTCATCGCAGGTGAAGATATTGGCACACTGGTGCATAATTAACCCCCATCCGCCATTCCAAGTGTCCTGTGCCTCGACACTCTGTGTCAAGGCTAAACAATTTGTTTAATGAAAAAAACTCTCACTACAAGCGAGCTGCTGACTTTGATTTATATGGCCATAACCACCGTGATGGTGTTTATCTATTGGCCTATTATAGATGCTCCGGGCCTTTTGCTCGGTACGCGTTTGGCTGTGCTGTGTGGCATGGTTGTATTCAACGTGGTTTATCGCTGGCATCCCTGCCGTGCCACATGGTTGATGCGTAACATCCCGCTCATCATCGCCCTCTCGTTCTGGTACCCCGAGACCTACCATTTCGCACGCAACCTTCCGTATTTTGACCACCTGTTTGCCCGTGCCGACTGGTTGCTGTTTGGCTATCAGCCCTCCATCGAGTTCAGCAAGGCAGTCACTTCCCTGTTTTGGTGCGAGGCATTCAATCTGGGCTACTACAGCTACTACTTCATGATGGTGGGCGTCATGCTGTATGTCTTTTTCTGCCGCTTTCACGATTCAGAACGATACGCCTTCATTTTCCTGGGCAGTTTCTTCATCTATTACCTCATCTTTGAGTTTCTGCCTGTGGCCGGTCCCTATTATTACTTTAAGGCCATAGGCTTGGAGGCCGCTATGGCTGGTAATTATCCTGATATTGGCAATTACTTTGCCACACATGGCGAACTGATACATGCCCCGGTACGCGGCCTCTTCAGCCAGCTGGTACACGACATACAAGTAGCTGGGGAAAACCCCGTAGGAGCTTTCCCCAGCAGCCATGTCGGCATGGGCACCGTAACGATGCTGATTGCCTGGCATACGCGCAACCGCTGGCTCTTCTGGTGTCTGATGCCGCTGTACCTGCTGCTTTGCATTGCCACCGTCTATATTATGGCACACTACACCGTCGATACCATCAGCGGGCTTGTCACGGCCGTTTTGTTCTATTACCTGATGGATTTGGTGTATAATAAAACCTACTCCACATTCCCTTCGCTGTCGTAATTCGTATAGAGGAAATCGTTGTAAGGGTATTTCTGTACGTGCATGGCGCGTACCTTATTATATAATAACTGGCGGAACTCGTCGAGGTTGGTTTTCTTGCGTGCCGAGATGAAGAAGGTCTCGCCGCCCATCTTTGCCATCCACGTCTGCATTAGTTCGTCTAATGGTATGTTTTCCTTGGTGCGTGGCGTCAGGTCGTCCGCCTCTTTCTCCACCCACTGGTAAGCGTCAATCTTGTTGAAAACAATCATCTGTGGCTTGTCGGCACAGCCCAGGTCAGCCAGTGTCTTTTCTACCACGGTGATTTGTTCTTCGAAGTCGGGATGGGAAATATCCACGATGTGCAGCAGCAGGTCTGCTTCGCGCACCTCGTCGAGCGTCGATTTGAACGACTCCACCAGGTCGGTAGGCAGTTTGCGGATGAACCCGACGGTGTCGCTCAGCAGGAAGGGCAAATTGTCGATAATGACCTTGCGCACCGTCGTGTCGAGCGTGGCGAAAAGCTTGTTTTCGGCAAAGATGTCACTCTTGGCCAGCAGGTTCATCAAGGTGGATTTCCCCACGTTGGTATAGCCCACCAAAGCCACACGAATCAGGCGGCCACGGTTTTTGCGCTGTGTGCTCTTCTGGGTGTCTATTTCCGCCAGACGAGCCTTCAGCAAGGACATACGGTTGCGGATGATGCGCTGGTCCATTTCCAGCTGGGTTTCACCCGGACCGCGCAGCCCCACGCTACCGCCTCGCTGACGTTCCAGGTGGGTCCAGAGGCGTGTCAGTCGGGGCAACATATAGCGATACTGGGCCAGTTCCACCTGCGTTTTGGCAGCTGCCGTCTGGGCACGCATGGCAAAGATATCGAGAATGAGCGATGTGCGGTCGAGGATTTTTACCTGCAACACCTTTTCAATGTTGCGCAGTTGCTTGGCCGAGAGTTCATCATCGAAGATGACCATGCCCACGGGCTGTGGCCCTTCGGCAAAGTCGCCGTGCTGCGTCACCTTATAGGGGTTGCCCAGTGCAATCTGTTCCTCCCAGTACTGATCGACAGCCTCCTGCTTTTCCTTGATGAACTGTGCAATTTCTTCCAGCTTTCCCGTGCCAAGATAGGTTACTGCGCTTGGCCCGTTCACCTTCTGAGTATATCTGCGAATCACCTTTGCCCCGGCTGTCTCGGCCAGGAACTCCAGTTCGTCCAGATACTCCTTTGTCTTTCGCTCATTTTGTTCAGGTGTTACCAGACCGACAATCACCGCCGTCTCCACCTTTGCTTCTGTTATTACAAATTCTTTCAAATGCTATCTTTTATTCTTCAACGACAATCCATGATTATTTCGCTGCAAATGTACAACTTTTCTGTTTATGCACAAAAGAAAAGGTGAAAAAAGCGCAAGGCCCTGTGTGGAGCCTTGCGCCTTCTTGTTATGATGTGATGTGTACTCTGTTCCTAATGTACCGCCGTACAGCTAAATCGTACATCGTTCATCGTACATCGTTCATCGTACATCAATTTACTTTACAAAAACCTTCTTCACTGTGCCGTTAGAGAACTTCACGATGTTCAGGCCCTTCTGCAGACCGTTCAGGCGAGCACCAGAGACGCTGTAGATGGCTGATGGAGCAGCAACGGCAGGAGAAGTCACGTTTTCGATGCCTGTTACATTGTCGCTACCGAAATAGGTCAGCGTGAATTCGTCAAGGCATGTCCACTTGTCACCTGTGTCGGACCACTTCACGCCAAACTTGGCTTCGTTGCTTTCCTCTGCAAGATAGAACGTAACGGTGTAGAGCTGTGAAGTTGTCACGTTCACTTCTTCATCGTTTACATAGAGGTAGCAGTCGTCGGCAGAAGAATAAACGTATGCGCTCAGTTCGTATGTACCTGCTGGCAATTTTGCAACCGTCTGATTGATGTCAACCGTGCCGTTTACATGCCACTTCTCGCAATAGTAACCGCCTTGCTTATTATCAAATGAGGTATTGCTTTGAGCCTGTGCGTTGATAGTGCCGGAATCGGTCCAACCAGTCAAATCGCCAGTTTCGAACCCGTTGTTGATAATCTTGACAGTAACATCTATTGGTGCATCAGGAGTAGCATTCTCCCATTCTGGCTCTTGAAGTGCTTCCAGTACAGCCTGTGCCTTTTCTGTCTGGGCAATAAGTTGGGCTGTTGACAAGTCATAGTAATCCTCCATCTCTGTTAAGATGAAATCCTCATATTCAGAATAGTTCTTTGCATTATAAATACCGTCGTTTAACACATCGGAAATCTTATCCTTAACGGCAATATATGCTTCAACTGCAGCCACGTTGGCCTTGGCGGCATTGAGGGCATCGTTTACGGCAATAAGGGCATTGTAAAGCTCGTCGCCATCCTCCGAATCAAAACCTTCATATTCAGCTAAAACATTTTCTGCATCACCTATGGCTGGATTGGTCATGTATTCATCATTTCCATAAGTTTCCCGATATGAAGCAAGCTGTTCAGTATAATTGGGAAGAACGGCCTGCAATGCCTCCACGTTCTTGGCACGGAACTTCAGCTTGAAGTTATCCCAAAGTGTCCAAGTGTAACTACCATTATTCTCCAGATTGCGGATTCCAAGACGAATCTTTCCGTCGGTAACAAGACCATAGACTTTCTGCGTGAAGTTCTGCGATTCATCCTCAAAAGAGAATGCTGTGGAAGCCGATGTCATGCCATTGAGGCAATAAAGCTTGTTGCCTTCATCATCTGTACCCACCTCAACACAGTTGTTTGCCAGGTTTTCTGTAAAGAGAATTTCCATAGAGTTCTTCACAGGAGTAGCGAACTCGTTCAGATAGACATAACTGTAAACTTTTGCATCACCCTCCATGGTTGGGTCACTCTTATAAGCATTATAAGCATTCTCGTTTGTTCCCGTGCGATAGAATGCCTGGACAGAAACTTCATAAAGTCCGTTTGGAACACCTTCAATCGTCTGATATACATCGAACTTTTGCTCGTAAGCTTCAGCGCAATAATTGTCTGCATTGCCACCATGCCAGTTAGTCAAACTTTTAGTTCCGCCAGCAGAAGTGTCCAGCGACCAGCCCTTGCCGCCAGCTTCTTCAAAGCCAGGGTTAGTAATCAGGTCTGTCAGGTCGGAACCGTCAGCAAGGCCATTCTTGATGGCGTTTTGGAGAAGGTCGTCCAGGAATGTCGTTTCAGCCGAAATTTCTTCGGTTGAGAGCAGACAATTCTCCAGAATATACTCGGCATTTCCATTAGGATAAGTTTCGTCTGGTTCCGTTGCCCCTAAACTCTCGTCAACATAGTCTGCACACAAGTCTACGTCATCGCCTGTAATGTCATCGTGTTCGCTCAGGTATGTGCGGACATATTCCACCTTTTCTTTGTATGCCTGATAAGCAGCGGCATTGGCCACAACGCTATCTACAAGTTCACCTATTGTCTGGTATGCAGCGATGATGTCTTCTGAAGTGTTGGCACTGTTATAGGCTGCTACAGCTGTGTTGTATTCTGAGAGAAGGGACTTTTGAGCAATCGTATTATCATCGTATGCATCGGCCAAGAGCTGCGTGTTGTTGCGCACATAGTCAAGCGACTCGAATGAGTTGCCAAGGTAGTAAACCTTCCAGTCTTTTGAGGCTGCCCAGTTGAAGTTTGCACCTTCTGTCTGCACACCGAAGATGAAGTTGTCGGCTTCGGGCACGATGGCGTATGTCTCAAAGCTATCCTTCCAGTAAAGGAGCATACCGCTATATGTACCATAGACTGCACCATCGATGGCATTGCTTTGGTCTTCTATGCCCTCCGTTGTGAGGCTGGTACGGTTGAGGTTACCAAAGAGATAGGCTCCCTTCATGTATTCAGCGCCGCTTTCGTTGTAAAGACGAATGTTGGCGGTGATTTTGTAAGCACCGGCTGGCACCGTAATACCGAATGCATCCTTCGTCGGGTCACGGTAGAATTTCTGGTCATCAAGGAGATTGCCTGCACTCTTCCAGTATTCGATGAACGGTGTGGTCATGTTGGTACCGTCGCTATTTCCTTCTATTGACCATGTGTTGATGTGGAAGTTTCCGCTCTGCTTTGTGCTTGTCCAACCGTTTTTAGGAAGAGAACCGTTACCAGCTGCAATAGCGTTAAGGTCTTCCAGATAGCCAAGCTGGCTTGTCATATTGATTGGCTTCTCCAGTGTAGCGCTGTTTATTTCAGTAGTAACGATAATCACGTCAATCTGAGCCTCTGCTTCAGCAAGCGCATCCGTTGTGTTTTCTGCTGTATCATAAACGGCCTTTACAGGCGAGAAGTCACAGTCGGGATAGGCAGCAGTTGCCTCGTCAAGAGCCTTTTTCAGGGAGGCGTATGCATTCACAATGGCTGTGGCGGTCGTGATGTCGTCAACAGCAGATGTTGCTGAACTTCCGTTGTAGAGAGCTTCATAGGCAGAGTAGTCGTGAGTTGCATCAAGTGCCTGTGCCTCTGCAAGAGCCTTCTTCAGCGCAATGACTGCTTTCAGCACGCTTGTGGCATTGCTGATACTTTCTACTGTAGCTTCAGCATCCTGATAGATGGCTACAAACGACGACACGTCATAAGTAGCGTCCAACGCTTTCATTTCATTGATGGATTCACCCAAAGACACAATGGGAACAAGCAACTCGATGGCAGCCACATAGTCATCGCGAGTGGATGCTTCATCCTGGAATATAGCGTCGTAGGAATCATAATCCACCTCAATGTTTAAAGCCTTGGCAGACTCAACAAGTTCGTTCAGCTTTGTGGCTACATAATATACGTTCAGCAAGGGCTGCACGCGCTCATATTCTGCTTCGCTGACCACAGCCCAAGTGGTGTAGCCACCTTCCTCAATATAGGTGTTGGTATCGCCGTTGCCAAATCTGGTCAAGCCGAATTTCCCTTTGATTGTAGTATAGCATAATTCAAAAGTGTTATCACCTAAATCATTGATATACCAACCACTGTAAGGACGATTTGTGGCACCATCTACCCAAATGCCGTCAGGATTGTCTGCTGTCAAATAATTGGAAGTTGTTCTGTTACCAAAAGAGAAACATGTAACCTCTACATCATCAACGGTTTGTGAATTTTCTTCGCCGATTTCCCACTTGTAGCCCATCACCTGAGCCTTACCAAGCAGGAAGTCTTCATAGGATGTGTAATTGCTACCGTTGCCTGTGACACCATTATTCACAACACAGGCGCGGGTATTCCATTGATTACCGCCTGTCAAGAACAGACCTGCCTCCACATTGTAGAGATAGACCGTCTCACCGACAGAGTTCGCAAAACTACTGTATGTAACAGTAGGCTTTGTCGGCTGTGCAAAAATGCTTACGGTTGTAAGCATCATGCTCACCATCAAAAGTAAAGTCTTTTTCATAACTTTGTGTTGAATTTAAAAGATTAGTTAAACCTTAATTCCGCAACACTACAATTTAACTTTATTTATAAGTTCCTGAGCA
>R20__coassemble_1904_pt1 | contig 10336 bp, 10 predicted proteins | sample R20__metabat2_low_PE_030 | metagenome-assembled genome bin R20 | reverse complement strand
GTGAAGGACGGCAAGCGCTACGGCGTGACCGGCATCCGCCGCAAGTAGTCATCCCCTCAAACCGGCGGCTTGCCCGCTGAAAATCCAAATAAAGGGCGCAAAGTTTTGGACTTTGCGCCTTTTTCATTACCTTTGCAGCCGAAAACCATCTATGATGTACAATAACCATGTACAGCTTACAAACAGTATAACCTCATAACCATATAACCATTATGAAAAGATTGTCCTCCATATTGATAGCTTTGGCAATCCTCGCGTTGCCAGCTTGGGCCACTGAAGGTGACACCGTCAGTGTGGTGTTTAAGGGAACGACTGCTACTGTGACCATTCCGCAGACTGCGAATGTAACCTCTACGGTGACTGGTGCAAAGGTTGTGCTGACATCAAGCACTACAACCGAGGAATATGTATATGACGTGAGCGGAACGACGACCAGCGGTTCGCTTGTTATTAATGGTGACTATAAGTTGACGTTACGCCTGAACGGGGTGAACATTAAAAGCAATAGTGGTTCGGCCATTGATGTAGTATGTGGAAAGCGCATTGCAGTGGAGCTGGTGGAGGGCACGACGAGCACCTTGGCCGACGCGGCGGGAGGCAGCCAGAAGGGTGCTTTCTACACCACGGGCCATCCCGAATTTCAGGGTGGAGGCACGCTGAACGTGACGGGCAACACGAAGCATGCCATTTGTGCCAAAGAGTATTTAGAGGTGAAGAAGTCGGTGGGCACCATCAATGTGCTTTCGGCAGTGGGTGACGGCATCCATTGTGGCAAGGGCAAGGTGAATAACGCCAACAATTATTTCCAGATGAATGGCGGTGTGGTAAATATCGCCAATGTGGGAAGCGACGGCATAGACAGCGATGACTATGGCACCATTCTGGTGAAGGGTGGTTCGCTCAACCTGAATGTGAGCGGGACCGATGTGGTTGGCCTGAAGGCCGACAGCACGCTGACCATTGCGGGCGGTGTGGTAAGCATCTCTGTGACAGGTCAGGAGAGCAGCGGCATCCGCAGCAACTGGGAGGCTCATTTCGATGGCGGAACTGTGAATATTGACGTGCAGGGCAACGGCTCGAAGGGTGTCAAAGGTAAGACACAGACCGTCAAGACGGTGAACAATGGTGGTTCGGTCTATCTGAATGGCAGTGAAATTAACATCCTCGTTGGCGGTGCTACTGTTTATGCTGACAACGATACCACTAAATGTATGGGCATGAGTGTGGATGCCAATCTGACACAGACGGCGGGGACTGTCTGCATTTGGGCTTGCGGCCCCGAAGCATATACCTACAACGTGAAAGGAACAGCAGCCTTGACGGAAAACTTCACTGCTACGACCGTTCCGTGGACATACGCACCTTATAGTTATCAGTACGACATGACAGCTTACGTTTCACTCACAGTGGATGGTGCGACGGTTGACCACAAGAATCTTGTTGTGGGAGCGTTTGTAGGTGACGAATGTCGAGGCGTGGGTACTTTTACCCAGCAGCAGGGTTACACTTGGAGCGAAGTGCGCATCCGCAGCAATGTAGCCGGTGGCGAAACAGTCGGATTTAAGGTGTATGACGCGGCATCTGGCGCGGTCTATGCTTGTGCTGAGACCTGCGACTTCTCGAGCCAGAGTGTTCTGGGTGTGCCCAGCCAGCCGTTTGCGCTGAGTGCCACAGCCAGTGTGCAGGGCGACGTGAATGGTGATGGCAGTTTCACATTGGCTGACGTGACAGCCCTTATAGATGCATACCAGAAATCGGAATACAAGTCGGCAGGTGACTTGGATGGAGACGGCAAGTTGACGCTTGCTGACGTGAAAGCGCTCCTTCTGCTGTATCTTTCAACTGTGGAATAAGAATCCAGAATCTTCGGATTCTCCGGGTCTTCCTGGACAATGAACAATAACATTACGTGGACAGATTTGCACCGCTTGCAACCACGACAAAAATGCTAAAACTTATGGGATATTTATTTACTTCCGAATCGGTCAGCGAAGGTCATCCAGACAAAGTAGCAGACCAGATTAGCGATGCAGTGCTTGACGAACTGCTTGCTTACGATGCCAACTCAAAGGTGGCATGTGAAACATTGTGTACCACTGGCCAGGTGATTGTGGCTGGAGAGGTAAAGTCGAAAACATACGTTGACCTGCAGGACGTGACCCGTCGCACCATCACGCGCATTGGCTACACGAAGTCCTCTTACAAGTTCGATGCCGAATCGTGTGGCGTGCTCAATGCCATCCACGAGCAGTCGGCAGACATCAACCGTGGCGTGGAGCGTGAAGACCCCATGGAACAGGGCGCTGGCGACCAAGGCATGATGTTTGGCTATGCCACCAACGAAACGGAGAACCTGATGCCTCTGTCGCTTGACCTTTCTCACCGCATCCTTCAGGTGCTGGCTGACATTCGGCGTGAAGGCAAGGAAATGACATACGTCCGGCCTGACGGCAAGGTGCGCACCTATTTGCGCCCCGACGCCAAGAGCCAGGTGACAGTGGAGTATGGTGATGATGGCAAACCGAAGCGCATCGATACGATTGTTGTCAGCACGCAGCACGATGAGTTTGTGATGCCTGCGGATGCTACCCGTGAAGCACAGCTGGCTGCCGATGCAGCGATGTTGGCTCGCATTCGTGAAGATGTCATTCGGGTGTTGATTCCTCGGGTCGTTGCTTCATACCAGGATGCTGATATTAAGGCGTTGTTCAGCAGCAACATTAAATATCACGTCAATCCCACAGGCAAATTCGTGATTGGTGGTCCCCACGGAGATACGGGCCTGACAGGACGCAAGATTATCGTTGACACTTACGGCGGTAAGGGGGCACATGGTGGTGGCGCATTTTCGGGCAAAGACCCGTCGAAGGTGGACCGCTCGGCGGCATACGCTGCCCGCTATATTGCCAAGAATATGGTGGCAGCGGGTGTCAGCGACGAAATGCTGGTGCAGATCAGTTATGCCATCGGTGTGGCCAAACCGGTGAGCATTTATGTGAATACGTATGGCCGCAGTCATGTCGCTTTGACAGACGGCGAGATAGCCAAGAAGGTGGAGACGTTGTTTGACTTGCGCCCGAAAGCCATCGAACAGCGCCTGAAGTTGCGTGCCCCCATTTACGAGGAAACGGCCGCATACGGTCACATGGGGCGTACGCCACGTGTAGTCATTAAACATTTTGAGAACCGCTACGAAGGTCCTAAGGACGTGGAGGTTGAACTTTTTACTTGGGAAAAACTGGATGCGGTGGACGAAATCAGGCACGCTTTCGGCTTGTAGTGCCCCCATTGTACCGTTATGCCGTTCCCTTTCCTCTCAAGACATGAGTTATTTGAATTATGATAGCATACTCACTGCTGTTGATAGTAACGCCATCAACAGCAGTGCGTATTTTGCTGTAGGCGATACGCTGCCGGCACGGGATATAGCAATGGCACCGTGCAGTTATCTTGTCGCTACAGATGACTATGTGCAGTGGGGGCTTTTGACAATGTTTGGTGTGATGGCGATTGTGATGTATCGCTTCCGCACCTCCATGTTTCATTTGTTGAAAGGCTTTTTTGCCACAGAGCGAAAGTTTTCAGAACATGGCATCAATGATAAGGCGCTTTGGGCAGTCAGAGTGTTTGCACTCATTAGCATTACGGCATTGTCATTATCTTTAACGGTGTTTGACGGTTTGACTCTTCGTTATCAGTTCTCGGAAGTGCTGGGCATTCCCTATTGGTTGCTTTCTGTATTTTACGCCTTGTTTATGCTGTATGTTTATGGAAAGGCCTGTATCTATGCAGTGGTGAATTGGACCTTTTTCGACAAGGAAACTTCTGCCAGTTGGATGTCGGGCTACATGCTACTGACAGCCCTGACAGCCTTTCTTGTTTATCCTATATCGCTGTTGCAATTATTCAGCACAATTAGTCAGGAGTTTGCTATTTCATGTTACCTTTTTATTGTGGTTTTGTACGAAATGCTGCTCGTTTTCAAACTATTTGTCAACTTTCGGATAAAAAAATATGGAATATTGCTAATCTTTTTGTACTTTTGCAGCGTTGAACTGATTCCAGCCCTTGTTTTATGGCATATCATGGGCAGAGCCAGTGATGTTTTTATAGAAGCAAACGTATTGTACTGATGGCAAAGATTCTGATATCCCAACCACGACCACAGACGGAGAAATCTCCATATTTTGATGTCGCGGAAAAGTACAATCTTGATTTGGTGTTCAGACCTTTTATCAAGATTGAACCAATGACTCCAAAGGAGTTTCGTGCACAGAAAGTATCCATTGCTGGACATACTGCTGTTGTGTTTACATCACGTCATGCCATAGACCATTTTTTCAACCTCTGCAAGGAGATGCGTGTCAATATACCTACCGACATGAAGTATTTTAGTGTGTCGGAACAGGTGTCGCTTTACGTGCAGAAATATGTGCAATATCGTAAGCGCAAGAATTTCTTCCCGGAATCAGGTAAACTGGTCGATTTGTTGCCCTTCATTCAGAAGCATAACAAGGATGTGTATTTTGCGCCGCTTTCTTCTGTGCACAACAATGATATTCACGACCTGTTGGAAGAGGCAGGTGTTGCGCATAATGAGGCTGCCATGTACTATACGGTGACGAATGATTTCCAGCCAGGTGAAGAGCTGGATTACGATATGCTGATCTTCTTTTCCCCTGAAGGAATTCATTCTCTGGTCAAGAACTTCCCTGATTTTGAACAGGGAGACATCTGCATTGCCTGTTTGGGAAGCAAAACTGTGCAGGAAGCCCAAAAGGCTGGGCTTCGTGTGGATTTGACGACCAGCCCCGAGTTGCGCAGTGTGCCAGCCATGATTGAGCAGTTTGCTAAATCGAGGAAGAAAAAGAAATAATGTCTTGTGAACACACTGACAAAGGCAGAACGCCTAAACAGCAAAATTGTCATTGACCGCCTTTTTTCTGGTTGCAATAGTGCAATGGCCGTATTCCCACTGCGTGTGGTGTGGTCAGTGAGTGAGCGTGGACTGGATGAAGCTGATGTTCCGCCTGTGCGAATGCTTGTCTCTGTCCCCAAGAAGCGTTTTCGTCATGCTGTGGATCGCAATCGCATGAAACGCCAAGTGCGAGAGGCATTCCGCTTGAATAAAGGTGTCCTGTGGAAAGCCCTTGATGGAACAAACAAGCGTATTGATCTTGCTTTCATTTGTATTACTGACAAACTGATGAGCAGTCAGGTTGTACGCAAGTCTGTGGTCAAGTCTTTTCTGCGCATATCCGAAAAGCTACAAGGCAAATGAAAAGCTTTGTGATTCGTCTGTCTCGTTTCTTCGGCCAAGTAATGTCCATGTTGTTGCTTGCTCCTATTTATTTTTATAGGATGTGCATATCCCCCTTTACGCCACCATCGTGCCGCTTCACGCCTACGTGCAGCATGTATGCTATTCAGGCCATCAAGCAACATGGCCCCGTGTTGGGGCTTTACTTAGCCATTAAACGTGTTTTGCGGTGTCATCCTTGGGGCGGAAGCGGTTACGACCCAGTGCCCGACAAGTTTCACTGGTGAGGCGGGGCGTTTAGTCGCGCCATCCGCGCCGCTCATCCCTGCTATCACGCCGTCCGCGTCGTTCGTCTCTCCGTTCCCGCTTATCGTCTCGCTGTGCATACGCCTTGCGGTCCCCCCATTTGCCTAAGTGACGGTTAATGATTTCCGCCTCTTCGTCATCTTGGGCTTCAAACATGATTTTACGCTGCTCGTAGTTGCTGGACAGCATCTGTGTCCTGTCTTCACGTCCCTTGCGATCACGGCGGTCAAAAGGTTTTCTGTCCTCTCTGTCAAAAGGCCGTCTGTCCTCTCTGCCATAAGACTTTCTGTCCTCTCTGTCAATAGACTTTCTGTCCTCGCGTCCGTATGGCTTGCGCTCGTCCCGGTCGTGGAATCTTTTTCCGTCCCGGTCTGCATCTTTTTGCTTCCAGCCTTCTTTATATGGACGTGATTTGAAGTAATGTTCGTCGTTGTCTGTTGACGCTTCACCTCGACTCCATTCACCTTCCTCGTTCTTTTTATAAGGTCTGAACTTGGCGTTACGCTTGCGGTCTTCTGCCGTCTTGATGTCAACACCTTCTTCACGGCGTTCTTTCAGCTTCCCTTCAAATATCTGATATTTGCGGAATTCACATTCCAGACTGCCGTTATACAGGGCGATGCGTGTGGATGGGCGCATACCGATGCTGGCAAAATACTCTTCTTTGTTGCTGATAATCCAGGCATCGCCACCCACAAAGGCGTGTTTCAGGCGCTCGCCAATGATAGCGTATAACTCATTGACATCAATGGTGCCTGTTGCGCCAATGCGTTCACCGTATGGTGGATTGGTGATGATGATAGCCTTTTCCACAGGCTGCTCGAAGTTGGCAATGTCTCCTTGTTGAACCTCCACAATGTTTTGAACGCCAGCCGACTTCACGTTGTCCTGCGCAATCTGTACGACTTGGCGGTTGATGTCATAGCCATAAATCTTGTACTCGAAGGTGCGCTCCTTGCTGTCATCATTGTAGATTTGGTCGAAAAGGGCTTCATCAAAATCCTTCCAGCGTTCAAAAGCATATTCTTTGCGGAACACGCCAGGGTAGATGTTTTGAGCGATGAGGGCAGCCTCAATCAAGATAGTACCCGAGCCGCAGAATGGGTCAATCAGGTCACACTGGCAGTCCCAGCCCGAGAGCATGACAAGTCCTGCGGCCAGCACTTCGTTGATGGGTGCTTCTGTGTTCCGCACCTTGTATCCACGCAGATGAAGGGATTCGCCGCTGCTGTCGAGCGAGATGGTCACGTCATCCTCTGCTATGTGCACATTGATGCGCAGGTCGGGATTGGTGATGCCCACATTGGGGCGTTCTCCAGTCTTTTCTCGCCAATAGTCCGCGATGGCATCTTTCACACGGTAGGCCACAAACTTGGAGTGGCGGAACTGCTCGGAGAACACCACGGCATCAATGAGGAACGTGCTGGTTACATCCATATACTGACTCCAGTCCATGCACCTCACCACTTCGTACACCTCGTCGGCATCCTGCGCCTTGAATTCCTTGATGGGCTTTAGCACCTTTACGGCTGTTCGCAGACAAAAGTTTGCGCGATACAGCATTTCCTGGTCACCCGTGAAGCTGACCATGCGCCGCCCCAGTTCGATGTTGTTTGCACCAAGTGTGGCCAGTTCTTTTGCAAGGACCTCCTCCAGTCCCTGGAATGTTTTTGCTATGATTTTAAACTCTGTCATAAAAGTTTTGTTGAAATTATCTTCTTTGTGTAATGTTGGCACCTGCCGGCACGTCCTGCGTCACCCAAATGTTGCCACCGATGGTTGCACCACGGCCAATGGTGATACGCCCCAAGATGGAAGCGTTGCTATAGACAATGACATCGTCCTCCAAGATGGGGTGGCGCGGAATACCCTTGATGGGGTTGCCGTCAGCATCCAACGGAAAACTTTTGGCACCCAGCGTCACGCCTTGGTAGAGTTTCACATTCCGGCCAATGATGCAGGTCTCGCCAATGACCACGCCTGTGCCGTGGTCGATGGTGAAATATTCGCCGATAGTGGCTCCGGGATGGATGTCGATACCTGTTTCCGAGTGAGCCATTTCGGTGAGCATACGCGGGATAAGTGGCACATCGAGCAACCACAGCTCATGCGCCATGCGATAGATGGTAAGTTCTTTGATGATGGGGTAGCAAGAGATAATCTCGCCATAATTTTTGGCAGCAGGGTCGCCGTTGAAGGCCGCCACCACATCCGTAGCCAAAATGCGCCGAAGCTCTGGCAGCTTGGCAATAAAACGCTCGGCCCGGTCGGCTGCCATGCGGTTCAGCTCTGTCTGGATGGTCTGCTGGTTGTAGGCAGCGTATGCTGCAACACCGCAATAGTCGGCAAACGACAGGCCGGCATGAATCTGCTGGGTCAGCAGCGACATGAGCTGTTCCACCCCCACGCCGATATGATACTTTAGCGTGGCCATATTGATGGACGACTTTCCGTAATAACCCGGAAAGATGATGGAACGTACCAGATCCACAATGTTTTTTAGTGCCTCTCCCGATGGCATGGGGGCACCCTCGTTATGCTCATGGCACAGATTTCGGTACGAAGCGGGGGCGGACAGTGCGTCCACAACCCTGTTCATAATGTTGTCTTTCATTTATTCTTTTGCACGGGCCATGCGGTAGCATTCGCGGCACAAAGGTTCGTATTCCTGTTTCTCGCCGAGCATCACCTGGTTGTGATTGTCCAGCGTCTTGCGGTGGCTTACGTAGGCCAGTGCGCCACATTTCACGCAGATGGCATGAACTTTATCTACCTGGTCGGCAATGGCACAAAGGGCGGGCATGGGGCCGAAAGGTGTGCCTGTGTAGTCGAGGTCAAGTCCTGCAACAATGACGCGCACGCCTCGGTTGGCCAGGTCGTTGCATACATCCACGATGTTGTCGTCGAAGAATTGTGCCTCGTCAATGCCGACGACTTCACAGTTGCTTGACAGCAGCACAATGCTGGCCGAATTATCCACAGGCGTAGAGGGGATGGAGACACCTTCATGGGTCACCACATTCTCTTCATCATAGCGCGTGTCGATGGATGGCTTGAAAATTTCCACGCGCTGGTGAGCAAATTGTGCACGCTTCATGCGCCGAATTAGCTCTTCTGTTTTTCCAGAGAACATGCTGCCACAGATGACCTCTACGCGGCCACGGCGCATCATCTCTCCGTTTTTTGTTGCTATTTTGACCATATTCGGGATTGGTTACGATTTCTTTTCGGGCGCAAAGGTAAGAAATATTTGGCATTTACCATTTACCTTTTACCATTATTTCTTACCTTTGCACCCGAATTTCATTCAAGTTCCACCTATAAACAGTTTTTACTCAGCATGAATTTACTTTTGCTTGGAAGTGGCGGTCGTGAGCACGCCCTGGCTTGGAAGATAGCTCAAAGTCCGAAAATCACGAAGTTGTATGTGGCACCTGGCAATGCGGGTACAGCAGGAATGTCTTTGGCTGGTGCACCAGGCGCTTTCAGCGAAAATGTGGCCCTGAAAGCCGATGACTTCGCTGCCATCAAGGCTTTTGTGTTAAAGCAGGACATCAACATGGTCGTGGTCGGTCCGGAAGATTCGCTTGTGAAAGGCATCTACGACTATTTCCGGCAGGATGCCGCTCTGGCCAATGTTCCGCTGATAGGCCCCAGTAAAGCCGGGGCTGTGCTCGAAGGGTCGAAAGACTTTGCCAAAGGCTTCATGCAGCGGCACGCCATCCCCACAGCAGCCTACCGCTCCTTCAATGGTACAACGATAGAAGAAGGCATCAAGTTCCTCGAAACCCTTCAGCCACCCTACGTCCTGAAGGCTGACGGCCTTTGTGCCGGCAAGGGCGTGCTGATTGTGCCCACTTTGGAAGAAGCCAAGCGCGAGTTCCGAGGGATGCTTGACGGCATGTTCGGCCAGGCCAGCGCCACCGTGGTCATTGAAGAATATCTTTCCGGCATCGAATGTTCCGTGTTCGTCCTGACCGATGGCGAGCACTACAAGATTCTGCCCGAAGCCAAAGACTACAAACGCATTGGCGAGGGCGACACGGGCCTGAACACAGGTGGCATGGGCAGCGTCAGCCCTGTCCCCTTTGCCGACAAGGCTTGGATGCAGAAGGTGGAAGAGCGCATCGTGAAGCCCACCATTGCCGGGCTGAAGGCCGAGGGCATCGACTACAAGGGCTTCATCTTCCTGGGCCTGATAAAGGTGGACTGCGACTATGCCTACGCCAAGGCGGGCGACCCCGTCGTTATAGAATATAATGTGCGCATGGGCGATCCCGAAACCGAGAGCGTCATGCTGCGCATCAAGAGCGACCTGGTCGATATGCTGGAAGGCGTAGCCGAAGGCAACTTGGACAAGCGCCCGCTGGAGTTCGACTCTCGCCACGTTGTCTGTGTGATGATGGTCAGCGGTGGCTATCCTCAGGCTTACCAGAAAGGTTTTGAGATTACGGGCATCGACCAGGTTTCCACCAGCCAGAGCGTCGTCTTCCATGCCGGCACAGCCCAGCACGACGGCAAGGTCGTAACCGCTGGCGGACGCGTCATCGCCGTCTCCTCCTATGGAGCCAGCAAAGACGAAGCCTTGAAGCAGTCGTTCACCGAAGCCGCCAAGATTCAGTTTGAGGGCAAATACTTCCGCCGCGACATCGGTTGCGACCTGTAAGTTCAGTAGCTCCTGTTTAGTTTTATAGCAGTTTCCTTAATTGTTTTTTGGTTCTGCGTCAATTTAGGTGGTAATTCCAGTCCCATTTCATGCCATCATATATC
>R20__coassemble_1855_pt1 | contig 10576 bp, 11 predicted proteins | sample R20__metabat2_low_PE_030 | metagenome-assembled genome bin R20 | reverse complement strand
CATCAGTACCGTTAACGCAGGTGACGAGGGCAGCGATGCCGAGGGCTGGTACGACCTGAACGGTCGCCGTCTGGCAGGCAAGCCCGCCACGAAAGGCGTCTTTATTCAAAATGGTAAAAAGGTGGTGTTGAAGTAAAGCATCACACCTTACAGCCCTAATATCCTTATCGGGGACGGAGCAAGGCGAATGCTCCGTCCCCGATTTCTTTTTCTATTTGTCACACACTCTAAGACATCTTATCCTTAGATACTCGTTTCACGGATGGCGGAGGACGCTCGTACACGAATCCCCTGCCTTTCTTACATGAAGCCGAAAACCCTCAACTTTTCGTGTACCCTTGCAGGCCGTTCGTGTAAATCATTCGTCCGCCAGGTTCTTTTGTGCCTACCTTTGCCGTGCATTTCCGATAAGGAGGTGCAAATGTAAGATTGCAAGCGGCGGAAGCAGAAAAGCCGTCGGGCGACAGGACGAAGCCTCTGCTGAGGTACCTTTATATAACATGGACGCGTCGGTACTGGCAGCGCAGGCAGGTATCCTGAAAGCCCGGAACAGAGTAGGCATAACAAATTCAAAAACGTAAGTAAACAATTATGGCAATTAGCAACGTACCTGCCAACACGGCCATCAGCGCCATGCAGGCACTCCCGTTCAGCAGCATGATCGGCGGACCGCTGAAGTCGTGCATCGAGGCCCAGGCCATGGCGGCCAGAACCTCATGGGAGTTCATCAAGGAAGTAGGTCTCAACACCGACGAGAAGGGACAGAAGAGTGCCGTCATGGTGAGCTTCAGCTTCATCAAGGACGGCCGCAACGTTCAGCTGAACGTGCCCCTGCTCACCATCGTACCCATCCCCTTCATCGCCATCAACAGCGTGGACATCAACTTCAAGGCCAACATCTCGGCATCGTCGTCGAGTGTCAGCGAGGAGTCGAACCACACGGAGTTTGGTGGCTCGGTGGATGCCGACGCGAAGCTCAACCTCGGCGTGTTCTCGCTGAAGGCAAACCTGAAGGCCAACTACTCCTCAAAGAAGGACTCCAAGGCTACGGAGGAGTCGAAGTACTCCGCGGAGTCGACCATCGACGTGGCCGTGAAGGCTTCGCAGGAGAGCATGCCCGCAGGCATGGCCAAGATTCTCGAGATGCTGAACACAGCAATGGATGTCGTGGATGCCAAGGGCGAACTCACTGTCAACACCGACAACATCAAGGTTGGCGAGAAGCTCTTCATCATCTACAAGACGCCCGAGGGTCTGTATGCACCCGAGAAGGTGACCGTCAGCGACGGACAGACACCCACCGTGGACGGCAGCCAGGCTGTCTTCGTTCCGAAGGAGGCCGGCGAGTTCACCGTCAAGGCGGGCGACACCACCCTCACGGTCAAGGTCAGCAAGGATGAGCCCAAGGAGGAGAATCCTGCATAAGGCATCCGTGCCCTGAAACCCGGGAGATGCGGAACGGGCTTCCGCAGCCAGGCCGCATCTCCCTCTTTTTCTTTTCAACAAGCCAATCAAAACATTACATTATCATGGCACAACTTAACGTAATACTCAGTTCCATCATGCGCGACATCATCATGGCGCAGCACGAGGCCAACCTCTACTCCCATGCCCTGCGCGAGCAGTATGGCCGCAACGGCAAGGTGAAGGACTTCCAGTTGCCGGGTGCCGTGCTCGGCGACATCGAGATGGAACTCTGCTACGGGGTGATAGACACCTCCAACAGCAACGAGCAGAGCGCGTTCCGCTTCGAGAAGTTCAACAACTTCATGCGTGACGTAGCCACCAAGGCCACGGCCAAGACCATCGCGGTCATCTCCGACTATGTGCTCACCAACGGACTCCAGACACCCGAGGGTGGCAAGTTCTTCGACAGGCTGAAAAAGCAACCCGAGACCTATCAGGAATACAGCGACTACATCCGTGGTACCATCCTGTCGGCCGTCGGGGGCAGCGCCTACGAGATGATAGACAAGCGCACGGGCTCGCCCGACGAGGAGGCCATCGTCAGCCGCATCGGCGACAGCATCAGCAATGACATCCTCGGCGACATCGAGGCCACCAAGACCCTCTTCAACGACCCCGACGGCAACGCCCGCAAGGCTATGGCGCAGCGCATCATCACGGAACTGACGGCCCTCGTGGCCAAGCTCAGCAAGAACAAGCGGTTCAAGCGCACCAAGTCGTTCCCCATGCTCAACGTGGCGGTGACAGCCGACGAGCTGAACACCCTGCCACGGGAGTGCATACACACCTGCCGGCTGAAGTTCACGCCCACCACCTGCAACATCCGCTGCGACGAGGACGACGTGTCGCTGCCGCCGCAGAGCATAGAGGACATCATCAAGTAAACGACAAAACCCCGTAAACATCATTTCACGTCATGGACAAAACAGAACAACAGAACGTCACCACCTCCAACTCGCAGGTGATGGAGCTGCAGCAGCTCATCGCAGGTCCGTTGGTATCCACCATCGAGGCCGAAGCCCTTTCCTCGCGCCGCTATCTGGAAATGCTCCGCCTCATAGCCTTCGAGGAGGCGCAGGAGGGCGACGGCAGCGTGGGGCGGCTGCGCATGATGAAGTTCTCCTATCAGGAGACCAACGTCGGCGGCAACCGCACCAAGGTGGTCAGCATACCGCTGGTCACGCTGCTGCCCCTGCCGCTGTTGCAGATACAGGAGGCAGACTTCGATTTCGACATCAACATCCTCGATGCCGTGTCGTCGAGCACCGACGACTCCTTCGACTACGGCGAGGGGCGCATTGACAAGGGCACTCCCGCCGCCCGTCCCTTCCGCATGCGTGCGTCGCTCGCTGCCAAGGGCGGCACAGGGTCTTCCTCCGAGAAGAACGAGCAGCGGCTGTCGGCCAACATGAAGGTGCATGTCAAGATGCGGCAGGCCGACGTGCCCGCCGGACTCTCCAACATGCTGCGCCTCACCGCCGGCAACCTGCAGGTGGAGGACGCAGAGGCCACGGAGATAAACGACGACGAAAAGGAAAAGGACAACAAGGGAAAGGAGGGCAAGAGCGATGAATAGCAACAACCAACGCGGCAATGTCAGTAATGTCAGTAATGTCAGCACACCCGGTGCTCCGCACGTCGGGGTAACGCAGCAGGCGCAGCGCATCAGCGGCATGCCATGCCCCAAGTGCGGCGGCTTCATACCCATCAGCATGTTTCAGATCATAGCCGATGCCGCCATCATCTGCCCGCATTGCGGACTGCGCCTGAGCATCAACCGCCAGGAGTCTGGCCGTGCCATCGATGCCCTGCGGAAATTCCAGCAGGCACAGGCAGACTTCGACCGCCGCACCCAATCCACATAGTCATTAACAGCAAAAACAAAAAAACAGAAAGACGATGAAGACAATCAGATATGGCAGCGCAGGGCGCGACGTGGACGTCCTGCAGACGCTGCTCGACATTCCACACAACCCTGACCACGAGTTCAAGACCACCACCGTCGATGCGGTCATCGACTTCCAGCGGCGCAACGGTCTGGAGGCCGACGGCATCGTGGGCTACAAGACATGGGAGACACTTTTCTTCCGCGATGAACGCCCCCGCCATGGCATCACCGAGACTGACTACGACCGTGCCGCCATGCTGCTCGACTGTGAACCTGCCGCACTAAAGGCCGTGCAGAAAGTAGAGACTGGTGGCAAGGGGGGATTCCTGCCCAGCGGTCGCCCCACCATCCTATTCGAAGGACATATCTTCTGGCAGCAGCTCCGCACTCGCGGCATAGACCCGCGGGGAGTCTCCAATGGAAATGAAGACATTCTCTATCCCAAATGGACGAAAAGCCATTATAAGGGAGGCGAAGCCGAGTATGAGCGTTTGCTCCGTGCCCATCGCATCAATGAGGATGCCGCCAATGCCTCGGCCTCTTGGGGAATGTTCCAGATCATGGGCTTCAACCATGCCGCCTGCGGTGAGCCGTCGGTAGCGAGTTTCGTCAGCAGCATGTCGCAGTCGGAGTGCCGCCAACTCCTGCTCAGCGTCCGCTTCATCCGTGGCAACAAGGCCATGCTTGCCGCCTTGCAGGTCAAGGACTGGAAAGCTTTCGCCCGCTTCTACAACGGCCCGGCCTACGCGCAGAACCGCTACGACGAGAAACTGCTCAGTGCCTACCGCAGCTTCAGGGGGTGACTGATGTCGCCCCTCCCTCGTAAAAGTGCTCTTTGACTTATTGAAACAAGCATTCAGAAACGACAAATACCCGTCAAAAAAGTTAAATCTGTAGCGGTAGATGTTACTTTTCTGGAAAATAATGGCGGATTGTCGCGGAAAATTCGTACCTTTGCAGCCGAATGGCTGCGTTTACAAAAAATGAGCCGATAATAATAACGACTGAAAAAGGAGATAAGAATATGGCAACAGCAATACGTGCAATACCAACGCTCAGCGGTGAATCAGCACAACAATTTGAGAGGGAAGCTGCCTTTACCGAGCAGAATCCTGGCACAGAGGACTACCGCCACGAGGCAAGGGTTGTTTCAGACTTCCTTAAGACCTGCAACGTGCTATGAGCATAGAACAACTGCTCTCGCAGTGCGACCTCGTGCGTGCTTCCGAAGAGAAGCTTGCCGCCAGCAAGCCTTTCAGGTGTGGCGAAAACGACCTTGACGAGTTTTTCGCCAAGGATTGTCTTGTCAACCAGCGAAGGCTGCTTGGCAAGACTTATATGTTCTGCCTGAAGAGCCACCCGGACACAATAGTCACTGCTTTCTCGCTTTCTAACGACAGCATCCGTCTGACCAATCGCATTTCCGACGAATACAAGGACTTGTTCCTCGATGACACCGACCTGCGTGACAAGACGATGAAGCGTTTCCCCGCTGTCCTTATTGGGCGTCTCGGCACAAGCAAAGACTTTGCAGGACAAGGCTTTGGTACGGCCATTATGGATTTTATCAAAGTGTTGTTCCGTACCAACAACCGCACGGGATGCAGGTTCCTTATCGTCGATGCCCTTAACCGTCCGGAGACACTTCACTACTACGAGAAGAATGGTTTCCGCTATCTCATTGCTGACGAACGGCTGGAAGCCAAGTATATGGGGATTGGAGTTGGTCGTCTGCCACTCAACACCCGACTAATGTACTTCGATCTGTTGAAACTTGATGTAAACGAGTAGCCCTACATATTCTATGAGACAGCCCGCATACATATCAATCAACGTTGACACCACCCTCAAAAAGGACGGCAGGAGGACTAATGCGGGCATGATTTTTACCCCCCCCACTTTCTAAAACCATTTATCATTCAGTGCTTTACCGATGCTGCCGCACTGCGGCAGCATCGGGTGCATTTGCTATGGAGTGCCGTGAGCCTCCGTAGCTGATTCTCTGTGCCTGTTCGATGGAATGGGCTTATATAACGCCATAGAGAAATTTAATTCACAATAAGTCAAACACTAAAATCAAAATTGCAAATGAGAAAGAAATTACTTTCATTGCTCGTGCTGCTCACAGCAGCGGCAGCGGGCGCATGGGCAGACGACGAAGTGACGCTCACGCCGCAAGGCGAGAACGCATGGACGTTCACGATGCCTACCAGCAACGTAGAACTGGAAGTGGAATACTACACCGATGAGGAACTCTACACCGACGGCGTGGAGCTGACCAAGACTGCCGACAACACCTGGCAGCTGGCATCCATGCCCGCCTTCGACGTGGAGCTGGAGATTGAGTACAAGGCAGAGCTGACCGAACTCGCCGTCAGCATCGAGGGCTGGACTTACGGAGCCACTGCTGGCGTACCTTCTGTTACAGGCAACACCTCCGGCGGAGCAGTGACCTACGAGTACAAGGCGAAGGATGCCGCTGACGACACCTACACCACGACCGTACCCACCAAAACTGGCCAGTACACCGTGCGTGCCACCGTGGCTGAGACCGACGACTATGCCGACGCAACAGCCACCAAGGAGTTCACCATCGAGAAGGCCGCGGCTACCATCAGCTACGAGACTTCATCGGTGAGCAAGACCTACGGCGATGCCGACTTCACCAACGACCTGACGAATGCGGGCGACGGCACTGTGAACTACGCATCGAGCGACGAGAATGTCGCAACCGTTGATGCTGAAACTGGTCTGGTACACATCATCGGTGCAGGCGAGGCAACAATTACCGCCACCGTTACGGACGGTGACAACTACACCTACGCCACGAAGTTCGTCAACTACGCCATTGGTGTCAACACCGCCGCCATGAGCGTCACCGCCACAAATTACACCGGCACCTACGATGGCGAGAGCCACACCGTCAATCTGACCGTGACAGAGCCAGAGGGTACGACCGTGAAGTACGGCACTGAGGAAGGCAACTGCACGCTCGACGTTGCTCCCACCTTTACTGATGCCGGCACGTACACCGTTTACTACCAGGTGACTAAGCAGAACTACACCACCGTAAATGGCTCGGCTACCGTAACTATCTCTCAGGCTGCTGGAGTCATCAGCTTTGCGGAGTCGAGCATGAGCAAGACCTATGGCGATGCTGCCTTCACCAACGAACTGACGAACAATGGCGACGGCATTGTGACCTACGCCAGTGACAACACTGCCATTGCCACCGTTGACGACGAGACCGGCCTCGTGACCATCACCGGTGCTCCTGGTCAGGCCACCATCACCGCTACCGTCATCGACGGCACGAACTACGCTTATGCAACGAAGACAGCAACCTTCACCGTCGGTGTGGAGACCGCAGCCATCAATGTCAGCGCACAGGGTTTCACCGGCACTTACGACGGCGAGAGCCACTCAATCAGCGTCACCGTGACCGAACCTGAGGGTACGACCGTGAAGTACGGCACCACAGAGGGTGAGTACACGCTCGACGAAGCACCTGCCTACACCGATGCTGGCGAGTACGCCGTCTACTATCAGGTGACCAAGGCGAACTACACCACCGTTGAGAACAAGGCCGTGGTGAGCATCCAGAAGGCTGCTGCCACCATCAGCTATGCCGAGACTGCCATCACGAAGAGCGAGGACGATGACGCATTCACCAATGAACTTGCAGTGACTGGCGACGGCACCGTAAGCTACACCAGCGATAACGTGAACGTAGCTACCATCGACAGTGAGACCGGCCTTGTAACCATCACAGGCACAGGCACCGCCACCATCAAGGCAACGGTCGTTGACGGCACAAACTACACGTATGCCACGAAGACAGCGCAGTACACCGTGACGGTCACTGCCGCCACCGGCATCGACAGCGTAGCCAGCGGTTCTGCCGCCGACACCAACGAGGGCTGGTACTCGCTTGACGGCCGTAAGCTACAGAACAAGCCGACGACGAAGGGTGTGTTCATCCAGAATGGCCGCAAGGTCGTGATTAAGTGAGTTAGGCAAGTAAATTAAGTAATAACCCAATAAAAAAAACAAAGACAACAATGAAAAATTCGATTAAGAGAGTGCAAAGCAAACTCGTTTGCTTTGCCGAACGTGAGAATTTTCGCCTGGAAGGCAAAAAGATATTTTCTATCATCGCCCTCATGCTTACAGTAGCAGTGGGCGCAGTGGCACAGACCACGTACACAACTACCTTAAAAGACGGCACAGATGATGCCGACAAGTGGACCATCAGCCCGACAGAGGCTGCTGAAGGAACGAACGTCACCATCAAGTACAACGGCACGAAGAAGGTGAAGAACGTGATAGTGACGAAGAAGGCACCTTCGACTATTCCCGTCACCGCTATCGAACTCGATAAGACCACATTGGACATGACCGTAAGCGATAATGCTGTGGCTCTGACTGCCACCGTTACGCCCGATGATGCTACGGACAAGACCGTGACGTGGACAACAAGCGACGAAAACGTAGCCACCGTTGATGCGAACGGCTTAGTGACCGCCGTGGCCGTCGGCACCGCCACCATCTATGCCGAGGCTAACGACGGCAGCGGCGTGAAGGGCGAGTGCTCAGTGACCGTGACCCCAGCCACCACAACCGTTACATGGGACGAGGACGTATTAAAGTCATTGAGCGATTATGGTTACATTTCATCCAATCAGAGCGCTACCTCACAGGATGTTACACTGTCAACGGGTGATTGGGGGAATTTCTCCGTTATGAATTGGGAACGACAAGGAGGTGCTTCTTTAACTGGATATAAAAACGATGCTTCACAATGGTTCACGTTCTCTACAACGCTCGGCACGTTCACTAAGATAGAGATATATTTTAGCAGTGAAGGTTATGGTGATGTCACAGTGGATGGATGGACTACCGCTGACAAAATTGTCACATGGACGGGCAGTGCTAACACGGTTACGTTTGGGAAGTACGCATTTGGTGTCACAAAAATTGTGTTTACGATTGAGGAGTAAAATGCTTCAACGACAAGAAAGTGCTCTTTGAATTATTGAAACAACATCTTGCAGGCAAGATACATTCTGGCAGCATCATGCAACCAGAATGTTCGGGCGATGTCACAGCGTGATATGGGAGTAACCCTCATATCCCGTGACTATAGCAAGACAGAAAAAATCCGTCTGACGGTCGCTTTAAAGGGACAGCCAGACGGATTTTTGTGTCTTTACGTCAGAGTTGTTTAGCCTTGACCTATGTCCGGGTCTGCTTACAATCTGAAGAAGTAAGCTAAAAAATTGCCACATGTGCCACTTTTTTAGCCTACTGGTGTTACGTATTCATTATTTTTTGTACCTTTGCACTGAAAAATCGGCACATGTGCCATAAATTCATTGCGCAATGGAGATTAAAAGAGACATCTATCTGAATCAGCTGGTCAATGCTAGGCTGAATGGATTCATAAAAGTTGTTACCGGTCCACGAAGATGCGGGAAGTCATACCTGCTAAAGAACCTATTCCACGACCATCTTCTTTCAGAAGGAGTGGACGAGAACCATATCATAGAAGTGGATCTGGAGGATAGGACCAATAAGGAATTGAGGGATCCTGATGCTTTATTGGCATACGTCAAGTCACGGATTACCAGCCAGTATTTGTATTTCATTATTCTGGATGAGGTGCAGAAAGTTGACGAGTTCGTTGATGTTCTTAATAGTCTGCTGCATATAAAAAATGCAGATGTCTATGTGACTGGCAGCAACTCGCACTTCCTCTCCACTGATATTGCAACAGAGTTCCGAGGGCGAGACCATCAGATAAGGGTCTATCCGCTCAGTTTTTCCGAATACTACGCTGCTGTAGGTGGAGACAAGAGCGATGCTTGGAAAGACTACTATACGTTCGGTGGTCTGCCCTTGGTATTATCTTTCACCACAGACCAGGAGAGGGCAGACTATCTGCGAAGGCTATTCCAGACCGTGTACATGGCAGATATATTGGAAAGATATAAAATCAAGAACGACAAAGAACTGCGTGAACTGGTCTGCATCATGGCTTCCTCTATCGGTTCGCCCAACAACCCCACGAAGATTGCAAACACATTCAAGAGCGTTGAGAACTCCAATATCACGAGCCAGACTATCGACAAGTATCTCCTTTACCTTCAGGAGGCCTTTATAATAAGAAAAGCAGAGCGTTTTGACGTGAAGGGGAGGAAGTACATTGGTACGCTGTCGAAATACTACTTTGAGGACTTAGGCATCCGCAATGCGCTGATAAACTTCCGTCAGCAGGAAGAGAATCATATCATGGAGAATGTTATCTACAACGAACTCTGTATGCGTGGCTATCAGGTGGATGTGGGGCAGGTGGAAGTACGCAAAAGAATCGAAAACGGAAAGCAGGAAAGAGTGCGTCTTGAGGTGGACTTCGTGGTCAATCGGGCAAGTCAGCGCTACTATATACAATCAGCCTTGGCTATTCCTGACAAGGAGAAAGAGAATCAGGAAATTCAATCGCTGATTAACATTGATGACTCTTTCAAGAAGATTGTCATTGTGAAAGACAACATCAAGCCTTGGCGTAATGATAAGGGCGTCTTGATGATGGGACTGATGGATTTTCTGCTGAGCGAGAACAGTCTGGATATGTGAAGTAATTACTTATCGACTATGCCCGTATAGGATAGCCAAGCCGCTGATATATTCCCATTAACGGAACCTATCAGCGGCTTTTTCATCTTTGCGTCAGAGTTGTTTCGCCTTGGCAAACACGCCCTCCAATCGTTGGCGGTACTCGCCAATGGCATACAGTGGAAGCCCGTCGATGTAGTAGCAGTTACGCTCAAAGCTGCCAACGGCATCAACATTGATAATCTCCGTCCTATTGATGCGCACGAAGTTTGAATATTTCGTCAGCATCTCCTCAATTCGCCACAGCCTATGGCTCACCTTCAGACTCCTCTCGCCAGTGAGGAACACAATACTCTCATTGCCAAGGGCTCTCACCCACAGAATATCGTCAAACCCCACCTTCACCCACCGCTTTTCTGGCTTGACCTCCGGCCGCTCCCTCTCATGCTCGGCAGAATGAGCAATCTTCTTCTGTTCACGTTTAATCTCTGCCCTAACGAAGAAGCAATCCTTCACTTCATACGGACTTTGCCTACTGTCTTCCGCAAAATCTGTAAATAGTAATTGAAAAGTATACCACTAAAATAATTGAAAAGTATACCACGT
>R20__coassemble_1839_pt1 | contig 10642 bp, 6 predicted proteins | sample R20__metabat2_low_PE_030 | metagenome-assembled genome bin R20 | reverse complement strand
GCCAGTTGCTGCCCCAGCCGCAGTCGGCCACAAGGGGGACGGAGAGGTGGCTGGCGTTCTGCATTTCGGTGATAACCAGGTTTTGCAGCATTTCTTTTTCCTCGGGCGGCACGCTAAAGTTCAGTTCGTCGTGCACTTGCAGAATCATCTTGCTGCGGAGACCTTCCTGTTGGATGCGTTGGTCAATGCGGATCATGGCAATCTTGATGATGTCGGCGGCGGTGCCTTGAATGGGGGCATTGATGGCGTTGCGCTCGGCATAGCCACGGACCACGGCGTTATGCTCGTTGATGCCTGGTACTTGGCACTGGCGACCATAAAGGGTTTCGGTGTATTTCAGCCGACGTGCTTTCTCGATGCTGGCTTCCATGTAGGCCTTTACGCCTGGATAGGTGGCAAAATACTCGTCAATCAATTCTTTAGCTTCGGTTCGACTAACATCCATGCGTTCAGCCAGACCGAAGGCGGAAATGCCGTAGATGATGCCGAAATTGGCAGTCTTGGCTTTGCGACGCATTTCGGGCGTGACCTGCTCGATGGGGCATTTGAAGATTTTGGCAGCAGTGGCGCGGTGGATGTCGTGGCCCGACAGGAAGTCTTCCACCATATTCTTGTCGCCGCTGAGGTGTGCCATCAGTCGCAGTTCAATCTGACTGTAGTCGGCAGAGAAGAAGAGTTCGCCTTCGTCGGGTATGAAGGCTTTGCGCACTTCCTTGCCATTGTCGTCGCGGACGGGAATGTTCTGCAGGTTGGGGTTGCTGGAGCTGAGTCGGCCCGTGCTCGTAACAGCTTGATTATAGGATGTGTGTATATGTCCTGTGCGCTGATTCACCAGTTGGGGCAGGGCATCGATGTAGGTGCTGAGCAGCTTCTTGTAGCCCCGGTAGTCGAGGATTTGTCCCACCACCTTGTGCTTGCTTTTGAGGGCTTGCAGGGTGGCCTCGTCAGTGACATATTGGCCAGTCTTTGTCTTGCGCGGACGTTCCATCAGCTTGAGCTTGTCGAAGAGCAGTTCGCCAATCTGTTTGGGCGAAGAAATGTTGAGGCTTTGTCCTGCCACTTCGCGGATGCTGTTTTCTATTTCCAACATTCGTTGGGTGAAGAGGGCAGAGGTATCCTTCAGCGCATTGGTGTCAATGCGTGCGCCGTTCATTTCTATATGCATGAGGACGCGGACAAGCGGCATTTCTATCTCTTCGAAGAGCTTGGTCAACTGGCGGGCAGCGAGTTCTTTTTCTAAGATGTGTTTCAGCTTGAGCGTCACGTCGGCATCCTCTGCTGCATAGTTCACGATGTCGGCAGGGGGCAGGTCGCGCATGGTCTTTTGTTGTCGGCCTGTGCCTACCACTTCATCGTAGTGGATGGTGCGGTACTTCAGATAGTATTCGGCCACCGAGTCCATCTTGTGCTGACGTTCTGGCATGAGCACGTAGTCGGCAATCATGGTGTCGAAAAGTTTTCCTTTCACGTCAATGCCATATTGCTTCAGCACCATCATGTCGTACTTGATGTTGTGACCAATTTTCAGCGACGTTTCGTTGTTGTAGGCTTCTTTGAATTTATTAACAACAATTAAGGCTTCTTTTCTTTCCACTGGCACAGGCACGTAGTAGGCCTCGTTTTCGGTCAGTGCAAAGCTGAGTCCAACGAGTTCGGCCTTCATGGCATCCACGTTTTTGTCGTTTTTGTCCCACGAAGCGGTTTCCGTGTCTAAAGCAAATTCTTTCGCTGTCAAGATTTTTGCAGACAATTCATCCATTGCTGCCCAAGAATCAACCAGTTGGTATTTTGCGCCAACGCTTCTAAAGTCGCTGAGAGTCGGTTCTTTTTGATTTTCCTGGCGGCTGTCTGCAAATAAATCCTTGTCGGGAGCTTGTGTCGGCGCTGTTTCGGCGGTGGCAAACATGTCGAGTTGCCCTGTTAGCACTTTGGCCTTCTTGTTGGATTTGTTTGTTGCGGCTGTGAAGGGTAGGGCAGGGGCAGCTGCGTTGTCGTTCTCTTTTCGTTTGATGAGGGAGCGCAATTCGTGTTCCTCGAAGATCTGCTGCAGTGCATCTTGGTTGGGTTCCTTTCTTTGCAATGTCTCCAGCTGGAGTGTCAGCCCGGGAATGTCGGTTTTGATTTTGGCCAGGAAGAGGCTCATCTTGATGTCATCTACATGGCTCTCCACTTTTGTCTTGATGGCCCCCTTCAGTTCGCTGGTGTTGGCCAAGAGGTTTTCCACACTGCCAAATTCCTTGATGAGTTTCACGGCGGTCTTTTCGCCCACGCCCGGACAGCCGGGGAAGTTGTCCGACGAATCGCCCATCAGTCCCAGCAGGTCGATGACTTGCTCCGTGCGCTCAATGCCATATTTATTAATAATGTCTTGTTCGCCGAGGATGTCATAACCGCCATCGTGCCTGGGTTTGTACATGTGGACATTGCCGCGGACCAGTTGCCCGTAGTCTTTGTCGGGGGTCATCATGTAGATGTCAATGCCCTGGAGCTGTTGTCCCTGAGTGGCCAACGTGCCAATGATGTCGTCTGCCTCAAAGCCAGGAGCCTCCATGATGGGAATGTTGTATGCCTTCAAGATATCCTTGATGACAGGCACGCCAAACTTGATTCCATCGGGGGTTTCCTCGCGCTGTGCCTTATATTCAGGGAAGGCTTCATGGCGAAAAGTCGGGCCATGAACATCGAAGGCAACGCCAATGTAATCGGGATTTTCCTTCGTCAGGACTTCTTCCAGCGTCTTGACAAAACCAAAGATGGCCGACGTGTTGTTGCCTTTGCTGTTAATCAATGGACGGTTGATAAATCCATAGTAAGCCCGGTAAATCAGTGCGTATGCATCGAGCAGAAAGAGTTTTTTCATGTGTTTTGTCGGATTTTGCGCGTAAAGTTACGTAAAAAAGGGAAAAGGTAAATGGTAAATGCCAAATAATTACGTAAAAATAGTAAACTGTAAATGGTAAATCGTAAATATTTCCTACCTTTGCAACTAAATTTGTAAAGTGATGGATGCATTATCATTGATTAGAAAGCCCATTGAAGCTGAAATGGCAGAATATCGCAGCGTGTTTGAAAGCTGTATGCAGTCGGACAATGCTTTGTTGCAAGAGGTTTTGAAGGTTGTTTCTGCTCGGATGGGTAAGATGATGCGTCCCATGCTTACATTGTTGTCCGCCAAGTTACTGGGCAAAGTCAACGAAAGGACGCTGACCACAGCTGTGGCTCTTGAGCTGTTGCATACGGCCACGCTGATACATGACGATGTGGTGGATGAAAGTGATGAGCGTCGTGGACAATCTTCTGTCAACACGCTCTATGATAACAAAGTGGCTGTTCTTGTGGGCGATTTTATCCTTGCCCTTTCCCTCCAGAATGTTGCCCGCGTGGGTAGTCCCCGGTTGATGGGTGTTGTCTCGGAAACGTCACAGATGTTGTCCAGCGGCGAATTGCTTCAACAGAAGTCGGTGCACAATCAGGAAATCAGTGAGGATGTTTACTTCCACATCATTCGTGAAAAGACGGCCGTCTTGTTTAGTGCCTGTGCCCAGGCCGGTGCCATGTCGGTAACTTCCGATGAAATGGCCATCGAGACACTACGGAAATTCGGTGAAATCGCAGGTATTTGTTTCCAGATTCGTGATGACATCTTTGACTATTTTGACAATCGTAACATTGGCAAGCCTACAGGCAACGACATGAAGGAGGGCAAACTCACCTTGCCTGTGATTTATGCTTTGAACACCACACAGGATGCCACGATGTGTCGTATTGCCAAAGCCGTGAAGAATTTTGAGGCAACCGATGCCGAGATTGCCCAGTTGGTGGCTTTCACTAAGGCTAATGGTGGCATAGAGTATGCCTGTGAGCAAATGCAGAAGTATGCAGACAAAGCAAAGAGCCTGCTTGATTCATTTCCCGATTCTGAAGTCAAGCAAGCTCTGTTGCAGTATGTCGATTTTGTGGCTCAAAGAACCATTTAGAAGAACTTAATCTCCTTGTCGAGAATCTCGCTCAGCAGTTTGTTGGCCAACGAACTGGTGCCAAGGCGCAGCCACTTGTTGGTCAGCCATTTCTCGCCCAGCACCTCTTTTACGATAGTGTAGTAGGTGAGTGCGTCTTTCACAGTCTTCATGCCGCCAGCAGGCTTGAAACCAATCTGAATGCCTGTTTTGTTGTAGTATTCCTTGATGGCCTGGCACATCACAAACGCAGCCTCAGGGGTGGCGGCAGGTTCCAGTTTGCCTGTAGAAGTCTTGATGTAGTCTGCTCCTGCATACATGGCCAGGATGCTGGCCTTCTTGATGTTGCTGGCTGTCTTCAGGCAACCCGTTTCCAGAATGACCTTCATGCTCTTGTCGCCACAGGTCGCCTTCAGTTCTGCAATCTCATCGCATACGCCCTCGTAGTCTTCGGCCAGGAACTTGCCTACAGGCATGACAATGTCGATTTCTGTGGCGCCGTCCTTCAGGGCCAATGCCGTTTCGGCCACTTTCACTTCAATGAAAGACTGGCTTGACGGGAAACATGCGCTCACGCACGCAATCTCCACGTCGTCGTTTTCAAGGCACTCGTAGCATATTTTGGCAAAGTTGGGATAGACACACACCGTGGCCACATTGCCAAGCTCTGGATATTCGCGGTCGAAACGGTTGACGTTCTCCACAAAGCGTAGCACACTGTCTTCGCTGTCTGTGGTCTTTAACGTGGTGAGTTCCACAGAGTTGAAGAGAAATTTCTTCACATCCTTTGTGTTGTTCTCTTCAAGGTGCTCATTGAGCAGGGTAGCGACTTGGCGTGCAACGGCCTCGTCGTCCAACTCACAATTGTACAGGCTGAGTGCCTGTTCATACTTGTTGTTTTCCATATTGTTAATTGATAATCAGTTATTTGTTTATTCTTTGTTCCTGGTGTCCATGCAAATGGTGACAGGGCCGTCATTGAGCAGTTCTACCTTCATTTCTGCGCCGAAGGTTCCTGTCTGGACGGGTTTCCCTATTTGTTCAGAAAGCACCTTTACGAATTGTTCATAAAGCGGGATGGTGATTTCGTGGCTGCCGGCCCGCAGATAGCTGGGCCGATTTCCCTTCTTGTAGGAAGCCCAAAGCGTGAATTGTGAAACGACCAGCACCTCGCCGCCAACGTCCATGACGGACTTGTTCATAACCCCCATTTCATCGTCAAAAACCCGTAAGCATGCAATCTTCTTGCTGAGCCAAAGGATGTCCTCTTCGGTGTCGTCATTGCAACAGCCTAAAAGCACTAAGTAGCCCTGTTTGATGCTTGATTTTATCTGCCCGTCAATCGTAACCGATGCGTGGGCAACACGTTGTATCACTGCTCTCATGTTTGCAAAGGTAAGGCTTTCTGGTGTTATAAACAAGCGTCTGTGCTAAAAATTTACTTGCCGGGTGTTTGTAGGCCAAAAGCGCCGGCAATGAGTTGGGCTTTGGCCGGCCCAACAACCTTGGCCAATTCTTCAAAGCCTGCTTCCTTGATGCGTTTAAGGCTTTTGAAATGTCTTAACAGCTGCTTCTTGCTTTCTGGTCCGATGCCCCTTATCTCGTCCAGCTCACTCTTCGTCTGGTTTTTGCTTCGTTTGTCCCGATGGAATGTAATGGAGAAGCGGTGAACTTCGTCTTGTATTCGGGTGAGGAACTTGAACAGCGGAGAGTCCATTTCAACGCCAATTGTCTTCTGGGGAAAACCAAACAGCAGTTCGTTTGTCCGGTGGCGGTTGTCTTTTGCCAAACCGGCGATGGGAACGTCAATATGTAGTTCGTCCTGGATGACCTCGCGCACCACTTCCATCTGTCCCTTGCCACCATCGCAGATAATCAGGTCCGGAAGTTCGGTGCCTTCGTCTATAGCCCGCAGATATTTCCGATAGACAACCTCCTTCATGGAGGCGTAGTCATCGGGGCCTACCACTGTCTTAATGTTGAATTTTCTGTACTCGCTTCGTGCAGGTTTCGCGTGCTTATATACCACACAGCCAGCCACAGCATTGCTGCCCGAAATGTTGGAGTTGTCGAAACATTCAATGCGCATGGGCAGTTTTTTCAGGTTCAACTTGCGCTGTAGTTCTTTCAGAATATTGGTGCTACGTTGCTCCGGGTTCAGTTTCTCCGCCTGTTTCAGGCTGTCTATTCGATATTGGCGCACATTCATCTTTGAAAGTTCCAGCAAGTGCTTCTTGTCTCCGCGCTCAGGTACTGTAAAGGTGATGCCTTCCATTTCAAGGTCGATGGGGAAGGGTACGACAATCTCTTTTGCGGTACTTCTGTATCGCTCACGCATTTCGGCAATGCCAAGTGCCAGCATATCTTCGGCGGTTTCATCGATGCGTTTCTTGTATTCAAAGGTGAAAGCCTGGTTGATGCAGCCGTTGGTGACGTGGAGGTAATTGATGAAGCATGACTTCTCTTCGTCGTCAATGGAGAATACGTCGATATTGTGATAAGAGTAGGCCACGACCTCGGATTTTTCGCAATATTCCAGCGCCAAATCATATTTGCGTTTGATGGCCATCGCTTCCTCAAAGCGCATTTCAGCCGAAAGCTCTTCCATTTCGGCCAGCATCTTCTGACAAAGAATGCGCGTGTTGCCGCTGAGGATTTCTTTCACTTCCGCCACCTCTTTCATGTACGCTTCCCTGGTTTGCCGCGCAACGCATGGTGCCTTGCAGTTCTTGATGTGGTACTCCAGGCAGGTTCGGTATTTCCCCGTTTCAACGCCCTCTTGAGTAAGTGGCATGTTGCATCGGCGGATGTTGTACATCTTTTTGATAAGTTCCAAGATGTTGTTCAGCGTACCAAGATGGGAAAAAGGGCCATAGTATGTACCACCTTTTTTCTGGATGTTTCTTGTCTTGAAGACACGTGGCAGATACTCGTTGGTCACACAGACGGAAGGGTAAGTCTTGCCGTCTTTCAGCAGGATGTTGTAGCGTGGCTTGTGCTTTTTGATGAGGTTGTTCTCCAGCAGCAGGGCATCTTCGTCCGTGGGTACGACAATGTATTTGATGTCTTCAATCTTCGACACCAGTACTGCCGTCTTTCTTCTATCTACCGTTTTGTGGAAGTAAGAAGACACACGACTCTTCAGGTTCTTGGCTTTGCCCACATAAATAATCTTCCCGTCCCCGTCCAAATACTGGTAGCATCCGGGCGAGGAGGGGAGTGCTGCGACAATGGTTTTGAGTCGCGCTAAACGTTCTTCATCTTTTGTCATTAAAGCATTGCTTAATGTTCCACGTGAAACAATGGGTGGCTAACTGCTGCTGGCTGTGCAGGTTAGAGGCGCTTGTTGCAGGGATTGCTTGGGGTGATTCTGGGGTGGGGACTTCGGCGCAGAACGTCGAAGCACAGGACACCGAAATGTTGAACGCCGCAGCATAGAGCGCCGAAATGCAGAGCGGGGAGGGCGGTTTACACCTTGATGAGCGTTGTAATTTCGATGCCGTCACCAATGAACTCGCGGCCCTGCAAACCTTCGTCGCGGATCTCGATGATGAAGTTCATGTAGCACTTCTTGGGGTTCAGCTTCTTCACCAGGTTCCATGCGGCCTTAATGGTTCCGCCTGTGGCCAGCAAGTCATCGTGGATGAGTACCACGTCCTCGGGCGATATGGCGTCAAGATGCATCTCGATAGAATCCACACCATACTCTTTCGAGTAAGATTCCTTGATGGTGGTTGCAGGCAGCTTGCCGGGTTTGCGGGCCATCACGAAGCCAGCGTTTAGGCGGCGAGCCAAAATGGACCCCATCACATAGCCGCGAGTTTCCAGGCCCACCACCTTGGTGATGCCCTTGTCCTTGTAAAGCTGGTAGAGTTCTTCCTCCATAATCTCAAGACACTTTGCGTCTTTGAACAGCGTAGTCACGTCGCGGAAATTGATGCCCGCTTTGGGGAAGTCGGGGATGGAGCGCAAGTGCTCCAGAAGATAAGGATTGTTCATAGTGATTGTATTTTAGTTGATGGTTTTATCGTTTAGAGAAAGCTCAACCCTCATCTGCCAAGGAGCACCAGCATGATGTTGATGTCCGAGGGCGAAACGCCGGGGATGCGCGAAGCCTGTGCCAGGGTGGCGGGCTGGATGGCCTGAAGCTTTTGGCGTGCCTCGATGGAAACCTGCGTAAGGTTGGGGTAGTCAAATTTACCTGCAATCTTGATGTTTTCCAGCCGCAGCATCTTCTCTGCCGCTTGCTGTTCGCGGGCAATATAACCAGCATATTTGATGCGGATCTCTGCCGCTTCGATGATTTCCTCTGTGCTGCACATTGCCCCGTGACATATTTTCTCGATGGCTTTTTGCAACGGAACAATGTGGGGCAAGATGTTCTGGAATGAAATCTGTGGACGCACCAGCAGGTCGGCCAGTTTGATGCCTTGGCTCAGTGGGGCGGTGCCCAATGCGGCCAGGGCATCGTTGATGAGTGCAGGTTTCAAGGAGAAATTCTGGCAGAAATCCATCACAGCCTCAATGCGCTCACGCTTTTCCACCATCCGCTCATAGCGCTCCTTCGAGGCAAGCCCCAGGCGGTAGCTCCTCTCCGTGAGACGCATGTCGGCATCGTCCTGTCGGAGCAGGATGCGATATTCCGCCCGAGACGTGAACATGCGGTAAGGTTCATCCACGCCTTTCGTCACCAGGTCGTCAATCAGCACACCAATGTAAGCCTCGTTGCGCGACAGCGTGAACGGCTCCCCGCCATTCAGCTGGCTGTTGCATTTGATGGCCGCATTGATGCCGGCGACGAGTCCCTGTCCGGCAGCCTCTTCGTAGCCCGTTGTGCCGTTCACCTGTCCGGCAAAAAACAAGTGGCTCACCACCTTCGACTCAAGCGAATGCGTCAGCTGGGTCGGGTCGAAAAAGTCATACTCGATGGCATAGCCAGGCCGATAGACCTGCAGACCCCGGAAGGCAGGAATCTGCCTCAGAGCACCAATCTGCACATCGATGGGCAGCGACGATGAAAAGCCGTTCAGGTACATCTCGTTGGTGTCTGTGCCTTCCGGCTCCAGAAACAGCAGGTGCTGATGCTTGTCGGGAAACGTGTGCAGCTTGGTTTCGATGGAAGGGCAGTAGCGCGGACCGATGGACTGGATCTGTCCGTTGTAGAGCGGCGAGTCGGCAAAACCGGAACGCAGCACCTCGTGCACCTGTTCATTAGTATAAGTAATCCAGCAGGGCAATTGCTTCAGGCTGTTCGTCTCGTTCAGGTAGCTAAAGCCGCCGCCCATGTCGTCGCCCGGCTGTTCCTCCATCAGCGAGAAGTCCACGCTGCGCTTGTCGATGCGTACCGGCGTGCCCGTCTTCATGCGGTCGGCCCGTATGCCCGTCTTCGTGATGCTCTCGGTCAGTTCCAGCGACGCGGGTTCGGCGCACCGTCCGCCCTGCAGCTTCGTCCGTCCAATGTGCATCAGGCCGTTTAGGAATGTACCTGCGGTGATAATCACGCAGTTAGCTTTAAAAACAGTATCTGTGAAAGTGCGGACGCCAACGACGCGCAGCTGCTCTCCCGATTTTTTAGCCGATTTTCCATCGTCAAGATTATTGTCGCCAAAATCCGAAGCTTCCGCCTGATTGCCAGCAGGTTCATAGATGAGTTCTCGCGCCATATCCTGCCAAATCTGCAGGTTTTCAGTGTGGTCAAGCACAGTTCTCCACGTCCAGATGAATTTTTCGCGGTCGCACTGTGCCCGTGGACTCCACATCGCAGGCCCCTTCGAGCGGTTCAACATACGGAACTGGATGGAAGCGCGGTCGGTGACCAATCCCATCTGCCCGCCCAGTGCGTCAATCTCGCGCACAATCTGTCCCTTGGCAATGCCGCCAACGGCAGGATTGCACGACATCTGCGCAATCTTGTTCATATCCATCGTGATGAGGCACGTCTTTGCACCCAGATTGGCGGCAGCCGCAGCAGCCTCACATCCGGCATGGCCAGCACCCACCACGACAACGTCGTAATTGAATGTCATTGATGATGTGATTGAATGTCGGGCGCAAAGTTACACAGTTTTTTCTGAACTGCAAACCTCTTGTCCCAACAAATTGCTGTTTCCGTTTTTTTAACGTGCTCCCGTGGAGAACTGAATAGTTACAAGCTGGCGCAGAATTACAAAAAAAGCAAAATCACTTTCACTTTCATATTTTGGCGCTTATTCGGCTAAATATCAACATGTAAGCACTATGAAAGTGAATTTTTCACTTTCATGTCACTTTCATATCGGGCGTTCCATTAAAATCATACGCTGTGACGATGTACGTTCAGAATTGTAACGATGCATGGCCAGCGCCGTGACGAAGCATGGCGACGAGTGTGACGATGTTTGGCCAGCGCTGTGACGATGTTTGGTGACGGTTGCGACGAAGCATGGCGACGGCTCTGACGATGCATCGCTACTGTCGCAGCACACCTGTGTCACTTGAGTAGCGCACCTGTGCTACTCTTGCAGCGCACCTGTGCTACTTGAGTAGCACCCCATCGCCACTCTGGCAACACCCCATCGCTACTACTGCAACACCCCATCGCTACTGCCGCAGCGCTGGGGTGTTGTCTGTTCACCGATGTTCATTGTCTGTGTAACCGCCCCCGATGAAAGGCAGTATGAAAGTGACATGAAAGTGAAAAACTCACT
>R20__coassemble_1838_pt1 | contig 10646 bp, 7 predicted proteins | sample R20__metabat2_low_PE_030 | metagenome-assembled genome bin R20 | reverse complement strand
TCTCGGATGAGGACAATGCGGCCATCATCAAGGCTATCAATGAGGCCAATCCCGACCTGCTGTGGATTGGCATGACGGCGCCGAAGCAGGAGAAGTGGACTTATCGGCATTGGAGGGAGCTGGACATCCATTGCCACGTGGGTACCATCGGAGCTGTGTTTGACTTTTATGCCGGTACGGCACAGCGTGCGCCGCAATGGTGGCAGCGTCACTCGTTGGAATGGCTCTATCGCCTGTGCATAGAGCCTCGGCGGATGTGGAGGAGGTATGTCCTTGGGAATCCGCTTTTTCTTTGGAACATCCAGAAAGAGCGGACTTAGATTGATGGATTTTCTCGCGGAGAATATACCACCAAAAGCGGATTTCATCGATTAGAGCATGTAGCATCGGCTGCAAAGGTAGATATAATTTTTCAATAATGCCCCTGTTGATATAAAGAATTATTGCTGTCCGCTAAAAATCTAAAGTCACAATGCCCCTTCATGCTCGCTTCCAGCTGTCACGATGGTTCATGAAAGTTGTCACGAAGCATCATGAAAACTTTCACGAAGCATCATGAAAGTTTTCCCGCTTCGTCGGGAAAGTTTTCCCGAAGCATCGTGATTGCTGGCAGGAAAAGGTTTTAACCCAAATCGGTCATTAAAATTCCACTTTCTTTTTTAGAAACAAATTTTTCTCCCAAAATAGAGAAAGAAACGAATTATCCTAATTTGACTTAATTTAAAATTAGGGGAATATGGGGTAACAATTCAGCGAATCGCCTTTGGCGATAAGGACAGAAAGGTTTTGTATTCTTCTTTAGAGGAAGGATTGATAACAAAAAGGTTCGGAAGCAGCAATACTTTCGGACCTTTTTGTTTTTCCTTTAAAGAAAAAAGATTTTTCTTTGTTGAATTTGCTCACATTTGGAAAAGATTATGTACATTTGCACAACAATGTTAATGATGTATGACAAATAGACGGTATCCCATAGGCATTCAGACTTTCTCGGAAATTATTCGGGGAGGCTATGTGTATATAGACAAGACCGATTTGGTTTGGCAACTGGCACAATATGCCAAGTTCATATTCTTGAGTCGTCCGCGCAGGTTCGGTAAGTCACTTCTGACATCCACGTTGGAGTCCTACTACCAAGGCGAGCGCAAGCTGTTCGAGGGACTGAAGATTATGGAATTGGAGAAGGATTGGGAACATTATCCTGTGCTCCGTCTGGATGTCAGCACATCAAAAGGACAGCCAACAGCAGAGGCTTTGCGGGCACGCCTGATGCTGATGCTTGAAGACTATGCTGACGTGTATGGACGGAAAGATGCAGAGGTGACTCCTGGTGGGCTGCTTGAAGGCCTGATTAAACGTGCTCATGCACAGACTGGCAAGCAGGTCGTGATAATCATTGATGAGTATGACGCCCCTCTGCTTGATGTGCTCCATGAAGACCAGATGCTGGGTGATATGCGCAAGGTGATGCAGGAATTCTATGTTCCGCTGAAAGCCAACGAGCGATTTATCAAGTTTTGCTTTATCACGGGCATCACAAAATTCTCGCAACTTAGCATCTTCTCTACCATTAACAACCTGAAGAACGCCACCTTGCTCCCCCGTTTCTCTGCTATCTGCGGCATTACAGAGCAAGAGGTAAAGACAGAGTTCCGTGAGGACATCCAGAAGATGGCTGATGTTTATGGTTGTACCGCAGATGAGATGTTCTTGAAGATTAAAGAGCGTTATGATGGCTATCACTTCGCGTCCGTTTCTGAAGACATTTACAATCCGTTCAGTTTGTTAAATGCTTTTGCGGATGACGAACTTCATAATTATTGGTTTGCTTCAGGCACTCCGACTTTCCTTTTCCGGCAGATGCAGCACTTTGGTACAGACATCACTTCCCTGGATAGGCTGGAGGCTCCGGCATCGGCTTTCGACCAGCCAACGGAAAACATGAAGAGTGCGTTGCCGCTACTCTACCAGAGTGGCTACCTGACAATCAAGGATTATGATAGGGAAGCCGAGATTTACACCTTGTCAATCCCCAATCAAGAGGTGCGCATTGGGTATGTCAAGGGGCTGCTGCCTACATATATTGGACTGGATGATGCCGATGTGCAAATGGGGTTTGCCTTAAAGTTCTGGCGTGCTCTGAAACAGAACGACATCGATTTGGCCTTGCGCGAAATGCAAGCCTATCTGGCAGGTATCCCATACGTGGAAGGCTTTAAGGAAAAATTGGCAGATGCTGCCACGGCTGAAGGTTTCTACGAATACACATTATACCTTATTTTTTCGATGCTGAATGTGTATGTACGTACGCAGGTGAAATGTCGTGCTGGTCGCATCGATATGGTTGTCCAGATGCCTCAAACAACGTATGTGTTTGAGTTCAAGACACACGGGAAGGCAATCGCGGCTCTTAAACAGATAGATGACAAGAGCTATGCCTTGCCTTATCAGACAGAAAACCGTCAGGTTGTGAAGGTGGGTGTCCGCTTCAACATTGAGACTTGGAGCGTTGAAGACTGGAGCTTTGCCTGACAATCATTGCCTTTGTCTCTGCCTTTTTGTTTCTGTGGGTGGGTTTTTCCCATACGAATAGGAAAAATACCTTTCTGCATAGGTCTTTCTCCTGTGTATGCTTCATTTTTTGCCTCTATCTTTGCAGCGTAATCATTAACAGAGCTTCGGCTCATAAAGAAAGGACATACATTATGAAGACTACAGTTTTTACCCTTATGACAGCTTTCGTACTCAGTACAACAATTTGTCTTGCACAGCCAGGTGGACGCAACCATTACCAGAACAATGGCAGTCATCAACAATATACAGAACGCGGCATGAACCGTGGCGATCAGCCGGGCATGAGCCAGAATTATGGGCGTGGTGGTCACTCCGATGATATGTATGGTGTAACATCACATCGTGGACATCAGACCCATGGACGGACTCATGGCGGCAGAGTCGTTCCTGTTCCCCCTGCACCTGCACCAGCTCCTCGCGTTGTGGAACGTGTTGTGTATCCGGCACCTTGCGCCCCTGTGCCTCCTCCACCAGCCCCTGTGCCACATCATCACACAGTTCACGTAGCTCCTGCTGGTGTCGTAGCGGGCGCCGTGATTGGAACGGTCATTGGTGCCTTGCTTTGCCAGTAATTTGAAAAATTAAATTCTTGGGTTATTAAGTATTAGCTTTTGTCCTCTCGGTATTTCTGCTGAGAGGACTTTCCGTTTTGTTTAGTTAAAAAACATTGATTTTGCTGTCAGTTTCGTCAGATTTGCATATCTTTGACCATTCTTTCATTTTTCATTCAAAGAATCTTCAAAGAAAGCAATGAGATTACTGACAACTTTGGGCGGCTTGCTGCTGGCCGCCATGATGCAGGGACAGAACCTGCAGAAGGGTGATTACGGATTCCTGTATTGCCACATGTCGGGCGAGGGGGAGTGGACCGCCTACGCGCTGAGTCGCGACGGTCTGCACTACCACGACCTGCTGGACGGCAAGGAGGTTTATGACACGGAGCGGCTTTCGGCCATTGAGGGCGGGGCGAGGGATGCCTATATCTGCCGCAAGAGTGACACGGGGAAGGGCTACCTCATGGTAACGACCGACATGTCGAACCGCAAAAGCCGCACCTGGTTCAATTACGGCATCAACTTGCTCCGTAGTGACGACCTGATTCATTGGGAGAGCAAGACGTTTGACTTCCGTAAGGGAGCTGAGATTTTCTGTGATCCCGATGCGCCCGATGTGTATAAGGACTGGAGCACCGTCAAACGGGTGTGGGCGCCGCAAGTCTTTTGGGACCCAGCCTACGTGTGGGCGGATGGCACGCGAGGTGGGTACATGGTTTACTATTCCATGTGGAATCCCGACGACGGGGAGCAGTATGACCGCATGTACTACAGTTACGCCGACCATTCGTTTACCAAACTGACTAAGCCACGGGTGCTGTTCGACTGGGGCTATGCCACTATCGATGCCGACATCAACTACTTGGAGAGCGATGGCAAATACCACATGCTCATTAAGAAGGAAGGCGGACATCCCGGCATTTTCCAGACCAGCAGCGAGCGGCTTACGGGTCCCTACCCAGAGCCGGACGAGCATGACTTCGTGAACTTTGAGGGTAACAAGAAGTGCGAAGGCAGCAGCGCGTTCCAGATACCTGGTGAGGAAGGATGGCGCGTGGCTTATATCCAGTATAGTACGAATCCGAAGCAGTATCGCATTTGCCAGACGGACAAGTATCTGCGCAACTTCCACGCCCCTGTGACCATTCAGGGCGTGAAGGCACCGCAGCACGGTTCGTTCATGCGACTGACGAAGAAAGAGTATAAGCGATTGGAGAAGTGGGGAACTATTAAAAGCAAATAATATGATGACACCTTTATTTATGGGTCTTGGTGGGCAGGAGCTCATCATTATCCTGATTATCGTACTGCTGTTGTTCGGTGCGAAGAAAATTCCAGAACTGATGCGTGGTGCCGGACAGGGCGTGAAAGCCTTTAAGGATGGCATGAAGGAGATGGAGAGTACTGTGAAGGATGAGCCGAAATCGGAAGAGAGTTCGGAAACCGCCGCTAAATAGTTAATTGCAAATCGTCAAATAGTAAATCGTTTGACTTTCTGGGACCATCTCGATGAATTGCGCTCGGTGCTGTTGCGTTGTCTTGCTGTAACGGCATTGGTGGCTTGCCTCGCTTTTGTTTTTAAAGACGAGGTTTTCAGTATAGTGCTTGCGCCGAAAGACTCGAGCGTTCAGCTGATAAACACGGAGCTGACCTCACAGTTTGTCATTCACATGATGGTCAGCTTCTATGTGGGGTTACTTGTCACCGCGCCTTATTTGCTTTTTGAGGTCTATCGCTTCATTGCACCAGCTCTTTATCAGAATGAGAAACGCTATGCTACGCACGTGGTACTGAGTGGCTACCTTATGTTCATGCTGGGTGCGGCGTTCAATTACTTTGTCGTTTTCCCGATTACCTTTCGTTTTCTGGGCAATTACCAAGTGTCGGACGATGTTGCCAATATGATTTCGCTGCAAAGCTACATCGACACGCTGATGGTATTGAGCCTGATGATGGGTGTGGTGTTTGAGATTCCCGTCGTGACATGGCTTTTGGGGAAGATGGGCATAGTGAACGGCTCGCTGATGCGGCGGTACCGTCGCCATGCCATTGTGCTGATTGTTGTGGTGGCAGCCATCATAACCCCGACGAGCGATGCCTTCACGCTGGCGATTGTCTCGGTGCCGATGTATTTGCTGTACGAAGTGAGCATTTGGCTGGTGAAAGGGAAATAGGGTTCTGATGACGAAATCGCCAACATATTTCTATGCGGAACTGCTGCAGGTCTTGGATATGCGGCAGGGGGAAGCCCTTGGTTACACGGTGGCAGAATGTTATACGGAGCTGCACCGTGTTTTCAACGAGGCACTAATGACTTTGACGGCAGACAACCAGTTGGACTTTTCGGGCGCTTTTGCCCGATTCACATATCTTGCGCAAAATGCAGAACTGGACGAGGGACTGATTGCTGCGGTGAATGCTTTTCGTGGCAGGGTGAGGGAACAGAACTACCCCGAAGAGTGGTTCCCCTATGACTTGAAAGCGGTAGCCGATTTTTTCTGCAAGATGTTCCAAGTGGCTGTGCCCGACCGCTTGTTGGCCGCCTTGCCGAAAGACCATCGCCAACACCGACCGCGTGAACAAAAACCCGCCTCCTGCATACGTGTTTCTGTGACCTCATGGGATGCCTGCTACATTGATGCCCTGGCCGACGACGAAAGCGGTACACGCCTGAAAGTCTGCTACAACATCGATGCCAACTTCTTAGGCAACTGGCAGTATATAGGCAAGTTGCTTCGTGTGGGCGACCAGCTCAATTTGGTTCGTCCCTATATGAAGGATGGTGTTTGTTACCCAGAACTCATCATCTTCCAGCCCGACTATTTGATGGATGTGTCGGGCATTGCTGCGTGTTTTGAACCATACGGTGCTACTGCCTACAATTACTTGCTGAAGAAGTTGGAGCCCCATCAACCCACCAGCCCCATGCTGTTGGGTAACTTTGCCAGCCAATTGCTGGACGAACAGCTGAACCGTGAACAGCCCGTGCCGTATGAGGAAAGTGCAACCACTTTCTTTCGTCAGAACGCCTTGAACCTTGCTGCCTGCAAGGACGATGTGTCGGAAATTCACAAGGAAGCACGCTCGCAACGGGATAACATACGCGAAATCTTGCACACAGCCTTTACGGAAGACCGCCTGATGGATGCCGGGAAGATTCTGCTTGAACCCTCGTTCTTTTGCGAAATGCTCGGTGTGCAGGGGCGTATGGACTTGCTGCAGACGGACTACCGTGTGCTGATGGAGCAAAAGTCGGGCAAAAAGGACTACAAGACGGACGGACACGTGCAGAAACACTATTGCCAGATGCTGCTCTATCTGGCTTTGCTGCACTACGGCTTTGGTCTGCGCAACGACGAAGTGTCTTGTTTCCTGCTCTATTCCAAATATCCCGACGGACTGATTAAGGAAGCCGCCGCACCGAAGCTGTTGTTCGAGATTCTGCGCGTAAGGAATCAGGTGGTCTGGATGGAGTTCCACCTTAGTCGGGGTGGGGCGCGGCTGTTGGAAACGCTCACCGTCGGCAAGGTGAATGTGCGCCACCTGAACGACCGCTTTGCACGGCAATATCTCCTTCCGCCTGTGGAACAGAAGCTGCACATCATCCAAAGTGCCACGCCGTTGGAGCGTGACTACTTCTTCCGCTTTTTCACGTTTGTGCAGCGTGAGCATGTGTTGGCGAAAATAGGCAATTCGCAAAAGGAGGCCAGTGGGTTCAGCGCGCTGTGGAACTGTACGTTGGACGAAAAACTGCTGGCCGGAAACATTTTCTGCAACCTGACGATTCTCTCCCTTGAAGGCACTCTGGGCGTGGAGCGTGTAGAGCTGCTGGTGCCGGAAACCGATGGCGATTATCTGCCCAACTTCCGTGTGGGCGACATCGTTATATTATATAAGTACACGCGTGAGGAAACGCCCGATGTGCGCCGGGGCATGGTGTTCCGTGCGTCCATTGAGGAAATCAGGACAGACAGTCTGCGGCTGCTGTTGCGTGCTCCGCAGAAAAACAGGGACTTGTTCCGGCAGGACGGCAATACCTGTTGGGCTGTTGAGCCTGACTTCATGGAGTCGTCATACTCAGCGCTCTACCGCTCGCTTTTTGCTTTCCTTACGGCAAACAAAGACCGTCGCGACCTTCTGCTGGCCCAGCGAAGGGCCACAGCCGATGACTACTGCATCCTGATTGGTCCTCCGGGGACGGGCAAGACCAGTTTCGGACTGATGAAACGACTGCGCAGCGAGCTGACAGACCCTGCACACTCCGTGTTGCTGCTCTCTTACACCAACCGCGCCGTGGATGAAATCTGCTCGAAACTGCTGAAGGACGGGCTTGACTTCCTGCGCATCGGCAGCCGATTGTCCTGCCCGGAAGTGTATCGGCCTTATCTTTTGGAGGAGAAAGTGAAGTCGTGCAGGAATGTGACACAGATTCGGCAACTCTTAATTACGGCTCGCATTGTGGTGGGGACGACGGCTTCCGTCACTTCGCACCAAGGCATTCTTGCGCTCCGCTCCTTTTCGTTGGCCATCGTGGATGAGGCTTCGCAGATTCTGGAACCACACCTGCTCGGCATACTCTCAGCCAAATGCGGCGAGGAGAACAGCGTGCAGCGGTTTTTCCTCATTGGCGACCACAAACAACTGCCTGCCGTCGTTGCGCAGACCGAGGAAGAGTCGGCGGTCAGCCAGTCTTCTCTGCAGGCCATCGGACTGACAAACTGCCGCAACTCGCTCTTTGAACGGCTCTTGCACATTAGTCCGCCCGAACTGATAGAACGTTTCACCCGTCAGGGCCGGATGCACCGCGATGTGGCACAGTTTTCCTGTGACCATTTCTATGAGGGGCTGTTGGGCGTTGTGCCGTTGCCCCACCAGGAATGTTCACTCGATTTTCCGCAGCACAAGGCTGAAGGTATGGAAAAGTTGTTGGCTACGAACAGGATAGCCTTTATCGATGTGCCCACACCCCGGCATAGCCCATCGGCCAAAGTAAATCAGAACGAGGCCGAGTGTATTGCCGATGCTGTCCTGGCCGTTTATAATCTCTACACAAACAACGGCCACCCCTTTATGCCCGAAGAAACCGTGGGTGTCATCGTTCCCTACCGCAACCAGATAGCTGCCGTGCGCCGTGAGATAGAACGCCGATTCCGTTCCGAAGGCATCTTTACTGTTTCCCAAGACAACTCACAAACTCACAAACTCACAAACTCACAAACTCCTCCCCCTTGGCAGTCCATCACCATTGACACCGTGGAGCGGTACCAAGGCAGCGAGCGCGATGTCATCATCTATGGTTTCACCGTCCAGCACGAATACCAGCTGGATTTCCTTACCAACAACACCTTCACGGAGAACGGCTACATTATCGACCGCAAACTGAACGTGGCCCTCACCCGCGCCCGTGAACAAATGCTTCTGTTGGGTTGCCGCTCCCTGCTCAGTCAGAATCCGGTCTTCAAGAAACTCATTGATTGTACAATTGCAGAAAAGAACTGACACGAATTGCATCTCTTCAAGAAACAATTCGTGTCAATCGCTAAATTTGTTGTTGCGGAGGCAGGACTCGAACATGCGACCTCCAGGTTATGAGCCTGGCGAGCTACCAACTGCTCCACTCCGCGATGTAGTATTTTTGTTTTGTGGCTGCAAAGGTACAACGTTTCTGGGGATTGTGCAAGTGTTTGGCGAAAAAAAACGAGAAAAATGTTGTAATGTGTACTAAAAGCCCCCTGTCAGAGCCTACTTTTTGAATATTTCTTTGCTCATCGGTGCTTCTTTTCCCTATTTTTCCTTACCTTTGCAACCACTATGAAACAGATACCAACCAACCTGTTGCGTTCTGCCTTGCATATATTTCTTTTTTGGGTGGGGCTGACGGCAAAAGCACAAGACAGCCTGACCGTAAAACCTTACCAGACGGGCAAGGCTACGTACTATTCAGCAAAAATGCACGGACGGCGCATGGCCAATGGTCAGGCATATAGCAAGCATGGCTTTACTTGTGCACATCGCTCGTTGCCCTTCGGAACCAGACTGAAAGTCCTGAACAAGCAGAATGGCAAGACAACCATTGTGGAGGTTTCAGACCGTGGTCCTTTCCGCAAAGGGCTGGTCGTTGACATTTCCAATGCAGCAGCCGCAGAATTGGACATGCTGCGTGCCGGCGTGGTACCTGTGGAGATTTATGTTTTGCCCGATTCAATGAGTAACAATTTGATAAACAAAAATGAAAAGTAAAAAATCTGCCCGCTATCTGTTGACAAGCATTCTGTTGTTTGCTGCCGTCTATGTAACTGTAACGGTGGTGAATACCTGCTCGGATACAAGCACATCGCCTACAGATAAATGGAATCGTGTAAACGCCGATGACAGTTATGTCACAGGCCAATCAGCTGACGGCACGCAGTCTGTGAGCGACGGCACGACCCAGCCTGAAACAGATTACCAGGAGCAGGAAGCGCCGAGCGAAGGGTTTTCGCAGGAGGTTTATGAAAATTTGGAACAGCCGGCCCCTTTGACGGGTAAGCCAGAGGTGCTGTTGATGAAGACTGCTTTTATCATTTCTTACAATGTGAATACGCTGTGCCCCAACTATGTGGCTTGGCATCTCACGGCCAACCGAACCAATGGTAAGGCGCAACGTAGCGAGCAGTTCAGCGAAGACCCTGTCTTGAGTGAACGCACGCGTGTTACGACGCAAGACTATGCCGGGTCAGGTTATGACCGTGGGCATTTATGTCCGGCGGGCGACAACAAGCACGACCCGAAAGCAATGGCCGAATCTTTTCTGCTGACTAATGTCTGCCCTCAGAATCATGCCTTGAATGAAGGTGACTGGAACGAGCTGGAGCAGCAATGCCGCCAGTGGGCTCGCGACTATGGTGACCTCTACATTGTCTGTGGCCCCATCTTCGACACCGCTTCGCCTTCCAGGATTGGGCGCAGGAAGGGACTGCGCATAGCTGTGCCCGACCGTTTCTTCAAAGTCATTCTCCGCATGGGCGATCAGCCTCGTGCCCTTGGCTTTATTTACCCTAACCAGTCAACCTCCAAAGAAATGCGTTCCTACTGCGTCAGCGTTGCCGATGTGGAACGTGCCACGGGCATCGATTTCTATCCCCAACTGCCCGACGATGTGGAACGCCGCGTGGAGCGCACCTGCAAACCGGCAGAGTGGGGAATCTGAATGAACTGCTAAAAAGAAAACCAAATTCTTGCCCTGTTCAACACAAGAGGCGTACATGGCGGAAGCCTATGAAGCCGGAAATGTATGTGAACGGTTCCGCTTTTTATACTATGAAGAAATAGTCTTTTCCTTGGCTGCAGCGATGCAAACATCTGCATGACCTCGGAGAGGTCGTGAGTTCTGGCATCAGAATAACGCCTTCTTCACTCTCACTACATGATTTTTTGAAGTGAAGGTTCATTTTGTGCTTAATTAGTTTGTAATCATAGGTTTAAGTCCAAAAAAGGTTCATAAAAGCTTCATAAAAGGTTCATAAAAGGTTCATATTTGAC
>R20__coassemble_1781_pt1 | contig 10910 bp, 13 predicted proteins | sample R20__metabat2_low_PE_030 | metagenome-assembled genome bin R20 | reverse complement strand
TTGCTCAGGAACTTATAAATAAAGTTAAATTGTAGTGTTGCGGAATTAAGGATTAAAAGAATTAATAAAAAAGAATTGATAAAAAACTGCGCAAAATTACAGCGTAAGCAGATACACGCATTCCATTTATGACACAAAAGGTTCAAATTATGAAAAGACCGGGGATACACCCCACTCCATGTTACCAATAAGAAAAAAGTTGGTACAAATGTGAAAGTTGAAGAAGGCACGGCCGATAATTCATAGGGGAACCATCCAGACCTCGGAGAGGTCAAGAGATACTTACAAATTTACCTTCTTGGTAAACTTGTAAGTATCCCTGGCACTACCCGGGTGACACAGCAGCGCTTCTATACATGAAAAAAACGGAAAGATAGTCTTTGCTTTCCTTTCCGTTTTTAATGTTTGAGCCTCTTGTCGGATTCGAACCAACGACCCCGAGATTACAAATCACGTGCTCTGGCCAACTGAGCTAAAGAGGCGGGTGGACAAGCTGACTGCATCGCGCCGCTACAACCTGTTGCCTTTGCTGCGGTCAAGCCCTGGAGGATTCACAAGGAGCTGGCCGTACAGGACTTGTCCATGTCGGTTTTGCGGCTGCAAAGGTAGATGTTTTTGGCGAAATGGCAAAAGTTTTCGGCGTTTTTTTGCTCTCGTGGGCAAAAAGCGTACCTTTGCAGAAATTTTCTCATTAACTCACAGCAAGTTTACTACGTGGAAGAACTTATTTTGAACCTTGTGGGCGGTGCGCTCGACCATCTCAACTACGGATGGATTGTGCTTTTCATGGCCATCGAGTCCAGCTTCATCCCCTTCCCCAGCGAAGTCGTCATGGTGCCCGCAGCCTATATGGCGGCAGAGACAGGCGAAATGTCGTACCCGCTGATTATACTGTTCGGAACCCTCGGCGCACTCATCGGCGCGCTGGTCAACTATGTGCTCTCGCTCACGCTGGGACGCACCATCGTGTATGCCTTTGCCAATTCCCGTCTGGGCCATGTCTGCCTGATTGACGCAGAGAAGGTGCAACAGGCCGAAGCCTATTTCGACCGTCACGGAGCCGTATCGACGCTGATTGGCCGCATGATTCCGGCCATCCGCCAGCTCATTTCCATTCCGGCAGGACTGGCACGCATGAATCTTGGCTCGTTTGTCCTATACACCTGTCTGGGGGCCGCCCTGTGGAACAGCATCCTCACGGGCATTGGCTATGCTTTCCACACGGTGATGCCGAAGGAACAGCTTGTGCAGACCATTTCGCACTACAGCCACATCATTGGCGCGGCGGCCATCCTGGTTGTCATCCTGGCACTTGCCTATATTATATATAAAGGAATAAAGAAATCATAAGATATGTTTGAAAACCTATCCGAGCGACTTGAACGCTCGTTCAAAATCCTGAAAGGTGAAGGAAAAATCACCGAAATCAACGTTGCCGAGACGCTGAAAGATGTGCGCAAGGCACTGCTCGAGGCTGACGTGAACTACAAGGTGGCCAAGACATTCACCGACACGGTGAAGCAGAAGGCCTTGGGCCAGAACGTGCTGACCGCCGTGAAGCCCGGTCAGATGATGGTGAAGATTGTGCACGACGAACTGGCTGCACTCATGGGCGGACAAAGCACGGAACTGAATGTGCAGGGACACCCCGCCATCATCCTCATGGCCGGTCTGAACGGTGCCGGCAAGACCACGATGTCGGGCAAGTTGGCCCTGTACCTGAAGAAGCAGATGCACAAGCGTCCGCTGCTGGCCGCCTGCGACACGTTCCGCCCCGCTGCCATGGAGCAGCTGCGCGTATTGGCCGAGCAGGTGGATGTGCCCTGCTATCTGGAAGAAGGAGCCACCGACCCCGTGCAGGTGGCACAGAACGCCATCAAGGCCGCCAAGGCCAACGGACAGGACGTGGTCATTGTCGATACGGCTGGTCGCCAGAGCATTGACGAAGAACTGATGGTGCAGATCCGCAACATCAAGGATGCCATCCTGCCCGGAGAGACGTTGCTGGTGGTGGATGCCATGATTGGCCAGGAAGCCGTGACCACGGCCAAGGTGTTCAACGAAAGGCTGGAAATAGACGGCGTCATCCTCACCAAGCTCGACGGCGACACACGCGGCGGCGCTGCGCTCAGCATCCGCACCGTGGTGGACAAGCCCATCAAGTTTGTGGGTACGGGCGAAAAGATGGAAGCCCTTGACGTGTTCCACCCGGAGCGCATGGCCGACCGCATCCTTGGCATGGGCGACATCGTGAGTTTCGTGGAACGTGCGCAACAGCAGTTCGACGAAGAGGAAGCCCGCCGGATAGAAAAGAAGCTTGCCAAGAACAAGTACGACTACAACGACTTCCGCACCCAAATCGGGCAAATCAAGAAGATGGGCAACATCAAGGACCTGGCTTCCATGATTCCAGGCGTGGGCAAAGCCCTCAAGGACGTAGATATTGACGACAATGCCTTCAAGTCTGTGGAAGCCATGATTGACTCGATGACACCATACGAGCGTGAACATCCCGAGTGCATCAACATGTCGCGCAAGCACCGCATTGCCAAAGGCTCAGGCGTAAGTCTTGACGAAATTAACCGCATTACCAAGCAATTCGACCAGATGCGCAAGATGATGCACATGATGACCAACCCTGCTGCCATGAAGCAAATGCAGCGCATGAAGGGTATGCCGGGAATGCCAAAATTCTAAACACAACCCAATCAAGAAATGACAATCATCGACGGAAAGGCCACAGCTGCAGCCATCAAACAGGAAATTGCAGCCGAAGTAGAAGACATCGTAAAGAACGGGGGCAAACGCCCCCACCTGGCAGCCATTCTGGTGGGACACGACGGCGGCTCGGAAACTTACGTGAAGAATAAGGTGCTGGCCTGTGAAGCCTGCGGATTCAAATCAACCCTGTTGCGCTTCGAGGAGGACATCACAGAGGACTTCCTGCTGCGCCAGGTGGAACTGCTCAACAACGACCCCGACATCGACGGCTTCATCGTGCAGCTGCCACTGCCCAAGCACATCAGCGAACAGAAAGTGACGATGGCCATCGACTACCGCAAGGACGTGGACGGATTCCACCCCATCAACGTGGGCCGTATGGCTATAGGCCTGCCCTGCTACATTTCAGCCACGCCGCTCGGCATCACCGACCTGCTGGCCCGCTATGGCATCGAGACTTCGGGCAAGAAGTGTGTCATCCTGGGACGTTCCAACATCGTGGGCAAGCCTATGGCACAGCTGATGATGCAGAAGCGCACCCCGGGCGATGCCACGGTGACGGTCCTGCATAGCCACTCCAAGAATATCAAGGAGGAATGTCTGCAAGCCGACATCATCATTGCAGCCCTGGGCCAGCCCCACTTTGTCACAGCCGACATGGTGAAGCCCGGTGCCGTCATCATCGACGTGGGGACGACCCGTGTGCCTGATGCCACACGCAAGTCTGGCTTCCGCCTCTGCGGTGACGTGAAGTTCGACGAGGTGGCTCCGAAGTGCTCGTTCATCACCCCTGTTCCGGGCGGCGTTGGCCCCATGACCATCTGTTCGCTGATGAAGAACACCCTGCTGGCAGGGAAAAAAGCCATCTACCAGTAAAAATTCCCCGAAAACATTTGGTGGGATGAAAAAAACATCGTACCTTTGCACTCGCTTTCCGAAAGGGAAGCTACACGGTGGATGTAGTTCAGTTGGTTAGAGCGTCAGATTGTGGTTCTGAATGTCGTGGGTTCGAGTCCCACCCTCCACCCTCCAATCAGTAAGAATCCCTGCAAATTCAGTTGCAGGGATTCTTGCATAAAGAAAAAAATTACACGGAAAGCGCATTTTTTCTGCGTTTAGAAAGCCGTCGTATCAGAGTTTTTTTTTATCTTTGCAACATGAAAATACTGATTCGGCACATTGAAGCACTCTTATTGGAGCACGATTGTGTTATTGTTCAGGGACTTGGCGGTTTTATAGCCAACCCCAAAACGGCTCAATATCATGTGGAGGAAAATGTGTTTCTGCCTCCTTGCCGGGCCATCAGCTTCAATCAACAGCTCAGAGAGAACGATGGATTGCTCATACAGTCTTATATGCAGACCTTTGACGCAGCCTATCCGGAAGCACTATGCCAACTGGAGAAGGATGTGAGTCAGCTTTGCCTACAACTTGACATGAATGGAGAAATCCAGATGGGCAGTTTGGGCATACTGAAAAAAGACTTGTCGGGCAGAATTATCCTTATGGATGCCGAAGCAGACACACTCTCACCTGAAAACTACGGGCTTGCGCCTCTGCATCTTCTGTCGCTCAACAAGTTATTGAATGTTCAGCCCAAGGAAGACACTTCCACAGTCGGCGACACAAAACAAAAGATACAGCCAGCCAATCGGATTCAACAGGAAAGCGCTGATGAAGATTCCCTGCAGTCGCAAAAGCAAGCCATTGTCAAACATCCGTTCCTGATGGACCTCAGCATTGCCGCCGCCATTGCTGCCATCCTGTTCATCCTGTTCTCAGCCCCAATGATTCATCATACTCCAAAAGCCGAGCAGGATTCATGCATTGCAGGGCCAATCATTGCAAAGCCCAACGTCATACAGAAGAAAAACACGGACGCATCAGCCCGTCCCCCAATTACCCGAATCGATAAGCAGCCAAGCAACAAGCCTGAAGCAGCTGCATCTGCAATCACAAGCAACACGGAGCAATACACCCTGGTATTGGCCTGTCACGTGTCGGAGAAGAATGCCCAGCTATTCATTCAGCATCTGACCAAGGCTGGCTACAATCATGCTGAGTTTGTGAAGGGGAAAGTACCACGCATCCTTTACGGGAATTACCCCACAGAGCAAGAAGCCAAGGACAGTCTGCGACAACTGCGGAAGGATAACGCCGACTTTGCCTCAGCCTGGGTGATGAAAATCAAAACAGAAGGAGTATGAAACGTGTACGCTGTCCCAAATGTGATAACTTCATCGTCTTCGACGAGACTCAATATGCCAACGGGCAGTCACTGGTGTTTGTTTGCCAGCATTGCAAGAAAGAGTTTGGCATCAGGATAGGCAAATCAAAACTCGCGGAAAAACACGAAGAAAAACTGCTTGACGAACAGACCTACGCCAAAGACTATGGTAGCATCACCGTTGTGGAAAATGTGTTTGCCTACAAGCAAGTCATTCCTCTGGATTTGGGCGACAACGTATTGGGACGCTACGTGAGGGGTACAAATATTAACAAGCCTATAGAGACTCGCGACCCCAGCATCGACACATTCCATTGTGTCATCACCGTAAAACGCAAGAAAACAGGACAGTTGCAATATATTCTGCGAGACGCACCGAGCGATACGGGCACGTTCTACATGAATGAAATCCTGAAAGACCAGGACCGTGTGAACCTCCACGACGGCGATATCATCACCATCGGAGCCACGACTTTGATTGTAAGAACTGCCGAAGAGGGGCCAGAGAATACATAAGCAAGCCACCCCGCCCTTAAAATAAGAACAACTAAATCAATAAACATAAAAAGCAATAGCATAATTGTTGAATCTAACCATGACTGAAGAAGACATATTTAAAGATAGTAATCTGAAAGACGCTAACTTTAAGTCTTATAAAGACAAATATATCATCCTGGACAACCTGGATGCACGGGGTGAACCCACGGTTCACGCCAACCAGGAGGTATATAACACACGCTACACTTTCGTCATCGTTGTTCTGCACGGCACACTCCATGTTGTCATCAACGACAAACTTGTTGACGTAAAGACAAATGACTATTTAGTTGTAACCCCATTCATGCGATTTGAAATTCTTGAATCACGCTGCATCTTTTTCAGCTTTTATGTGCAGAACGAAATAGCCAACGACATCTACGAGCACAGTGGCATCGGAAAGAGTGTAGGCATACGGTATTTCTGCTTCCACCACTACCACTTCGAGCGACCATGCATTGACCTGCTGCTCAACGACTACCATCTGATACGTATCGAACAGCAACGTCCAAACTACAAGATGAAAGAGATGACGCTGCGGGCTTTCATCACCATCTTTCTGGCCCACCTTTATTCCTTCAGGAAAGAGAACGATGAAATATCACACGAAGACAATTCGCGTCAGCAGAAACTCTTTGCAAAGTTCCTTAACCTGCTGAGCCTGTACTACAAGAAAGACCGCTCTGTACAGTTCTATGCAGAGAAAATCAGCATCACTCCCAAGTATCTCTCCAACATCGTACATTCCCAGACTGGCCTGTCGGCCTCGGTCGTCATAGACCGCTATGTGGTGTATCGCATCAAACAGGTGCTTTATGCTAACGACATCAACATCAAGAAGATTAGCCGGATGTTCAATTTCCCCAACCAGAGTTTCTTTGGCCGGTACTTCAAGCGCATCGTAGGATTATCTCCTAACGACTACCTGCACAACTGCAACCGCAAGTCCATCAACGATGGTACTGAATAAAAAACCGCTCTTGACCTATGGATACATACAGAAACATCACGAAAGACGCATTCTTGCCCGGGCGAGTTACTCCGTCGGGGGCCATTGCACAGGACGTTTTGCTTTTTGATAATTATGGTGCCATCAACCCTCTGCAATCCATATCTAATGCAAGCAGCATCGGCCTGTTCCAGATGACCGTGTTCTTCTTGATGCAGGGAGAAGCACAGTTCAGGATTAACGGCGAAGAAGTCAGGATGAATGGTGGACAGGCACTGACAACCCTGCCCGACACGGAAATGCTCTTCCTGTCAGCATCGCCAGACCACAAGTATCTGCTCTTTGTCATTTATCCCGAATTGCTGCGGAAAACCTACAATGACATCTACCTGAACTACGACAAAACCACATTCGGCAAGGGCTACATGATAGCCTCGTGCAGCGAAGAGGAAATGTCGCTCTATCAGATTCTGTACATAGAGCTAAAGAAAGAATGTCTGCGTCCCGAGTACGAATATAAGATGATTGCTGTCAGAAGCTACCTCAACGCGCTGCTCATCAATAATCTGAACCTATACAATATCGCGGACTCCATTGACGTTGACCCGCACTCCCGTCAATACGATGTTTACCAGAAATTCCTGAATGAGCTGAACAAACACGCCAAAACGGAACGAACCGTCAAATTCTACGCCGACCAACTGCACATATCGCCCAAGTACCTCTCTTTCGTCTCATTGCAATACAGCAACAAGAACGCTTCACAATGGATTAGCGAATACGTGGTACACAACGCAAGGATACTCATGGGCACGCACCACATGTCCGCCTCCGAAACATCCAACATGCTGAACTTCCCCACCCTGAACAGCTTCAACCGGTTCTTCAAACGAGTGACAGGACAATCGCCCAAAGATTTCATCCGTTCACTGAAACAACAACAATAACACAAACTCTTTCCATTAACCAAAAACCTACATGAGACAAAACCCTCTCTACTCCTGGAACAAAATACTGCACAGCATGAAGCTTTCAGGACGAAAATTCATGGCTCAGCCCTGGGCTGGAGGCGTCACGCTGCTTGCCTGCGTCGTTGTAGCCATGCTCTTGGCAAATCTGCCCGCCACACGTGAAATCTATCACGAACTGCTTGAAACAAACCTGAGCATCAGCATCCAAAGCCCCATCGACTTTGAGACTGGCCTACGCACCATCGACTGGGTTTTTCCCAAGGAAATGACCGTTGAGAAATTCATCAACGACATCCTCATGGTCATCTTCTTCTTTACCGTCGGACTGGAAATCAAACGTGAAGTCGTCTGCGGCGAACTCTCCAGCGTGAAGAAAGCCATGCTGCCAGTCATAGCAGCTGCGGGCGGTATGGCCATGCCTGCTCTCATCTACACATTCTTCAATCATGGCACTATCACCGCCGGCGGCTGGGGAATCCCCACAGCCACAGACATTGCCTTTGCCATCGGCATCATGTCCATACTGGGCAACCGCGTGCCCGTCTCCCTCAAGATATTCCTGACGGCACTGGCCATTGCCGACGATCTCGGCGCCATCCTCGTGGTGGCCCTGTTCTATGGCGGACATATCGACATGCTCCTGCTGCTCATAGCCTTCATCTTCATTGCCTTGGTACTTATATTGAACAGCTTGAATGAAAAGCGCATGGTTTACTACCTTGTGCCAGCCATCTGCATCTGGTTCCTGTTCTACTACTCGGGCATACACGCCACGATGTCAGGCGTCGTGATGGCTTTCCTTATCCCCATGGACGCACGCTTCAACAAGGCATACCTGGACCGCAGCTTCAAGAAATACCACAGGCGGCTGACAGACCCTAAGTACATCGCATGTGACGAAGACACCACATTCCCCAACGGCCCGCAGCGCCACTGCCTGCGCCGCCTCGGCTATATCACCAGCAATTCCATTGGCATGAGCTACCGCCTGGAACATGCGCTGGGGCCCTGGGTAAACTTCCTCATCATGCCCATCTTTGCACTGGCCAATGCAGGCGTGGTCATACCCGACATCAGTTTCTTCAACATCTTCCAGCACCTGCCCGGCATTGAAAATGCCGGCTACGTGGGCATGGGCATCTTCTTCGGCCTTCTCTTGGGTAAACCCATCGGCATAACCATAGCCAGCTGGATAGCCATCAAGCTGAAGATGGGAGCAATGCCGGAAAAAGCCACATGGACCATGCTCTTTGCCGTAGCCTGCCTTGGTGGCATCGGCTTCACCATGAGCATCTTTGTCGATACCCTCTCGTTTGGCGGCATCGACCCCGCAGCCACCGAAACCCTGCGCAGCAGCGGCAAGATAGCCGTACTGCTGGGTTCGCTCTCTTCAGGCATCCTGGGCAGCCTGCTCATTGTGCTTTTGGGCAAAATGAAGCGTGGCTGTCCAGCCTAATGTCCACGGAACCGCCAAGCCTGACACCCAAAATCAAGGCCCGTACCAACGTGAATTTGAACGCAGCACAGGGCCAACACATAAAAAAACGTGTTTTCACCGTCAACAACTTACTTCACAGACAATTCATCCATAAAGTCTTCGTCATCGTCCCCCTCATCCCAGTCAAAGTCGAAATCGGCAAAGAAGGCGGGCTGAATAAATTCATCCAGGTCGCGACGCTCTTTCTTCGTGGGGCGGCCAGTGCCTCGTGCTCTGCCTACAAAACCTGATATGCGGTGCATCTCCAGGAGTTCCAGCTGGTCTGGCGTGGTGACGTTCTCCAGAACTTCTGGCACCAGCTTGGCCCCCACCCTGTTCTGTATCGCCTTGAGCACACGGAAAGAATAAGTGACAGGAGGCTTGCGGACTTCTACGACATCGCCCTCCTTAATCATCTTCGAGGCTTTCTGCTTCACCCCGTTCATGGTGATGCGCCCGTTCTTGCAGGCATCAGCCGCTATGCTGCGCGTCTTGAAGATACGAGCCGCCCATAGCCACTTGTCAAGTCTTGCTTCCATAACAACAATTATGAATTGCCTTATTTCTTGTTATACTGGTTCATTGTGCGGTCCAGGCCCTGCAGACAGAATGACTTTATCATTTCGCCCACATACGCTATGCGCTCGTCCACCAGCTTGCCTTCTTCCTCGGAGAACTCTCCCAGCACGAAGTCTATCTGGGCACCCCGTGGAAAATCGTTGCCAATGCCAAACTTGATGCGTGCATACTGCTGTGTCATCAGGCATGACTCGATGTTCTTCAGGCCGTTATGGCCACCAGAAGAACCAGAGCCGCGCATACGGATTTTACCTACAGGCAAGGACAGGTCATCTACAATTACCAGCAAATTCTCTATTGGGATATTTTCTTTCTGAAGCCAATAGCGCACGGCTGTGCCCGAAAGATTCATGTAGGTGGAAGGTTTGAGCAGTGTCAACTCGGCATTCTTCACACGCAGATGGGCGACAAAACCGTAGCGTTTGTCTTCAAAAGCAACATTGGACACCTTTGCAAAGGCATCCAATGTGCGAAATCCTATGTTGTGGCGCGTACCGGCATATTCATCGCCGATATTGCCCAGTCCAACAATCAGATACTTCATAGGGCTTATTCAGCGGACTCGGAAGCAGCTGCGCGAGCGGCACGAGTCATGCGGACAGCGCAAACGACAACTTCCTTGGAAGTGATGATTTCCAATCCTTCGTAAGAAAGGGCGGCCACCTTCATCGACTTGCCAAGGCCAAGGTTTGTAACATCGATGTCCAATGTGTCGGGGAACTTGGTGTAGAGAGCCTTTACAGCCAGTTTACGCACGTTGAGAGTCAGCTTACCACCAGCCTTCACGCCTTCTGCCAAGCCATTGAGCTTCACAGGGATTTCCATCACGATAGGCTTGTCTTCGGTAATCTGATAGAAGTCCACGTGTACGGGACGGTCTGTCACGAAGTCACACTGAAGATCCTTCAGGATAGCCTTCACGGTCTTGCCTTCAACGCAGAGGTTTACGATGTAAACATTAGGAGTATAGAGCAACTTGGCCAGTTCCTTCTCTGAAACCATGATTGACTTCGACAGAGGGAGACCGTTTTCACCCTTCTCTACACCATAAACTACGGCTGGCACCTGGCCGGCGCGACGCATGTCGCGGCTTGCCTTCTTTCCAAACTCAGAGCGAGCCTGAGCATTGATTGTAATTTCTTTCATTTTGAATAAATGTGTTACTATAAATTAAGTGTTTTGTTGCTTAATTCGCCATCACACGGATGCCCGTAAAAAAGCGGCTGCAAAGATACAGCTTTTTCACCAAAGCACCAAACTTTTTGCGCTAAAAGTCCAAGTCTATATCAATATTGGTTTCACTGTAAGATGTCTGTATGGCTTCCGGAACTGTTCCTTTGGCCACATCAATGGTTTTCTGCAATGCAGCCATGAACTTTTCATAATCTTCTTTATACCCTCAAATCCGCAACTATCATCCAATACACGATTAAGGGTAGATTTATGAGT
>R20__coassemble_1760_pt1 | contig 11017 bp, 9 predicted proteins | sample R20__metabat2_low_PE_030 | metagenome-assembled genome bin R20 | reverse complement strand
GCACCGCATGGCTGCCGTAGTAGCACTGGGGTGTTGAGGAAATAGCAGAGGGGTGCTACGGGAGTGGCGCCGGGGTGCTGTTGCAGTAGCGCTTCTTTATGAAGAAATCGGTTTTATTTCACCAGTTCCGTGCAGAACTTGTCCTGGAAGATGCGGGCATCGGCCACGGGGGTGTCGATGTTGAGGATGGCAAAGGCGTACCAGTGGCCATTGGCGCCTTTGGCATAGCCGGCCAGGCCGCTGCCGCCGATGGTGACCAGGGTGCCCGTCTTGCAGAAGACACGCCCCACGCAGGGGGTACCCGCCATGCGCGAGGTAAGCGAGCCGCAACGCTCGCCCCCGGCTGGCGTTGGCAGGGCTTCGTCGATGAAATACTGAAAGATGGGCTTCTGCTGATAGGTGTAGCGAAGCAGCTGCACGAGGAAATCGGCTGTGAGGCGGTTGTCGGGAGAAAGTCCGCTGCCGTCGTTGATGACCAGCGATGAGGTGGAGTAGTCTATGCCAAGCTGGTACTTCAGGAAGGCGTGGAGCACATTGCCTTCGCACATGCGGCCATAGACGTGGTTGAGGTGCCAGAGGAGTGCGTCGGCCTTGATGTTGCTGGAGTTCAGCAGCATGGGTGTAACAACGTCGGTAAGGCGATGGTTTTCTTCTGCAAGCGTCCGGGCGCGGCTTTCACTCATGTCTGTTGCCAGCCGGGAGAGAAATGGCGTGCGGGCGGGGTCGTATGCTGCAATATTGGGGTCGGCGAAAAGAGGATTCTGCCGAAACGTGATGCCGTCGGCAGAGAGCTGGTAAAGAAATTCCTGTTTCACCCGTTGTTCCCCCTTCAGCAGCAGCGGCAATTTGTGGTAGGGTATATCCCAGACTGCCGCCGAGGGGTGCGCCTTGAGGGTGTCGGTGCGCGTCAGGTCGAACAGGATTTCGCCCTCAATGCGGCGGATGCCTTCATCGCGCAAGGCCTGGACGAAGCTGCTGAACGATTCGAAGAGCGGGTCGTCGTCCATCCGCAGAAACACCGTGCCATAGAAGACACCATGCTGGTTCTCACCCAGAAGGCTGAGCCTGTTGCGGTATTCGTGATCCATGCCCATGCTTTTCAGGGCGGCCACAGCCGTGAGCAGCTTCAGGCAGGAAGCGGGCGCTATGAGGCGCCCCCCGTGCAACTTGAAGATCGCGGTATCGACCGTCAGGTCGAACACGCTGAGGCAAAGCTGCTCGTCGGCAAAGCGGTTCTTCTGAGCAACGAAATCCGTCAGTCGCCCGACAAGTGCGGTGTCAACGGTGTGGGACACTATGCTGTCACTATCGCAGACTTGTTCCTGATTGCCACACCCTTGCAGGCCACAGCCCGTCAGGGTGGAGAACAGAATGACAGAGAATAACAGAGGGAGAGCTTTTAAATTTTCCATTTTACTATTTACCGTTTTCTACAATAAACTGCCTGATGGCGTCCAGATATTCTTCACCCTTTCTGCGGCCCAGCTGATACACACGGCGCAGACTTTCCTCCTTTTGTTCGGTGCGGCCAATGCGCAGGGGCTCGTCGGGGAAGATGGGCAGGACGGTGCCTGCCTGCTCCTGCTGGTGGAGGTAGGCCAGCTGCCGGTTGTACATGTCGTGGCGGCAGGCCATCACGTCGGCCATCTTGGGGTATTTCTTCATGAACAGGCGGAAGAGGGGGATGAGGCGCGAGGCTTTCTTCCGGAAGCCGCGTGGCTGCGTCAGTATGACGATGTTTCGCATGTAGCCAAGTTCCTGGGCGTGGCGCAAAGGGATGCTATCGGCCATGCCGCCATCGAGCAGGAGCCTTCCTTCCAGCGGAACGGGCTGAGACACCAGCGGCATGGAGGAAGAGGCGCGAATCCACTCCAGGGCCTCGTGGTCAATCTTCGTCAGCTGCTTATACACAGGTTCACCCGTCTGGACATCGGTGCACACAACGTGAAAGGCGGTGGGGTCCGCCTCGAATGTCTCCCTGTCGAAGATGTCGATTTCCATGGGCACAGTGTGGTAACTGAACACGGGATCGAGCAGGTTGCCGGTGCGGAGCAGACATCGCAGCCCCATGTAGCGTGGGTCGTCCTTCATGGCGATGTTGTAGCGCAAGACGCGCCCGGGCTGGTGCGACTTGTAGTTGCAACCAAAGCAGGCACCTGCCGACACGCCGACAATGCCATCTACCCTGATGCCTTCCTCGCACATCAGGTCAACTATGCCCATGGTGAACATGCCGCGCATTCCACCGCCTTCAAGTACTAATCCTGTCATTTAAATAATTGAAAATTGAAAATTGAAAATTGAGAATTGAGAATTGAGAATTGAAAATTGAGAATTGAAAATTGAGAATTATTCCAGCATCAGCTGGCGGAACTCTTCCATCTCTTCGGTGGTGATGCCATAATGCAGCATGATGTTTTCCACCTTTTGCTGCATGCCGGCTCCGCTGTATGCCATCAACCGACCGTAGAACAGGCGGAAGTTGTCGGCATTCCGATAGCGCGGCTGTCCGCAGAAAGTGGTGATTTCGTAATCCTTGCAAAGGTCTTCTTCGGGCACACCCAGCAGGGCCTCCAGCAAGTAAATCAGCGTGCCTGTGCGGTCGGCTCCCATCCAGCAGTGGACGTAGGAGGCGTGCCCATCGCGCAGCTGTGAAAGGATGTCGCGAAAGGCCTGGTAGTAGTCTGGATAGTTCACAAAGTACTGGACAATATTGTAACGGACATACTTTACGTCCTTGCCAATGGGCGAAATGCCGGAGCTGTCGGTCTCTTCGGCCTTGCGCAGATCCACATCGAGCCGGATGTCCAGCTGGTCGTGAAACAGAATGCTGTCGCTGGCGGTCATGTGCGTGCCGTGCACACCGTCCATTTCTGCACCCCGGAAGATTTTTCCGTATCGGATGCTGCGTCCGTCTTTGGTTTTCCAGCCACCGATGTCGCGGATGTTGATGACCTTCTCTGCTTTTATCATGCGCAGACTTCCCAGCGTGTAGAAATGTCCTGTGCTGACGGTGCCGCCCTGCTGGTAGGCACGGTAATAGTATTTCCGCCCAGGCACAAGATTGATTGCCGTGAAGGTTTTGCCAGAAATGTATATCGTGGCATAAATTACCCCCCCCACTTGGAAATCCGGACGTTCCGAGAGGTGTACGCTGTCGATGTTCGCCGTGCAGCTGATGCTGACACCCAGCGGCTGGTCTTTCTTGTATGAGGTATAGGGGCTGCTGTATGTGCTGATGTTGGTGTAGGTGTAGTCGCTGTTGTCGTAGTGCACGGTATTCAGGTATTTCACGGCCTGTGCATTTTCAATGGTATAATACCATGTGTTAATGGCCGCGCTGGAATAGATGACACGTGTCTGGGTTACGGTGTCGGTCTTCACATGGTTTTGATACAGCCATTCCAGGGGAGTGTCGTCGGCTGTCCCTGCGGTGATGCTGTCAAGTTCGCTAAAGGGAAATGCCCATTTCCCGTCATTGCTCAAATGAATCACAGCATACGCTACCCCTTCGGTCTGAGCCTGCAGGGTGCAACACGTGAGGACGAGCAAAAAGAGGGTATGGAAGTGTTTTCTGGTCATAGTAAGTTGGATTTCCGTTGCAAAAGTAGCAATAATATTTCGTTTTTCGGAAAGAATGGAACGAAATGTTTGGAAAGTAACGCAAATTGTAATACTTTTGTCCGAAGGAAACTTGAAACAACAATCATCACCATGGAATTTCTATTTGTTTTGACAGGTTTGTTGGTGGGCCTTGCCATTGGGTATCTGATGGCGCGTAGCCAGGTGTCATCCTTGCAAGCCAAGCTGGACATGACAATGGCCGACCGGGAACGGTGTGCAGCAGAAAAGGAACAGCAGAAGCAAGAGGGAGAAACCGAGCTGGAAAGACTGCGCACGGAACATGAGAAGCAGCTGCAAACGGTTCGCACAGAACATGAGAAACAGCTGCAAACGGTTCGCACAGAGTATGACAAGCAATTGCAAACGGTTCGCACGGAATACGCCAAGCAGTTGCTTGACCTCCGCGAACAGGGACGGCAGCAACTGGAGCAGCAGCTCTGTCTGTTGCGCGAACAGATGACCACCACCAGCGAAAAGATTCTGAAAGAGCGCTCCGAAGAACTGTCACAAAACAACGTGCAGCAGCTTTCGGCCATCCTGAACCCGCTCCGCACTGAAATCACGCAGATGAAGGAAACGGTGGATAAGAGCGGGCGCGAACACGCCACCTCCATGGAACGGCTGGATGCCAGCATCAAGGCGAACATGGAAAAGGCCAGCCTGCTCAGCGAGCGGGCAGACCGACTGGCCAACGCGCTCACGGGCGACAACAACAAGTCGCAGGGAGACTTCGGGGAACTGCGGCTGAAGCAACTGCTTGAGGACATGGGCCTGGAAGAAGGCGTGCAGTTTGAAGAACAGGCCACCATGAAAGACGAGTTTGGCCGTACCATCTACGAAGAGGAAGAAGGCCACCGGCTGATACCCGATGTGATTCTCCATTTCCCCGACAACCGCGATGTCATCATCGACTCGAAGATGTCGTTCACGGCATACGTGGATTATCAGAATGCCAAGACCGACGAGGAACGCAGCAAGGCTCTGGAACGCCACATCAGTTCGGTGCGTTCCCACGTCAGCGAACTGGCGAAGAAGAATTACAGCAAATACATCAAGGCAGACCACAGCCGACTGGACTTTGTGCTGATGTACGTCTTTCAGGAAAGTGCCCTCCAGCTGGCCCTGGCCAATGCGCCTACGCTCTGGCGGGATGCCTACAATCAGGGGGTTATCATTTCGGGCAGCCAGAATCTCTACATGATGCTGCGCGTGCTGGAACTGACTTGGCGACAGGTGCGCCAGGTGGAGAACCAGCAAAAAATAATGGAAGCGGCCAACGCCGTGGTTGACCGCGTCCAATTGTTCTATGAACGTTTCCTCAAGGTGGAAGAACAATTCGACAAGACGCGCAAGGCTTTCGATGACGTGAAGACGGTGACCGCCCCGACGGGACCAAGCATTACGACTGCTGCCAACAAGTTGCTGAAGTTTGGCGCCAAGGAAAATCCGAAGCGCAAACAGCGTGTGCCGAAAATCGTTGAGGATGCCACAGAAAGCGAACCGCCCTTCGAACCTGAAACCCTTCCCATCGACCCGAAGGTTGCAGGATTGCCCGAAGATTCGTTCCTAACCTACTAAAGAAGCTACAACGTACCCTGTTTCAGCGACTCCACAAAACGGTCTATCCGCTGCAGCTCCATCGGAATATTGATGTTCTGCGGACAGTGGACCACGCACTGGCGGCAACCGATGCAGTGGTCGGCCTGACGTAGTTTGGGTACACTGCGGTCGTAGCCTATCAGGAAGGCACGCCTTGCTTTCTGATAGTTTTCCGCTTGCTGACTTTCAGGCACATTGCCCTTATTCACGCATTTATTGTAATGCACGAAGATGGCCGGAATGTCCAGACCATACGGACAAGGCATACAGTATTTGCAGTCGTTGCAGGCAATGGTGGGGAAGCTGACAATCAACGATGCCGTCTCGCCCTCCAGCCATTTCACATCTTCGTCAGCCAATGGCTCCAAGGGGCAATAAGTGCGCAGGTTGTCCTCTAAGTGCTCCATGTAGGTCATGCCGCTCAGCACACAGAGAACCCTCGGCTTGCTGCCAGAATAACGGAAAGCCCACGAAGCCACGCTGTCTTCAGGCCGACGCTGTTTCAGATGGGCTACCACGTGGTCGGGCACTTTGGCCAGACGTCCGCCCAGCAATGGCTCCATGATGACCACAGGAATGTTGCGCTTCTCCAGTTCACCATACAGATATTCACCGTCCGTGTTGCGCGGATTCAGCTCGTTGGCGTTGTGCCAATCCACGTAGTTCATCTGGATTTGCACAAAGTCCCAGTGGTATTTTTCCTGTTCCGAAAGCAGATAGTCAAACACTTCAATGTCGCCATGATAGGAGAATCCCAGATTGCGGATGCGCCCTTTCTCTCTCTGTTCCATCAGCCAGTCGAGCAGCCCGTTATCCATGTAGCGACCGTTCAGAGCCTCCATGCCGCCCATGCCCACGCCGTGCAGCAGCAGGTAGTCGATGTAGTCTGCCTGCAAATACTTCAGAGAGTTTTCAAACATCTTCACACCCTCCTCAAATGACCACTGGTTCGGCGAGAAGTTCGACAGCTTCGTGGCAATGAAATACTTGCTGCGGTCGTAGCCGCTGGCTTTCAGTGCAATGCCCGTCGATTGCTCCGAAAATCCCTTGCAGTAGGCGGGGCTGGTGTCAAAATAGTTTACGCCGTGGTCAAGAGCGAACTTCACCAGACGGTTCACCTGTTCCTGGTCAATTTCTTCTTCTGGCGGCAGTTCCTGGCCCTCGCTGGCAACCCTATTTGGCAAGCGCATCATGCCGTACCCCAAGATGCTCACCTTGTCGCCTGTATTCGGATTGGTTCGGTAGGTCATCTTGTCCGTTGGAATCTCGCCCGTGTGGTGCCCTCGTGGATCAATGTCGCCTTCACCGCCAGCGGAACTGCCGCCGCACGAAGCCACCGCAGCAGTCACGGCTGCCGCACCCGATATCTTGAGAAAATCTCTTCTTGAAACGTCTTTCATATATATCTTTTCGTTATTTTGTAATAACGTAATACCTTTAATTCTCAATTTTCAATTCTCAATTTTCAATTCTCAATTTTCAATTCTCAATTTTCAATTCTCAATTAAATCTCCCTGTGCACCTCATGCCCTTCCACATAGATGGCACTGAACGGGCGTGCCGGGCAGACGTATTCACAGGCTCCGCAGCCAATGCACTTCTCTGTGTTCACGGCGGGCACCATGGTGATGCGGTCTTGTCTCAACACCGTGCCATATTCATCCACCCACTGCCCCTGCTCGTTCTGCTTCAGGTCCTTGTCGAGCGGCACCATCTGGATGGCTCCCGACGGACAGTGGCGGGCACAGTTGCCACAAGGGATGCCCTCCTCTGCCGGGATGCAGTTCTGCTGAATCCACACGGCATGGCCAATCTGAATGGCCGTCTTCTCCTCTTTCGTGATGGGACGGATAGCTCCGGCTGGACACACGTCGGCACAACGTGTACACTCTGGGCGGCAATAGCCTTTTTCGTATTGCATTTCTGGCTGCATGAAATGCTCCAAAGCTGTTGATGAACGCAACACGCCATTGGGACAATTCGCAATGCACAGCTGACAAGCCGTGCAATGTTGCTGCAAGTTGCGGGCTGAAAGCGACCCTGCCGGGGTGAGCGGCGTCTTGCGCTCAGGAATCTGCTTGTCTTCAATCACAGCCAAGCCGCCGTCGGTGGTCTTTTCCTGGGCCTGAACTGCAGCCGCCACAGTGGCAGCGCCAACGATGGAAAGGAATTTGCGTCGGTCAATGTCCTCTTTGGGCTTTGTCATATCTCTTGAATCTTTTGAAGGCACACCCACGGGCGCCAAATGGATAGCATCCTTATGGCAGACTTCCATGCAATCGCCACAAACCACACAGCGGGTGGGGTCAATCGTTGCAGGTGCATCCTTCTGGATGTTGATGCAGGCAGCCTTGCAGTTCTTGGCACACAGGCCACACTTGACGCACTTGTCTTCTTCAACCCGAATCTTCAGCCGCGAAAACTTGGCCACATATCCCAGTACGGTGCCTACCGGGCAAATGGTGTTGCAGTAGGTGCGCCCGTTCAGAAAGGCCAGCACAAAGAGGATGACCGCTGTAGAGCCTGCCACACACAACAAAAGGGCAGGATTGTTGTGAGGCTCCACCTGATAGAACCAGAAGTTGTCATTGGCTTCCGACCACAATGCCAACACATTATTTATATATATATATGCAGGTTGCAACCATGCAGCCACAATCCTGCCGTAGGCACTGTAGGGAGCCAGCAACACAACGCCGGCATTGAAACCTGCCACCAGCATGACGACAAAAAACACAAGCACCGCCAGCCTGAGCCACGTCTTTGGCTTTGAATAGCTGTACCTGCTGGCAAACTTCGCTTTTTTGTTCTTCCGAAAGAGTTTCCATTTGCCGATGCGTGCAAACACATCTTGCAAGGCACCCAGCGGACAGATGACCGAACAATAGATGCGCCCCAGCAGCAGCGTGAGCAACAAGACAATGATGATTGACACCAAGTTCAGACTCAACACACTGGGCAGGAATTGCAATTTCGCCATCCAGCCAAGGACTGGCTGCACCGTTCCCGTGAAGTCAAGGAATAGAAGCGTGACACCCACAAGGAATATCAGCTCCAGGGTTAATCGGATTTTCTTTAGCATTGTTTGAAAAGGTTACGTAAACCGTCGGCTCAACATTGGCAACGACGGTGCAAATATAGTGTAAAAAGTTGATTGCCTTGCAAATCCTTTAGCAAAAAAAACATAAAAAACACGCTACCATCCATCACGGACCGTAGCGCTACCTTAATACTAATACCTTAACTAACCTATATTGTTTTTCTAAAACCGATGCAAAGGTACGGACTCTCTGCACACCAGCAAACTTTCGGCTTCTTTTTTTGCAATTTCCCCTTTCTTTTATGATGTAAATCAATTATTGTTTGGGTAAACATGCCAAAAACCATGCTTTGTGTACCCGCACAGAGTGTTTCCAGCGCTAATGGAAACCAGGGGGATTTATGCCACCAAAGCCCTACCCCACGGCCCCTGCCAACAGCAGCGAACAGCGGTAACTATTCAGCGAATCACCTTTAACGATATTTCTCAGAAACGAATTTGAATAATGCGCACGAATTTATTCCACTAATAAACATAATATTTCTGTTTATGGATAAAATTATTCAAATTACGGTAATTGGCTACGCCGAGCTGAAGGTTCGTTTCCCTCTAAAGCCGCCTGGCGGCACATTCGCTGAATAGTTACGAACAGCGGCTCCACAAACAAAAAATGTTAAACAATCAGCAGATAAATCACGAATGTTAAACGGTAAATGATAAATTTTCCGTACCTTTGCAGCCGCTTACCGAAAGAAAGCTGCCGGAGTGGTGGAATGGTAGACACGAGGGACTTAAAATCCCTTGAGCATTGCGCTCATACGGGTTCGAGCCCCGTCTCCGGTACCAAGCACCTTTCTTCAACCTCTACACCCAACCCGTGCAGAGGTTTTCTTTTTGTCAGAAAAGAAAAAAATTAAGGTTTTAACAGATTGATTGGAGCCACAAAGACTCCGTCTTCCCTCTGATAGGCACCTCCCACAGCAGTCAGTACCAATAGGAAAGAGGGCGCTTTCTCATCACTCTTCTCTGTGATTTTGTCACGCAGTTTTTTCAGTGAAGCGGCTCCATCCTCTATTAAGTCATCACCTCCAAGCTTAATCTCAATACCGCCCCATCTACCATCTTCCAGATGAATAACAGCATCACACTCCAATCCAGCATTGTCTCTATAGTGTTTCACGGTTCCACCAAGATAATCAGCATAGACAGAAAGATCCCTGACCGCAAAATCTTCGAAGAACAGCCCGAAGCTTTCCAGGTCACGTTTCAAATCTTCTGGGGTCACCCCCAATGAGCGACAAGCGATGGACGTATCCACAAAATGTCTTGTTGGTGTGCTTCTTATCGATGTCTTCGACCTGATGTTAGGATTCCATGCTTCCACATCTTCAATGATATACAGATCTCTCAAAGCCTCCATATAGTCATCGTAGGTCTTTGCGTCCATTGTACGCTCATTGCTCTGGCGTATGTCGGAAATGATGGTGGAAACAGCTGCTTCTGTAGAAATGTTCCGGGCATAGCTCCTGAGTATCATCCTTAACACCTCAGGCTTTTTGTTACGAAAACGTTCATTCCCGCTGTCTTCAAAGGCAAATAGGCCGTTGTAATAGTTCTTCGTGATTTCAAGGGCAATCTCTCTGGGTGCCATGACTGAGATTGGCCACCCTCCCCTGCAAAGCAAAAAGGCAACATCATCCAGCGTAAAATCCGCATTTACATCCCAAGGGAAATCCGAACCACCGTCAAACAAGTTTTTTATAGACACCGTCCCCTTCGACTCTCTCGACTCCCAAAGTGTCATTGGGCGCATCTTCAGCGGAGCAATCCTTCCAGCCCCGCTATGGTGCACCTCCGTTTTGTCGGCAGGAGTGGAACTGCCCGTCAGAATATATTTCCCAAATTGGTAGTCAAAGTCCAAATCATCCTTCACCTGATTCCAAATGTCGGGTGCCTTCTGCCATTCATCAATCAATCTGGGCCATTCACCACTCAGCGCGGCCCTTGGATTCATCCGTGCCATAGTGATAGCTTGCTTCGTGTTCAATTTCACAAAACTTTTCTGATATAGCATACAAGTGGTTGTCTTTCCACAGAACTTTGGCCCTGCAACAACGACAGCTCCAGACGACTTCAACTTCAGTTCTATTTCTTTCTCAATAAGTCTTTGATAATACATAATCGTTGTAATTTGGATGCAAAAATACAAAATTCCCAAGATTTTCAATGTAAAATTCCCAAGATTTTCAATGTAAAATTCCAAAGATTTTCAATTTTGAGGCAGAATGTAGGGGAAAAGACCCCTGTTTGGGACACAAAAGACGGCAAATGGCTTTGGCGAGAAGCATAAACAGCCCCCACGCATCGCTGCGGAGGGGCTGTCATGGTAAAATTTAATTTAACCTAATTTATTAACTTTGACTGCACGGTGCCTCGCGGCAAGCTCTGTGTGCAAGAATATTTTTTATTGTGCAACCACAGATTGCACGGATGAAACCTGTGCCATCTGCGGTTCATGTTTCAAGTTTTGTTACCAGAGGTCGCCGAAGTTGTCGGTTTCGTCGGCTGGCTCGTAGTCGCCACGGTCGCGGGAGGCTTTCTCGAAGCCTGCTTCTGAGCCGCTAACTTCTCCTTTCATGCCAAACGACTCGCAAATCATCTGTGTTGCGTTGATTTCGTTCACCTCAACGCGGGGTGCCTGATATGTCTTTTTCATTGTTGTGTTCTCCTTATTGTTTTGAGGACTGAAAGAAA
>R20__coassemble_1735_pt1 | contig 11119 bp, 8 predicted proteins | sample R20__metabat2_low_PE_030 | metagenome-assembled genome bin R20 | reverse complement strand
GTCGCGCCGATGGTACTGCACCGCAATGCGGGAGAGTAGGTCGCCGCCCACTTTATCCAATCAATTTGGAGTGTGAGGTTTTTGGTAGGAATGCCAGAAACCTCACACCTTTTTTATATTCAATCCTCTGCTCTCAAGAGCTTATAGCTTTTGGGGGCTTCCATCACAAGATTTTGAAGGTGTTGGTATAAAACATCTTCTTTTTTGTTGATTTGTGGATGAATTTTTGGCTTAAATGGGAAAAAGCGCTAACTTTGCATAGAATCTATTAATTATACTAACCTATTTGCTATGCAACGGAATTTCCTTTGTTCTTTATTGTGTATCTGTGTGAGCCTGCTTTCACATGCAAATATTGGCGATGCCTTGAAAGGCATTTGGCCTGTGAATGACCCTTTATTGATTCGGCCACTTAATGGTGAGTGGCAACTGAAAGTCGTCAAGGGCATTGACGACAGTAAAATTGTGCCGTCATCGGATGCTTCCTGGGGCAAGATACCAGTGCCAGGTTGTTGGGAAGCGTATGGTTTTTGTAAGCCAACTTATTCTTTCCCAGATTCATTGACAGGCTATTATCGCACTACGTTTACAGTGCCTGCCGAATGGAAGGGGCAGCGTGTGGTTATTCGTCTTGACGGCGTGTTGCGTGGTTATGACCTTTGGCTTAATGGCCAATACGTTGGTACGTGGGAGTCTGGTTATAATACTTGTCTTTTCGACCTTACGCCATACTTGACGAAGAAAGCGTTCAACGGTGAGATTCAGAGTCTGGCATTACGTGTGTATAGCCGTTTTAAGGGATTTGAGTTTGATTGTTTTGATGATTGGGCACCTATGGGAATACACCGTGATGTCACTCTTTTCCCTGTTCCGCATACCCATTTGTCTGACTTGACGGTCACTACACGGATAAATGGTGAAGTGGAGGTGGCGACACAGGTTGCCAATGCTACGAAGCAAACCACAATTAATTATGAAATCTATGATGCGCTCGGACATTTGGTTTCCACAGGCGGGTCTGTTCCGAACCCTCAGCTTTGGACGGCTGAGACACCTTATTTATATACTCTCTCTGTCTATCTGAAAGAAAAGGGCAAAACGCTCCAGACTTTTAAGCAAAAAATTGGTTTTCGTGAAGTGAGCATTGACGGGAACATCTTGAAAGTGAATGGACAGTCCGTTAAATTGCGCGGTGTGACCTGTCATGCAACAGACCCTGTGACGGTTAAAGTCGTTTCGGAAGAACTTACCCGGAAAGATATGAGACTGATGAAAGAGGCTTCGGTGAACTATATCCGCACCAGTCACTATCCCCGAGAGCCACGTTTCTATGAGCTGGCAGATTCTTTGGGTTTTTACGTGGTCAATGAAGTGGCGATGGGTAGTCGTGGCGAAAAGAATCTTTCAAAGTTCGATTATCAAGACATCATGCGTACTCATGTGGCTGCTACGATGCCACGAGACAAGAACCACCCATCTGTCATTGTGTGGAGTATCGGTAATGAGAATCCATTGCCAAAGTCCTGTCAGGCTTTGGGTGAATATGCCAAGACCTTCGACCCTACGCGTCCAATTTGTTATCCGCAGAAGGGGAGCTATTTCCGCAGTGTGGGATTCGAGAATTTCCCCCAAGTAGCCGATGTCTATGCCCCCCATTACCCTACGACATCCCAGTTGCGTGACTATTACACTCAGACAGACCGTCCATTGATTTTCACGGAGTACTGTCATACGCTGGGCATTTCTTTTGAAGACCATGACCGTCAATGGGAGATTATTGAGCGTACCCCCGGTATTGCCGGCGGCAGTGTTTGGGAATGGGTTGACCAGGGAATGCCTTTCACGAAGAAAGGTGGTGGCTCAAAATGGCGTACAGACGGCAGTGAGCGTGACCAGCGTGTGTTCACGACGATGGATGGCGGATTTGAAATGAAGGGAAACTTCGGTACGGACGGACTGCTCTATGCTGACCGCACGCCGTTGCCCAACTACTATGAGCTGCAGCACAATTATGCCCGTGCTTTTGTGTCCAGTGTCGAGGGGAATCGGCTGAACATCACCAACCGCTTTGATTTTCTCAATCTGAAGGACAACGTCACTTTCTATTGGACGTTGACGAATAATCGCGATACAGTGGCTCGTGGTGCATTTTCACCAGACTGTGCCCCGAGGAGTACGGCAACCTATATTTTGGCTTTGCCGGCACAAACAGGGCTGGCTTTGCTCCATTTTGACATTGTAGATGCTCAAGGGCATAGATTCCTGCAACAGTCGTTTGTCTTGCAAAAAACCGCATTGGAATGGGCCGGTACAGGCAATGTCATGGATATGATACAGGACAGTCCGCTTGTGCGCACAGGCCGTAAGGCAACGATGGCTGAACGCATCACCCAGAAGGGCCGTCTGCCAGAGAAGTACCTGTTGCCCCTTGACAACACGCAAGTGAAGGCTGAGGTGCAGAGCAAGCCTGTCGAAGGCGGACAGGAAGTCAGTTTCACTCTCTTGCCTGACACCGCCGATGTCTTCCGTGCCGAACTGGGGCTGGCCTATCTGCTTGACAAGTCCATTGACCGTGTGCAGTGGCTGGGCTATGGCCCCTTTGCCAGCTATCCGGGAAGAAAGCAGGCCAACCGCTATGGCCTGTGGGCCAAGCATCAAGACGACCTCTATTTCGAGGGGAACCACGGTGGCGTGAATGCAGCCTGGTTCAGCGACAAGGACGGCGATGGGGTGTTGGTAGTGGGCGATTCGCTTTCGCTAAACTTCGAGCAAACCGACCGTGGCATTATAATGACAGTCAATGCTGCTGTCAGTGGGCAAGGCCCCAAGTTTGCAAAGACTGCTTTCAATGGATGGAAACCAGAGAAGGGGGCTGTCGGTGCATCATTCTGTCTTTACCGAATTGAAGCTGATAAAGCGCCTCGGAATGTCAGCCAACTCTTCGTTCCAGCCAATGCCGTACCCAAGCCGTTCCATCCGTTTGAAACGCAATATGATACTTATCTGTTGCGTTATGCCGACATCGTGGCAGAGTAGTGTGCCGGTAATTTTGCTTCAGCAGGAGTGCTTTGTGTGAAAAGTGGAAGCGGACGGGGAAATATGCTCGTTTTATACTTTTTTAAGATGAAGTTTGGTGGTGACTTCGTAAGATTGTAATAACTTTGTGCCCGAAAAGTTTTCCAATACGGAAAACTTTTTGTGGGAAGAGAGGGAAAAAGTTTTCCTAAACGGGAACTTTGTTAACTTTCACGGTGCAGCAAAATTACAATTAAACAAATACTATGGAGATTAAAAACTTTACCATCACGAAGCGTGACGGCTCAAAAGACCAGTTTTCGCTCGACAAAATTATGCACGCCATCGTAAAGGCTTTCGAGAGCGTGGAACAACCTGCAGACTTGGGTACTATCTCGAAGATTCTTAGTCATTTGGATATAAGAGACGATATCAAGGTGGAGGATATTCAGAACCAAGTTGAAGAAGCCTTGATGCGTGAAGGCTACTATAAGGTGGCCAAATCGTTCATGCTCTATCGTCAGCAACATTCTGAAGACCGCGAAACGCTGGCAAAGCTACAATTCTTGTCCGAATATTGCTCTTCCGTAAATGCAGCAACTGGTTCAAAATATGATGCCAATGCCAATGTGGAGCACAAAAATATTGCCACTCTGATTGGTGAACTGCCCAAATCTAACTTCATCCGTCTGAACCGCCGTCTGTTGACCGACCGCATCAAAAAAATGTATGGCAAGCAGTTGGCCGATGAATATATTGACAAACTGACCCACCATTTCATTTATAAGAATGATGAGACAAGTCTGGCCAACTACTGTGCCAGCATCACCATGTACCCCTGGCTTATTGGCGGCACGCTGTCCATCGGCGGCAACTCAACGGCTCCCACCAATTTAAAGAGTTTCTGCGGCGGTTTTGTCAACATGGTATTCATGGTGTCGAGCATGTTGAGTGGTGCATGTGCCACGCCTGAGTTCCTGATGTATATGAGTTACTTCATCGGCAAAGAATATGGCAAAGATTATTGGAAAAGAGCTGATGAGCAGGTGGATTTGAGTTTGAAGAAGCGCACCATTGACAAGGTCATCACCGACTGCTTTGAGCAGATTGTCTATACGCTGAACCAGCCCACCGGTGCCCGCAACTACCAGGCTGTGTTCTGGAACGTGGCTTACTACGACCGCTATTATTTCGAGAGCATCTTCGGCGAATTCTATTTCCCTGACGGATCGAAGCCCGACTGGGAAGGGCTCAGCTGGTTGCAGAAGCGTTTCATGAAGTGGTTCAACAAGGAGCGCACCAAGACGTTGCTGACGTTCCCCGTTGAGACGATGGCGCTGTTGACCGATAAGAACGGCGAATGCCTTGATAAGGAGTGGGGCGACTTCACAGCAGAGATGTACAGCGAGGGTCATTCTTTCTTCACCTACATGAGCGACAATGCCGACTCGCTCAGTTCCTGCTGCCGTTTGCGCAACGAAATCACCGACAACGGCTTCAGCTATACACTGGGTGCAGGTGGCGTGTCAACAGGCTCGAAGAGCGTGCTCACCATCAACCTGAACCGCTGCATCCAATATGCCGTAAACCACGGACAGGACTACCTGGAGTATCTGGGTTCCGTTATCGACCTTTGCCACAAGGTACAGCTGGCCTATAATGAAAACCTGAAGGAGCTACAAGACCACGGCATGTTACCGCTTTTCGATGCCGGCTACATCAACATTAGCCGCCAATATTTGACCATCGGCATCAACGGGCTAGTGGAAGCAGCTGAATTTATGGGACTGAAGATTACGCCTAACGAAGATTACAAGCATTTTGTGCAGGGCGTGCTGGGCTTGATAGAAAAGTACAATAAGCAGTATCGCACAAAGGACGTGATGTTCAACTGCGAAATGATTCCAGCCGAAAACGTCGGCGTGAAACACGCCAAGTGGGACCGCGAAGACGGCTACTTTGTGCCTCGCGACTGCTACAACAGTTATTTCTATGTGGTTGAGGACGATTCACTCACCGTCATCGACAAGTTCAAGCTCCACGGTGCACCCTACATTGAGCACCTCACGGGTGGTTCAGCCCTTCACATGAACTTGGAAGAGCATCTCAGTAAACAGCAGTATGCCCAGCTCTTGAAGGTGGCTGCGCAGGAAGGGTGCAACTACTTCACGTTCAATATACCTAACACGGTTTGCAACGACTGCGGCCACATCGACAAACGCTACATGCGCGAGTGTCCCAAGTGCCACTCCAAGAATGTCGATTACATGACCCGCATCATTGGTTACCTGAAGCGCGTCAGCAACTTCTCGCAGCCCCGTCAAGAAGAAGCTGCACGCCGCTACTATGCACACGCAAGTGCATAACGCACCCCCATGTTGAAATACGTCAACACTGGCATCGTGTTCCAAGAGATTCCCGACGAGGTGACGCTTGCCATCAACATATCCAACTGCCCATGTCGTTGCCCAGGTTGCCATAGCCACTACCTTTGGGACGACATCGGGCTTCCGTTGGATACCGATGCCATTGACGCATTTGTGCAGAAATATGCTAACGACATTACCTGCATAGCCTTCATGGGCGGCGACAACGACCCGCGTGCCGTCAACCTGCTGGCGCAGTACATCCACGAGGCGCACCCGCAATTCAAGGTGGCGTGGTACAGTGGACGGCTGCGCATCACCTCCACCATCAACAAGGCCGACTTTGATTACATCAAGATTGGCCCTTACATTCGCCACCTTGGTCCCCTCAGCAAGCCCACCACCAACCAGCGGCTCTACCGCCAGACAGCTGACGGACAGTTTGAGGACATCACTGCAAGGTTCTGGAAAAGGGCATCTCTTGACGGGAAGAAATGAACATTTTGAAAACCATGGAAAAACTTATCATTATTCCCTTGCTTGTTCTCTGTGCCTTCACGGTGCAAGCACAGACCATCCCCCTTGTTTATGACACGGAAAACACAGGTGCTCACTATGTAAAGCCCGTGATGCCTGCTCCCGACCAACTGCCCGTCATCCGTGAACTGCCCGACCCCCTGAAGGGAGTTGCCAGTTTTGCCGATTGGGCTCATCGCCGCAGCGACATCGGTCACATGATTCAGCACTACGGCATCGGCACCAAGCCTGCCGTGGAGCCAAGTCAGGTGATTGCCAACATGGAGAGTGATACAGCCCTGGTAGTTGATGTAACGGTAGGGGGGCAGACGCTTACCTTGCGTTCCGTCATCCGTTATCCGAAAATAGGGCAACCGCCTTACGCCTTGATGATTGGCACTAGCATGATTTCGCTTCCCCGGCAGTTGTTTGAAGACCGTCCCATTGCTACCATGACGTTCCATGAAAAGCAAGTAAACGATTACGGACAATGGGGGCCTCACCATGAGCGTGGTGAACATCCCTTCGACCGTCTTTACCCTGATTTGAAGGACAATGGAGCTTACAGTGAATGGGCGTGGGGACTAAGCCGTCTGCTAGATGGTTTGCAGCAGTTAGGCTCTGCGCTGACGAAAATCGATATGCAGCACATCGGTGTAACGGGTTGTTCCTACGCTGGCAAGATGGCGCTCTATTGCGGCGCTTTCGATGAGCGTGTCGCTTTGACCATAGCACAGGAACCAGGTGGTGGCGGTGCTGCTGCTTGGCGCAAGTCGCACGAATCGACAGAAAGAGTGGAAGATATTGACAAAACCGACTATCACTGGTTCAAGGAAAGTCAGCGTGAGCATTTCAGCGGAGAAAATGTCTATCGGTTGCCTTACGACCAGCATGAGCTTTGTGCAATGGTGTGCCCACGTGCCCTGTTACTGCTGGGCAATCCCGACTATGTGTGGCTAGCCGATGCCTCGATGCTTCCTTCTGCCGAGGCAGCCCGCAAGGTGTGGCAGCGTTTCGGCATTGCCGACCGCATGGGCTGGAGCATCGTGGGTGGTCATGGCCACTGTCAGCTTCCCGAGCATCAATGGCCCGAAGTGCAGGCATTCATCGACCGTTTCCTTCTAGGACAATCAATCGACACGAGCAACGTGAAGATTGTGGAAGGTTTGCAAAAATAAGTAATGTTCACCTTTACCCTCAGAATACCATTGACAGGAGCGGAATGGTTAGTACGGAGAGCAGGGTGGTGATGAACGTCACTTCGGTAATCAGTGTGGTGTCGTGTCCGTATTTCAGGCAGAGAATGGTGCCGTAGGTAGCTACAGGCATAGCAATAATTACTGTGTTGATGTTGACCACCAGCGGAGCGAAACCGAGAATATTGGCCAAGTAGTAGAGGCCAAGCGGTATGATGAACAGACGGAACACCGTGGTGAGATAGACGGTTCGGTTGCCCAGCATCATCTTAACGGAGAGTTTCGACACGGCCGACCCGACAATCAGCAGGGCTGCTGGTACGGTGATACCTCCAATCATGGTGAGTGGTGCAGTGATGATGGTGGGGATATTGTCAATGCGCAGTGCCACGATGAGCATGGCGAGATAGGCGGCTATCATGGGTGAACCGAAGATAATCTTCTTTTTGAACATCTGCTTTCGTTTGCTGACTCTGGCCGTCTGCTGCTGTCCGCCCGAAAACTCCCCATTCACCAGCATGACTCCCACGGTAAATACAAAAAACGTGTTGACCACATTCAGAATGGCGGCATAAAACACGGCTTCGTCTCCGAAGATGGAACTGACAATGGGGTAGCCGATGAAGCCCACATTGCCGAACATCAGGGCAAAGCCCACGATGCCTTCCTGTTCCCTGTTCCGTGTCAGCAACCGTGGTAACCACACAGCCACAGCCGTCAGCAGGATGTAGGTAATGAGGCTGATGCCCAGTAGCGGCAGAATCAGTTCACGGTCGGGCAGTGTGCCTGTCATGGTGGATGCCAGAATCAGTGCCGGGCATGTAATGTGAATTACCAGGCTGGACAGCCGTCGGTCGAACTCTCCGCCCATGTACCCCAACTTCCCTGCCACGTATCCCACGATGACAATGGCAAAGAGCGTTAGCATGATGTTGATGTTTTCCAATTTTAATGAAGGGCTTTTAAAAGATTATACCAAGTTTCACTCCCAACATTCCAGCTCGTGTTCGATTTCCGGCAGTTGGTGGCGATGGAAGACAGGTTCCATGATTCCCACCCGTTTCTGTCGGCGATAGTCTTCGAGCAGGCGGAAAGCATATTTGCCAAGTCCGACAATGGCGATGAGGTTGCACGCCGTCAGGAATGCCATGAAGAAATCCACGATGTTCCACACCAGTTCCAGACTTGCCAAGGCGCCGAAGAAGACCATGATGCCGCCCGACATGATGCGGTAGGCCGTCATCACAGGCTTGCTTTTCGTCATGAAACGGATGTTGGCTTCGCCGTAGTAGTAGTTGCCGATGATGCTGGAGAAAGCAAACAGGAAGATGGCAATGGCCACGAAGACAGGCCCGGCAGAGCCGATTTCAGACTGCAGGGCCGATTGTGTCAGGGCTATTCCGTTCAGTTCGGGCACCTTGTAAAGGCCGCTGATGAGGATGATAAATGCGGTGCAGGAGCAAACCAGCAGTGTATCGGTAAAGACACCCAATGCCTGAATCAGTCCCTGTTTCACGGGATGCGAGACGGCAGCCGTGGCCGCCACGTTAGGGGCACTACCCTCTCCAGCCTCGTTGGAGAAAAGCCCGCGCTTGATGCCGTTCATCATCGTGGCCCCCAGTCCGCCGCCGGCAATTTGCCGGACACCGAAGGCATCAGTGACGATGACTTTCAGTACGTGGGGAATCTGGTCGATGTTCATGGCGATGATGACGATGGCCAGAATCACATAGCCTATAGCCATCACTGGCACCAGAATGGAACTGACATGGGCAATGCGCTGAATGCCACCGAAAACGATGAACAGTGCCACTCCTGCCAGCACTGCACCCACAACGGGAGGAGGCCAGCCAAAGGCTTCCTGCATGGCTCCGCAGATGGTGTTGCTCTGTATGGAGTTGTTCGACAGACCGAATTGCAGTGTAATTAGGATGGCAAAAAGCACCGCCATCCAGCGTTTATGCAGTCCTCGCTCAATGTAATAGGCCGGGCCGCCAATGTACGACTCCTTGTGTTTCAGCTTATAGAGCTGCCCCAACGTGGATTCCACAAAAGCCGTGGCCGAACCGATGAGTGCAATCATCCACATCCAGAACACCGAGCCGGGCCCGCCCACAGCTATCGCTGTTGCCACGCCGGCTAAATTGCCCGTGCCGACACGGGTTGCCACCGACACGGCAAATGCCTGGAACGAGGAAATATATTTGCCCTCCTTCTCGCTGGGAAGTGCGGAATCCAGCAGTAACCGCAGCATTTCGCCAATCATGCGGAATTGCACGAAATGTGTCCGCCACGTAAACCACATGCCGCATCCAATTAACGCAGCTATTAGCACATAACTCCAAACGATGTCGTTAAGACTGGTAATGATGTTGTTCATGTTGTACGGATGTACATTTTTGCCCTTTCACGTTATTTGTACATCATGCCAGCCATCAGTGCCTCTGCAACATTGGCACCGCAGAAGTGTGCCACAATGTCGTAACCCAGCTGCAGGGCAGCAGCAGGGCCCTTGCCTGTGAAGAACTGTCCGTCCTGCTCGGTGAGGGCAGCTGTGCAGGTGGCTCCCGTGAGGAACTTCTCAAAGCCGGGATAGCAGGTGGCCCTCTTTCCGTCCAGAATGCCCAAATTGCCATATACCATCGGGGCGGCACAGATGGCAGCCAACGGTTTGCCAGCCTTGTAGTGCTGCATAATGACTTCGGTCAGCGGCTCACAGTCGTTCAGGTTCTGTGCACCAGGCATACCACCTGGCAGGAACAGCAAGTCGGCCCCTGTGTAGTCGTTGTCATCAAACAACGTGTCGGCAATCATCCGCACACCGTGTGCACTTTCCACTACTTCAGTAGGCATGATGCTTACCGTTATTACTTCCAGTCCAGCCCTGCGGCAGACATCTATCACGCCTAAGGCTTCGACATCCTCGAAACCATCGGCAAGGAATGCGTAAATCATATTTGGGAACGTTTTTGCATTTGTACGTTTTTGAATTTTTACGTTTTTGCTGCAAAAGTACAAAGAAAAAATGAAAAATGAAGATAAAGAAAATGAAATTTGTCAAATAATACCTATCTTTGCAGCCAAAACTCACAAACTCACAAACGCACAAATTCACAAACGTACAAACGCATGATAGACAAGAAACTGAAGTTTGCCCTGTTCGGCAATGTATATCAGGAACGGAAAGCAGCTGCAGTGCAGAAGTTTTTCGCCACATGCGAAGAGTATGGGGCGGAAATAGCCGTGACAGAACCGTTCTATGCTTTTCTGAGGAATAAGATGCAGATTGCGGTGCCTAACTGCGAGCTGATTGTGGATGAAAAGTTTACAGCAGATTATGCCATCTGCATGGGTGGCGACGGTACGTTCCTCGATGTTGCCAGTCGTATTCGCGACAAAGAGATTCCCATTGTTGGCTTCAATACAGGGCGACTGGGATTTCTGGCAAGTTTCTCCCCCGAGAAGATAGAAAAGACAATCGCCGATATTTATGCCGGCAATTATGAGGTGGAGGCGCACAGCGTCATTGGTCTGTCATGCGACGAATTGGATTTGTATGACTATCCATTTGCTCTGAATGAGATTGCCATCTTGAAGCACGACATCTCTTCGATGATTACAATTCATACGGACATCAACGAAGAATACTTGACGACCTATCAAGCTGACGGCCTGATTGTGAGTACCCCGACGGGCAGCACGGCCTATTCGCTGAGTGTGGGTGGTCCCATCATGGTGCCGCAGTCCGATGCCATTTGCCTGACACCCGTGGCACCACATTCGTTGAATATGCGTCCCATCGTGTTGCAAGACAGTTCAGAAGTCTTGTTGCGGGTTGAAAGCCGCTCGGGCAATTTCCTTGTTTCTTTGGACGGACGCAGCCAAAGCTATAGGGACAATATACATTTGCGTATCAAGAAAGCCCCATACGTAGTGAATGTGGTGGTGAAGCCAGGGCAGAGTTTTTTCTCGACCCTGCGAAAGAAGATGATGTGGGGAGCTGATAGAAGGGGGTAGACCCTCTTC
>R20__coassemble_1704_pt1 | contig 11274 bp, 14 predicted proteins | sample R20__metabat2_low_PE_030 | metagenome-assembled genome bin R20 | reverse complement strand
TAACCAATTAAGTTTAACTCTCCAAAAAGTGACAACCTTTTTCAGTTAAGGTCATCCACCTGATGACATCTGGATGGTGGCAAGGCTTTTCAAAAACAAGGGCGTCGATTATATATTCGACCATCATGACATTTGCCCGGAATTATACGAAGCTAAATTCGGAAAGACTACAGGATTGTTTTACAAAAGCCAGTTGTGGCTGGAGCGTCAGACCTATAAGCACTGTAAGTTTGCCTTTGTAACCAACGAGAGCTATAAGAAAATTGCGATAGAGAGAGGAGGCATGAAGCCTGAGGATGTCTTTGTGCTGAGAAGCGGCCCGAAATTGGAAAGACTGCGTATTATTCCTGCTAAGCCTGAAATAAAACGTGGAAAGAAATACATGGTGGGATATCTTGGTGTTATTGGACAACAAGAAGGCATAGAATACCTGTTGGATGCAGCCAAATACATCAAGGAGGAGCTCAAACAGGATAACATCTTCTGGGGTATCGTTGGCGGTGGCCCTCATTTGGCAGAACTGAAGAAACGGAGCCATGACATGGGACTGGACGACATCGTGGAGTTCACAGGGCGTGTTTCTGACGAAGTGCTGCTGGACTATCTGAACACAGCTGATGTCTGTGTGAACTCGGATGAATACAATGCCATGAATGACAAGAGTACCATGAACAAGATTCTGGAGTACATGGCATTAGGAAAACCTATTGTGCAGTTTGACCTTACAGAAGGCAAGTATTCAGCACAGGAGGCTTCCCTGTATGCAGAACCTAATAATGCGGTTGACATGGCAAGGAAGGTGGTTGAACTTTTGAATGACCCTGAGCGCAGAAAGAAAATGGGTGAATATGGAAGAAACCGTGTCATCAACGAGCTTTCATGGGAGCACACAAGCAAGGCACTGCTTGAAGGGTATGACAGATATTTCAAGCAGAGAGGACTTTAGTACCCCTCTCTATCATGCAAGGATTCACGGAAACGGTCTATTTCTTGACTGGAATGAGGGGAAAGTCTCAATAGGATATACACCCAAGCATAGTATAGAAAAGCGTGTATCTTGTATATAATATGTTTTATCATGTCTCTCATCGCTTATATTCTGATAACGTAATAAGTGCGTGATTATTGTGTACAACTATTCTTGACAGCATTAGAGGGTTATACTGGAGGTAAATGTTATCGTTATGTCTTACAAAGTATATATTGGAGGTAAATGATTGATTACGCTCAAATCTTGAATGTGCGTTTACAGAACATCAGATTGACGGCCTTGCTGTCATCGCTGAAAGAAGGTGTTCTTTTCACTCCAAATGCCGATCATCTTGTTAGACTACAGAAAGATCCTGATTTTTATACGGCTTATCAGCAAGCAGACTGGGTGGTGTGTGACAGCGTTGTCCTTCAGCGATTTTCGCTTTTATTGAAGCACCCGATAGTGGAGTCCATTCCTGGTTCCACATTTTTTCATAAGTTCTGTGACTTTCATCGGAAAGATGAGGGTTGCAGAATTTTCATTCTTGGAGGAAAGGAAGGGGTTCCACAACGGGCAATGGAGCGTATCAATCAAAGGTGTGGACGTTCTATTGTGGTTGGAGCTCATTCACCATCTTTTTCGTTTGTTCAAGATAAAGAGGAAAGTGAACAGCTTGTACAGATGGTAAATGAATCGGAAGCTACGGTGCTGGTTGTATGCGCGACATCGCCAAAGCAGGAGGTTTGGATTGCAAGATACAGAAGTCGGTTGCCCGATGTCAAGTTGTTTATGGCATTGGGAGCCACTGTGGATTTCGAGGCAGGAACAGTAAGACGGTGCCCATTGTGGCTTCAGCGTTTAGGAATGGAGTGGTTCTGGCGTTTCTGTCATGAACCCAGGCGGCTTTTTCATCGTTACTTCATCCGTGACATGCAGTTCTTCTGGTATTTCGGCAAGCAATTATTAGGGCTTTACAAGAATCCATTTGAAGTAAGCCAGAAAGAAAAAGCATAGTTTATATGGCAACTAGAAATTTGAAGGAGATGCAATGTCTGCAGATGGCTTCACACCATGGCTGACGTGTACTGAACAAAAAAAAGTCAGAATGTTTGGCTATGTCAACAAAACATCCTAACTTTGCAGCCGAAATCAAAGGAAAGTTGCCGGAGTGGTCGAACGGGGCGGACTCGAAATCCGCTATACGGCTTGCTGTATCGGGGGTTCGAATCCCTCACTTTCCGCAGTAAAACTCAACCTTTTTGGTTGAGTTTTTTGTTGTGGCAATACTGAGAACATATCCCTTTTCGGGATGGGGCTGCGTAATGATTTCCACATTATTATATATTGAAAGGAGCTGTTTCAGATTGTCGGTAATGCCCAGCCCCGTGAACTTGGCCACAGCTTCTTTCATGGTCCAAAACTTGGTGAACTCCAGTTCCGGGTTATCGGCAATCATTACTTGTGCATATTCTGCATCATTGAGGACATGGTGAGCCAGGCTGTCGTTCATGCGGCCAATGCGCTCGATGTCGATGCCGACGGGAGCTTCGGATATGGCCACAGCAATACCCGCCTTGCAATGACTCAGATTGAAATGGATGTGAGGAAACTCTTGCAGGGTGGGCTTGCCATGCTCGCCAATGAGGAAGTGGGGCTGGAGCGTGATGCCATACTCCTGACGCAGTCCTTCGCAAAGGAGCAGATAGCTGAAAGCACATTCCTTTTGCCCTTGCAGATGCTTGTACTTCAAGGCTGCTGCACGCCGCCAGTCGGGCAGTTGATTCAATGCAGCCTGTAGTGCCGCTTCATCAATTTGTTCTATGTCGTCTTTGACGTAAACCATGAAGTATCAACCAATAGTAAATAGTAAATGGTTTTATTTCTCAAAATGCTGGTAATCTTTCGTATGTTTCCAATTTCCACCCCACTTAAAGCCATGTTTTACAAACAGCCGATAGCAAAGGTCGGTACGGTCAATCTTCATGGGAATATCGGTGCGCTCCGCCCTACGCTTGGCATACGGTTTACCGGCAGCGGGCTCCACGTGGTTGTCACGCAGACGCACATAAGGGTTGTAGAGCGGATTGATGTCGATGGCCATGCCACGTCCATGCTTCGAAACGGTCTTTGTGCCCGTAATATAACGGAAGTTGAAGCAGGAAGTGTTGTTGGCCGCCATCGAGCGCTCATCTGACGCATCGAAATCATCTATCAGACGCACACTTGCAATCGGGTATTTTGCTTCGTAAAGCTGCTTGAAGATGTCCAGCAAGTCTTGTGCAATGGATTGATTGCAAACCAGTTCGCCCTGTCGGCACTCGCCCTCGGCATCCCAATGGAGCACTTGCAGGTAGCGTAACTCGCTGCGTGCTACGGGACAGCCTTCGGGATAGGAACGGCCCAGCATCCGCTGAAAGACTGTGTCGGGCAGTTCCATGGCCTGCCACACTTGCGCCTGCAACGTGAAGGCACAAAGCCATGCTGTCAGTAAGAAGAAGATATTTTTCATATTTTTGGGCGCAAAGGTAAGAAAAAAACATGAATAGTGGATGCTGGATGAAGAATAAATGCTTTTAGAAGAAAAAAGCGGCATATTTATGCGGTCGAATTGAAATAATGTCTTAACTTTGCAGCCGTTTTCTCGCATAAATATGCAAAAAGAATGAATAAACGTCAGGAACGACTGGAAAGAATCAAGGCCATCATCCACACTCAGGAAATCGGCAACCAAGTGGAACTGGGGCAGGCATTGGAGAAGGAGGGGTACAAGTTGACCCAGCCCATGTTGTCGCGCGACCTGAAACTGCTGAAGGTCGTGAAGGGACTGTCTGGTAACGGGAAGCCTGTCTATATGCTGCCCGACACGCCGTATTACCGCAGGGTGCGCGAACATCGGCAGGAGCTGAATGCCTTGCGCACAGAGCCGTTGGCGGTGAGTTTCTCGGGACAGCTGGCTGTGGTGAAGTGCCGTCCGGGCTATGCCAGTGCACTGGCCAGTGACATTGACGATGCCGGATTTGACGAGGTGATTGGCTCAATCGCCGGCGATGACACCATATTCCTGGCTTTGAAAGAGGGTGTCAACAAAGAGATTCTGGAAGCGAAACTAAAGACTGTTATACATAAATAAAAAATGATATACGAAGACGGGATTAAGGTAATCGTTGCCGATGCAAGCCACGAGAAGTATGTTGACTTGATTATCGACACCATCCGCGAGGCAGCCAGAAAGCGTGGCACAGGCATTGCCGAGCGAACACATGAGTATGTGGCCACCAAGATGAAGGAGGGCAAAGCCGTGCTGGCACTCGACCCGACCACGCCATCGGAACTGGGCGACAAGTTTGTCGGGTTCAGCTACATAGAGACATGGGGCAACAAGTCGTATGTGACAACTTCGGGTCTGATTGTCCACCCTGACTACCAGGGACGGAACATCGCAAAACGCATCAAGGACCACACTTTCACGCTGGCCCGTGTGCGCTGGCCGCACGCCAAGATTTTCTCGCTGACCAGCGGCGATGCCGTGATGAAGATGAACACATCGCTGGGCTATGTGCCCGTCAGCTTTCAGCAGCTGACCGACGACGATGCTTTCTGGCGCGGTTGCCAGGGATGCATCAACCACGACATCCTGATGGCAAAGCAGCGCAAGTTCTGCATTTGCACTGGTATGTTGTACGACCCCGAGAAGCACAAAGGGGAACCAACTCCCGTGGAAGTGTTCCAGGAGGTTATGCGAGAAATGGTGAAGCGAGAACTGATATAATTATAATAAAGTAAAAACGTAAAAACGTAAAATAGAATATGGCAGACAAGAAAAAAGTGGTCGTTGCTTTCAGCGGCGGATTGGATACATCTTACACCGTGATGTATCTGGCAAAAGAAAAAGGTTATGAAGTGTATGCAGCCTGTGCCAACACGGGCGGCTTCTCAGCTGAACAGTTGAAAACAAACGAGGAAAATGCCTACAAGCTGGGAGCCACGAAGTATGTGACACTGGATGTGACGCAGGAATACTACGAGAAGTCCCTGAAGTACATGGTTTTCGGCAATGTGCTTCGTAACAACTGCTACCCCATTTCGGTCAGTTCAGAACGCATCTTCCAGGCATTGGCCATCGCCCGCTATGCCAAGGAGATTGGAGCCAGCGCCATTGCCCACGGCTCGACAGGTGCGGGCAACGACCAGATCCGTTTCGACATGACCTTCCTGGTGATGGCACCGGGCGTGGAGATTATCACATTGACCCGCGACGGCAACTTGAGCCGTCAGGAAGAAATCGACTACCTGAACAAGAACGGCTTTGCAGCCGATTTCGCCAAACTGAAATACTCCTACAACGTAGGCATCTGGGGCACCAGCATCTGTGGCGGAGAGATTCTCGACTCCAAACAGGGTCTGCCCGAATCGGCCTACCTGAAGCACCCCGTGAAAGAGGGGCCAGAGCTGCTGAAACTGGGCTTCGAGAAAGGTGAACTGTGCAGCGTGAACGGCGTGAACTATACCGACAAAATTAAAGCCATTCAAGCCGTGGAGGAAATCGGAGCAGCATACGGCATCGGGCGTGACTGCCACGTCGGCGATACCATCATCGGCATCAAGGGACGTGTGGGCTTCGAAGCCGCAGCCCCCATGCTGATTATCGGCGCACACCGCTTCCTGGAGAAATACACCCTGTCGAAGTGGCAGCAGTACTGGAAAGACCAGGTAAGCAACTGGTATGGCATGTTCCTGCACGAAAGCCAGTACCTGGAGCCTGTCATGCCAGACATCGAAGCCATGCTGACCTCTTCGCAGCGCAATGTAACAGGCGAAGTCACCCTGGAACTGCGTCCGCTTTGCTTCCAGACCGTCGGAGTTGACTCTCCCAACGACCTCGTCAAGAACAAGCTGGGCGAATACGGCGAAACAGCCAAGGCATGGTCGTCGGAAGATGCCAAGGGCTTCATCAAGGTGACCAGCACCGCACTGAGAGCTTATTATTTAGCACATCCAAACGAAGAACGATAAAAGAATATGGAAAAGAAATTTTACCTGTCACAGACAGACAAGAAAATTGGCGGCGTGTGCGGCGGCCTGGCCGAATATTTCGGCATAGACTCGCTGCTCGTCCGCATAGCCTTTGTCATCCTGTTCCTGGGATGCGGCACAGGGCTGTTAGCTTACCTGCTGTTGTGGATATTAGCTCCCTCGAAGCCAGCTTGACACGTGCCATCAGCCCTTCTCGTCTTTAGTTTATACAACGCTTCAATGTAATAATAATATGCATGCACGATGCTGGCATCAATCTCGCTTCCGGCGGGATAGTTGCCCACAGAGTGCAGCAGGAAAGAAACGTTAGTGCTGCCAGACATACGCTTTCGTCCCATGTGGTGGGGCATTGTACCCAAAACTCCGCCTCCACCTCACCGCCGTAATCACTTGGCATGGCATACCAGTTTTTTGCGATTTTACTGTCACAACTGTCACACAGTGCTCAGCAGACTGGAAACCAACGGCTTACGCGTGACGACAACCATCGTTTTTACTGTCACCAATTGTCACATCTGTCACACCTTCTGTCACAGCCTAACTGGATGACGCACAGATTGATACACAAATCTGTGACAATGTGACAATAAAAATCCACAAAATCGCCTAAGGGGGAGAAGCAGAAAGGGGTATGGCGCGTGCGGCTTTTCCCGCTAACAGTCACGATGCTTCGGGAAAGTTTTCCCGATGAAGCGGGAAAACTTTCATGATGAAGCGGGAAAACTTTCACGATGAAGCGGGATAACTTTCACGATGAAGCATCAGGACTGCCACCACAATGCTTCATTGGATGCTTATTCGGTTTACTTGATATGTTTTCCCTTCACACTGCACGGCGGTTTCTGCTTCGGCATCGCACGACAGGATAAGCTGGGTGCTGCCGTCCTTGTGCATCACCCGGACGGCCACGGCATGGATGCCCTGAGGAGCCGTCACTTCGGGATAGGTTACTGACTTGATGGTGCCAGGCAGCGACTGGCTGCCGGGCTCGAAGACATTGACGAAGGGCCGAGTCCAGGCCTCGCCCCGTTGGCGGCAGACGTAAGTCAGTGTGGGCGTGTTCCGGATGTCGTAGGGCATATTCTTCAGGCGTGAAAGTCCTTCGGTGGAGGGGGAGAGCGCCTGAATGACGGTGCGGTCACGGTCGCCTTTCGCCCACAGGGTCATATAGAGCGTGTCGCCCACGGCATACTGGCAGCGCGTGGCAGATGCCGTGACGGCTCCTACCTTATTATATATATAGGAGTAGGCATAGAGGTGTCCGCCTGCAAATGCCAGTTCGTCGGTGGGCTGGAGGCGGTCGCTGAGGTAGGTCGCGCCCTTGTCAATATATTTATCCACATTGGCTTTCAGCTTGGACACGTCACGAAATCCCCCAGCCTGGTCGTCCCCCCCCTTACGGGGAGAGCGGCAAGGCTGAGGGCAAAAAACAGGAAATAACAGAATTGAAACTTCATGGTCAGAAAAATGTGTCTATTTGCTGATGGTTATCACAGGCTTCACTTTTTGCTTTTTACCATTAACCTGGATATTGTCGAAGTGAAGGTCGCTGACGGTGTGCTTGTCGTCATAGCTACGGAAGATGTTCTCCGAGAGTTTCGAGGCATCACCGTCGAAAAAGATGTCCTTGAACCATACACCACGGATGTAGTCACCCGGCTTGCGGTTGTACTTAGGCGAGAAGTTCACCTGCACGTTGAACAATGCGCCACGCTCTGCGGCTTCAATGCGGATATTCTCAAAATGGATGTTCTCAAGCCGGTTCTGGTCGCCACAGCGCACAGCAAAAATGCCATCGCCATCGGCTTGCAGAATGTCGCAGTCCTCCACCCACACATCTTCAAGCGTTTCGCCCACTTCAGCACGGTCGTCGCCATGTGTACCCAGATTGAAAGGATGGGCAAGGTCGTTGAAGATGGTGGCACGGCGGATGTGGAAGTTTTTGCTGCCGCCCCAGTACCACCAGCGGTGATTGTAGAGGGCAATGGCATCGTCGTTGTTGCGAAGGAATACATCTTCGATAGTGACATCCTTGCAGCACATCAGGTCTATGCCGTCACTCCATGGACGGCAAGAGAAGCTGCGGATGTTGCGGATGGTGATGTCTTCCGACTGCCCACCAAAGACGGTGTAATGCTGCGGATTGACGATGGTGAGCCCATCGACGAGCACATGCTTCGAAAAGGTTATCTCAACACCACGCAATGGATTTAGCAGCACACCACGACCAATGATGCGGACGTTCTCGGCATGGTCAACGATAAGACGTGCCTTGATGACCGCCCCTGGAGCCATATAAACCGTGGTATTGCTGGGTATTTTGATTTCCGTGGAAGGCAAGTCCTTGGGCTTGTGCTCACCCGGACCAAAGTAAATGAGCTTGGCATCCCTGGCAAACACATCCAAGGCCGAACCTGGCTGACCTGTGCCCGACCAATTGATGGCATCGGTGGCATCTGGCGAAGGCGCCTCATAGATTTCCGTCTGCCGGTCATCGACAAACAGATGAAGATTGTGCTCACGGTCACCGTTCACCTCCACACTCAACGCATAGCCACGGCCTTCCTGGGCGGCAGGAATGGTAAAGGCTACCGTGGAATCATTCAACACAGTTGGTTTCACGCCTTTGGCAAACGGACGAACCACCGCCGAGTGGATGCCACCGCCTGGTTTCACCACCTGGACACGGGCCATCCCCGTGGCCTCGAACTGTGCCCACGACGCGGTTTGCACTTTACGGTGCGGATTCACCTCACATTGATAGGTTGTCACACTGCGTCCATCTACACCGACACGGAAATCACGCGATACGGGAATCTGAGGCCACGCCCCTATTCCTGAAGCCAAAGCGCAAAGCGACATCAAAGACCTTTTCATATCTATTCGATTATTTGAAAGTGTTTTATTCTTTATAACGTTTGCCAAAGCATAAACACCCAATTATTTGTATTCTTTTAACGAAACAGCACTCTGTATTTGCCGGTTCCGTCGAATAGCAATAGCCCCCAACTTTTGCGCATGAAAGTTGGGGAACTATAAAAGTTACTCTTTCACTTCTTCGAAATCTACATATACGCCTTCGTCAGCACCGAAGATTTTGCCATTAGAAGCGGAATTGGTCTGAGCATCCGATGCACGGGAGGATGACGAATAGCTTGTGCTGCGTGCGCCACGGCTGGTACGCTTTCGGTTTTGCGCCTGGCCAACGGCCTTGTTCAGCTGAAACAGCCGAAAAATATTGGCCACGCCGCCCACAAGTCCTGAAAGGAGGAAAAAGCCTGCCAACAACATGAAGATGACGACAAAGAGAAAAAAATACAGAATAAAAGCGAGTAGTCCCATAGATATAAAGCTCGTTTTACATTAGGAAATAAGGAGCGAGTGTCCGCGCCCGGCTCATTCTTCAGGCAAATAGGATGCCATGATGCTCAGTGTGACATACAAGCCAATGCAAATTGCCACACCGCGTGACAAAGTCTGCCAAGTCGTGCCATCCATGCTGCCAAGAATGGCAGAAAATACTAAAATTATTAAAACAAGCTGAAGGAAAATGTATTTCAGTTTATTCTGTGCCCACGAGTAGGTCTTAAATTTCAAGGCAAACATAGGTATTTCGCAGACCAGCAACCAGCAAGCCAACACCATGAAAGCAAACAGGAACGCGGCATTGAAGTGCGGCCCCGTGAGCCAGTCTTCGCAACTGCTGATGAGAGCCCCCCAGAAAATGGCATTGGCCGGTGTAGGCATACCAATGAAACCCAAGTGCTGACGCTCGTCCAAGTTGAACTTGGCCAGACGCAGGGCGGAAAAGGCCACCATCAGGAAAGCCGTAAATGGCATCACATTGAACCAGAACGGTGTAGCCAGCATCTGTGGATAGCTGACATGACAGAACAGGGTGAATATCATGGCTGAGGGAGCCACGCCAAAGGTCACGCAATCGGCCAGCGAATCGAGTTCCACGCCAAATCGGCCAGAAACACCCAGCGCACGCGCTGTCAACCCATCGAAGAAATCGAAAAAGGCACCGCCCAAGATGAATAGAAACGCAAGCGTGTGCCCGTGATGGAATGCACAATAAGTCGCAATGCAGCCGCAAATCAGGTTGCAGCAAGTAATGATGTTGGGAATGTTCTTTTTCATTTCAATCTTGCAATCAGAGTTTCATCGCCCACCGTGGCTTGATTCATCTTTACCAGAACTTCAGAACCCAGCGGCAAATACACATCCACACGGCTACCAAATTTGATGAACCCCATGTGCTCATCAATATAACATTCCTGCCCAGGCTTTGAATAGGTGACAATACGGCGTGCCATCGCACCCGCTATCTGCCGAACCAGTACATCCTTGCCATGCGGTGTACGGATAACAATTGTAGAACGTTCATTCTCCGTACTGGCCTTGGGCAGATAAGCCTTTAGGTAGTTGCCCCTGTGATGAGCCACTTTGATGACACGGCCTTCGCAGGGAACCCAGTTTGCATGAACATTCGTAAGTGACATAAAGATAGAAATCATCAGGCGCTTATCATGGAAATACTCGTTCTCCTCCACCTCTTCGATGACGACGATGTGCCCATCAGCCGGAGCCACAATCGACTTGGTCGTTGGGCCCTGGAACATTCGGATAGGGCAGCGGAAGAAGTTAATCAGGATGCCATAGACAACCGTCAAAATAGCGACAATGGCCCAAGACCACCAAGCCAATGTGCCACGAAAATGCCAGGCACACCACATCGCCAATACATAAAGAACACCACACATGACGAGCGTATTCACGCCCTCATGGTGGATGCGTATGTGATTTCTGCGTTTATTATGAATTATCGGTTTCTTTTTAGCCATTTGTGCTATTTTGTGCATAAATCCATGTGCAAAGTTAGCGTTTATATTTAAATGTGCAAAACAAAACACGAAAAAAAAGCACAAAAACGCTATCTTTATACCATTCCGTCCGCATCGCCAACCTCTGTCTGCAATGCCATCCCTACATCCATGCCGCAACAATGTAAGAAAAAAATCCACCAAATCCTTTGCCAAATGAAATAAAAGCTTTACCTTTGCACCCGCATTTGCCCCGAGCCTTTCGGACGCAGACGCTTTTTCAGGATAGTGCTATGGTGTAATGGCAGCACAAGAGGTTTTGGTTCTCTTAGCCCAGGTTCGAATCCTGGTAGCACTACCCCAATGGATGGACTTGTAGCTCAGTCGGTTAGAGCAACAGACTCATAATCTGGAGGTCCCAGGTTCAAGCCCTGGCTGGTC
>R20__coassemble_1632_pt1 | contig 11603 bp, 9 predicted proteins | sample R20__metabat2_low_PE_030 | metagenome-assembled genome bin R20 | reverse complement strand
GCTTAACATCTGTTAACACGGAAATAAACGGAAATTTTCATTTTCTGTCATTTGGAGTTGTGTCTTGGAGGCGCAAGATTGAGGGTAAAACAATGCTCCTGAAGATGAAAACGTTAGCCAAAATGCGAATTTGTTAGGCTAAAGTGTCCAAAAGTGGGCTGCTGATGTTGCATTCTACAATAATTTTCAAAAATTATTGTCTTATGTATAACTTTTTCCCATAAAACGGACGTTTTTCCATTTTTTTACTGTAATTTTGCATTTGATAATTAATTAATTCTCAATTCGAATCTAACGTATAGTAAAAAATATAGACATGAAACAAAACTTATATTTCACAAAGGGCATATTCTTGTTTTGCCTTTTCTTTTCAATTTCAATCACAAGTTATGCACAATTTAATGATTGGAAAGAATACTTTACTGTATATGGCAATAAATACGATGAAACAAAAGCAAAAGAACTAGCAAATAAGAAGAAAAACTTATTAACTAATTCTATGTCGTTTTATGATGCACAGATTTTGTTTGTGGACACATGGATTGGAAAGTCAAAATGTAAAGTTGCGAAAGAGGATCTGGATGAACACCCTACTAGTGCTAAAGCTATAGAATTGATTCTGTTTTTCAAAATGTTTATGTTAAGTGGTTATGAAGAAAATTTGTCTGCAGAATGCACCCAAGTCCTAAATAATAAGGCTATTTGTTCTGAAGCAAAAAATAAACTAAAAGCAGATAAGGTATTTCTCCCTGTTTTTGTTAGTTTAAAAGAAAGACTTGTTAAGGAAAAAGATATGATAAATTCTGTAATAAATGAAGAAGACAGTGTCATATTAAAATTCAACGCAAAAAGTAATCATAATTTAGGACTTTCGTATATAAACAAAAGCTCATATGGAAGTACAACAATCAAATATAATTGGTATAAAGAGTTAGATGATAACATTCTAAATAGCCTCCCAACTGTATATGGTGAAATCCAAGAGAAGAATCCTGACTATAATCCAATAGCGGGAAAATGGGCATGGTTAAATGGCTCTGACTATGATAGAGTACGTACCACATATCCAGTAGAGGAAATTTATAAGAAATATGAATCACATCCAGAATATAAGGTTAAAACCATTGATAAGAGGGATGTTGTTTATCTTAACGATGAGGTAGTATTTATTGAGAAAGGAAAAGACAAACACTCTGAGTTGGTACGACAAGTTTGTATTGTTGATTATAATAACAACAAATATGATATTAAGAAGTCATCACCTTCCTTGTTAGCAAAAATTGATGAGATGTTAATTGAAGGGAAAGATAGATACTACTATGCAGGATGCGAGATTGATTGCAATATGGCAAGAACTGCCTTTAACAAGATGATGCAAATAAAAAAAGATAAATCTATGGGTGGTGTTATGTTGAATGCAATGGTAAATGTACCAGAGCCATCGGATGAAGAAATAAAAGAATTTGAAGCAAGACTGGCCATTCTAGAGGCAGATGTAGAAAAAGCAAAACAGTTTGACAAAGATCCTGAATACAAAGTTGCAGAAAACTACATAAGTCAGTTGAAATCAGATAGGGAAGATTTGGAATTTAAGCCTAAGAGGATTGATGGTTTGTCTTATTTGTACACTTCTTCTGACGGCAAGTTCAAAGTTAAAATGACGATGGAAGCTAACGGTAAGTCAATTAAAGAAACATATACTCTTGTCCAGTAAAATTAATAGCCGCTTTCGCGGCTATTTTTATATAAAGTTTCCGTAAAAAACAACAAATATGGGTCATTTAGGATATGGATATGGAAGTGAATTTCAACTTCTAAGATTTATGGGGAGACACAGAAATCTTCTTGACGATGAGATAAAAAAACAGATAAACATTGTTGGTGACATAAAATGGCTAGACTTTGAATTTACAGATTTAAGGAACTCGTTAATAGGCGACAAAGAACTAACAGGATTGCAGTTTCTAAATCTGCTGTCGTTTGTGAGTAATGAACAAATCCAATCTATTCGAAATGAAATTTCTCAATCTAAGGTCGGTATTATGATTTCCAAACAAAGTTGGGATGCCATATTCACTATAGCAGACTCTCTTTATCTAGTAGAGGCTAAAGCATATTGCGAAGAAATGAATACAAAAGACCACGAACGCTCAGCAAACGACAACATAAAGAGTTTTATGCAAGCTCAATTACCTAATGTTAATGTTTCATGCGAATGGTTGAGACAACCCTATCAGTTGGCAAATAGATTGGCAACAGCAGCATTGCTTAACAGAAATGGTGTCAAAACAAAAATTTTATATTTGTTCTTCGAAAATGGGTATAATAAACGTCAAATAATTGACAAAGAAATTGTCATTATTGAAAACAAGGATACTCAAAAGAGTGACTTTGAAGACGCTCTAAACCGAGAGATGACACTTCTCGGTATTTCTCGTGACACGATTAAAAACTTATTCGTCACTCCAGTTTATATAAATGCCAATCCTATTCAACTGTAAACATTACATTTTTCATCTTTTCAAGATTGATAACAGAACAAGCAAACCCGCTGACTTTCAGCAGTTATTCCAAAGGTCAGTGGGTTGATTGTTCCCAAATTGTGTCACAGGTGCCATGATGGGAACATTAGATGTTTAGAACCAGTTGCACCATCTGCCCACCATCATAACTATGGCAGATGTGAATATGAAGAAGCCCAGAACAAAGAAGAACCAGAAGAACCACTGGGCATAGTGACCGAGGTAACAGCCATCATATTCCTTGTAGCGTTTCTGAACCTTCCTGCGTTCCTCGACAAACATGGCATTGACCTGACGGATATTCTCCTGCATCTTGCCAATCATCCATTTGTGGCACTCAAGATGTTACTCAAGGTGATACTCAAGGTGTTACTCAAGGTGTTACCCAAGGTGATACTCAAGATGATACCCAAGGTGATACTCAAGACTACAATCTTGATAAACCCAAATCGGTCTTTAGAACTATGCTACTACAAAATATCAGTAAAATATGCCAATATGTGTCATTATGTTACTGACCCACGACTTTTTTTACCCCTAAAAAACATCCCCTAAAAAGTCGTGGTCTGGTTTGCAACTTATTGATACAAATATAGTTGCAGAGGTAACTTTCTAATGGCAACCATTAGAAACCGCGTTAGCATTTACTCCCATTTGCTTTCAAATTGTTCTAACGACCGATTTGGGTTTAATACTCCTTATCCCGTACTGGCGTAAAAACGCCTTGTTGCTACACGGAAATCACCTCGTTGCTGTCCGAAAAACGGCTCGTTGCTGCTCTGCCAACGACGGGGTAAACAACGAAAAAGCACTTACAGAATGGTCTGCAAGTGCTTTTTCGTAGCGGGGGAGGGGCTCGAACCCTCGACCTCCGGATTATGAATCCGACGCTCTAACCAGCTGAGCTACCCCGCCATCGCTATGGCCTGTGCCGTATTTGCGGGTGCAAAGGTACGGCTTTTCTGTGAAGCGGCAAAATTTTTTGCCTTTTATTTTTGTTTTTTCTTTATGGCTGGCTGTTCTGGCCGTAAAGGTAGTAGTGCAGGAGGGCCTTGATGTCGGTAAGGTTGACGTTCCCTGTTTCAGCTTTTTCTTCAAGGGAAGGTGTTTTCACCTCAAGTGTGATGTTGCCCTCATCAGTCTCTTGGATGTTGTTGATGGTGCGTCCTAAATGTTTCCCCTTAAAGACTTTGTAGGAAGACATCTCCCTGACGTTGTTGTCGCCAGGATAGAGGTCGCCGTGCATGGACTGTGCCCATTCGGCTGTATAGCCATTGTTTGACGAGAGGAGCTGGCCGTCGGCTGGCACGGGGGTGATGCGCTGGTGGGTAGAACTGGTGTTGACTCTGTTGGAGCTCCAGGCCGAGGCGAGGTAATCGACGTGGGTGATGAGCAGACCGTGGTTATAGCCGTAGGTTGTGCGGTAAGATTTGGTGACCCATCCAAAGTTCTGGTCATATCCGATGTTCTGGCGGTTCTCCAGGATGAAGTATTCGTTGGTGTTGGCTGGATTGACCACTTTGTAGGCTGTGCCTCCGGTCTCGAGCGGATAGAGGGTGAGTTTGTAGTCGGATTCGGAGTCCAGGGTGACCAGTTCGCGCCAGCCCATGAAGTCGAGTTCGTAGGCCGACATGCAGCAGGGCTGATGTCCTGTAATCTGGTAGCAGCCACCGTCCATGATGTCCCAGTAGTCCAGGCCAAAGGCATTGTAGTTGGTGTCGTAGAAGTCTGGCAGGCCCAAGCCGTGTCCCAGTTCGTGGATAATGGTGCCGATGCCGTCCTGCTGGCCGTTGTAGGTTTCGTTGGTGCAGCCGTAAGAGCCGAAGGTGATGGTGGTTTCGTCGTAGGTGACTGAGAGCGAAGATGTGCTTTCCTTTGGCCAGATGGTGTTGGTGTCGTCGCAGCCGTTTTCACCCTCGCCGGCATAGATGAAGAAGACAAGATCGACCTTGCCGTCACCGCCGTTGTCGAAGTCACTCCAGACTATATCGCCTTGCTGGACAGCCAGACGGCAAGCCTCGGAATAGAAGGTTCTGATATTGACATCCTTGCTGCGACCATTGTTCTGTCCGTAGTAGGCATAGCCCTGCGAAAGTGTGACAGGGCCGATGATGGTGAATTCTGGTGTAAACAAGTCCTGGGACTGGCAGCGGAAGTATTCACGGACAGAGCTGTAGGACTCTGCCCCCTGTGCACCGGGGGTGATGCCGGGACCTGCATTGAAGAAGTCGGTATAGTTTTGGTTTACCAGTTCTTCTGTCTCGGCTACGGTGAATTTCATGTCGCTGAACTGCACCAATATGACGGGCACTTTGGGCGACCCTGTGCAGGGCAGTGGCGCTGTCGCTCTGGAGCCTATGCGGCGTGCATGTGGGTCGGAGGCGGAAGGTGTGCTGTAGTCTGTCACGTTTTCAATTCGTCCGCGCTGTTTTTGGGCCAGTGTGTGGATGGCGAAAGACGAAGTATGGAGAATCAGCAGGAGGGCGATGAGGCGTTTCATGTCGGAAGGGGGATTATGGATGGATTAGTGACGCTGCCGGCGCACGCTGACACGTGGGCTGGAGCTGGCCTTGGCTTTCTTCTCGCTCTTTTGTTTTTCTTCTGTGGCTGTGGCTTTTTCGGCTTTTGCCGAGCGGCGTGTGGAGCGTGATGCTGTTGCTTTCTTGCTTTTTTTAGAAGTAAGTTGCGCTTGGGCAATGGAGTCTTGCCTGGCCAGTTCGACGGAGTCAACAGGTTCGGCCCAGATGTGTTCCTCGAAGTCTTTCATTTCTTTTTCGATGCGTGCCTGTTCGCGGTTGAGCAGACTGTCGGTGGGGCAGTACTCCTGAAGGGTTTTGCCCTGCATGTTGGTGGTCATGTAGATTTTCCCCTTGTATTTGTTGGTGGCAAAGAAGTCGGCCATCGACATTTCTGCAGCGTTATTCAGGTCGCTGGTCATCAGTGTATGGCCAGAGAGGTAAGTGGAGATGTCGTCATACCTTACCCAGAAGAGAGGATATTTGGAGGCATCGCTGCTGAATTCGTCTGCACGGTGGAGCACTGGACAGAGGGCTGTGACACGACTATGATACGTGGCCGTGTTCTGGTCGTAGTAGCTGGATTCTTTCACGTAGTAGCTGAGCACTTCGTTTGATGGTATATCGACATTATCAACACGAATGGTGTTGCCCGCCGTTTCGTAGGGGATGGTGTAGCGGTCGAGCATCTCTTTGAAGTGCATTCGGTTCTCTTGGGTGAAGTTTTCCAGTCCGTCGGTGTTGTAACGATAGACAGCTATTTTGCCCTGATTGATGAGTTGGAATAGCAGGGTGAAAAGGTTCACCTGTTTGCCAATGGGGGTGGTGGGATAGTAGAGTGCTGCATTGCCAGCCTCTGTCAGGTCGATGGTGCGATAGATGTCGCGCCGCCACACCACTTCTTCGGGCACGTTGACAGCCGTGGGGAACATGAGTTCGGCACGGCTCACGTTGCTGGCCTGTTTGCTGCCCGCTGTTTGTTTCTTTGCCGTTGTGGTTGTGGTTCGGCCCGTTTGCACACGGCTCTTCTGTGGCTGGGCGTTGCTGGTTGCTGCCAAAAGACAGAGCGCAACTGAAAGGATATATGATAGCTGTTTCATGGGCGTTTTTTACGTTTTTGTGGTATATTATGTTTTAGCATGGTAACGTCTCACAACGCTAAACTCTAAACTTTTAACGTTAATTCACGGTGACCTCGAGGGCATAAGGCAAGGTGCGCTCGATGCCGTCAGGACCTATGACACGGACGCGGGTGATGTTGAAGAACTTGCCACGGTTGAGGGTGCGGACGACATCCTTCTGCCGCTGGGTGAAGTCGGGTGAATTGCTAATCTCCGGGATGACGTTGCCCATGTTATCGACAAAGCGGGTCTCAAAGCCAAGCACCTTGAATGGGATGTCGAGCAGGCCGTCATCGATGGCTGCGCCGATGCCTTTGGCTGTGAGGATAGTCTGCTTGGCCAGGCGGCCTCCCTTGAAACGGGTGGCATTGCCGTTGGCATCGGTATATTGGATATAGGCTGTAGGATCGGGCAGTTTGCGCACGTGGAAGGTGAATTTGCCCATCTCCTGATGGCGGCCTTCGTTTTCGGCAGTCACGGTGAAGGTGACATCTTCTCCCACCTTCGACGGTACCGCAATGTAGTTTCCGCCGTCCTTCTTGGTCAGCGTTCCGTTGGTCATGGTGAGGTTAATCCTGTTGACGGCTACACCCGGTACACTGACGCTGATGGGGTTCTGATAACCAGCATAAAGCATGTTCATCAGGGTGGCGCTGACTGTGGCCGACGGCTCGACGACCGTGTATGGCTGTGCAAACTCACGGCGGATGATTTCGCCGTTGCCGTTCCGCATCATGATGTAGCCTTTAAGGGTAAAGTCGCCTGTGGAGCCACAGATGGTTTCGTAGTGTCCGCCGGGACTTTTCAGCAGGGTGTTGCCCACATAGATTTCTGGACGTGCTGTGGTGTCAATGGCTGCCATTACAATGTCTGCTGTAAATTTGCCGCCACGAACCACAGTCTTGGAACTGGGGATGACGAAGGCGTTGATTTGGTTCACACGTACATCCTTTACGTCAATATTGCTGATGAGCTGGTGCAGGATTTCGCCTTCAGCGTGTTTCACATCGGTCTGCAATTTAGTCAACAGCGTAACGGCGGCAATGACAGGGGTGTTCTCAAACATATACTCCTGCCAATTCTTGCCGAGGGTGCTCGCTTTGGACGGAACCGTTGTTGACAGATTATCGCTGATGATTTTGCGTTGCACGGTGTCGTTGACCATCTTGATGATGCCTTCACGGAAGGTGTCGATGGACTGTTTCAGGACGCCTCCCTGTCCCGTACCGGGAGCCAGCATCACATGAGTGGCTGCTTCCAGGTTGTCGCGCTTCTGGATGTCGTTGATGTCGGCATCTTCGCCATCGGCTTCACGTACAATCTGCCACTTGAGTGACTCGGCCAGATTGTAGAGCGAGTCGCACATGGATTGCACCTGCTGTCCCTTGTTGTACCATTGGCGCACTTTTTCGGGATTCTGTTTGTAAGCCGCTGCCAGTTCGGTATAGATGGCTTCATTGCTGACGGCAGAGTTGTTTTTTGAACGCGTCAGCCCCTCGTCAACAAGCGCGAAGCCTTTGAGCACATCCGATGACACGTTCATGGCGAGCATCGCCATGAGTACGACGTACATCAGATTGATCATCTTCTGACGCGGCGTTATTTTCTTGTTACTTCTTGCCATTATGCAATCTTCAATTTGAGTGCTTCAACCATCTTTGCATAGACCTCGTTGAGTTCTTGCAGCTGCTTGGCCAGTTGCTTGGTCTGCTCGTTCACCTCGTCAATAGTGGCCGACTGGGTGCCTACGCTGCGGAGCTGCATCTCGTAGAAGCGGTTGATGCCTGTAAGTGTGCGGTTCATGGTCTCCATCTCCTCCGAGTCGCGTGTGAGTCGTTTTGACTGTTCTGCCACGAGCTTCAGCGTTTCTGTCAGTTCTGTCAGTTCCGAAACGTAGTTCTTGGTTGCCTCTTGCATTTCGGGTGTCATGCCGTAATACTGTGCAGAGTTGAAGACTGGTGCAGCGGAAATGTTTTCGGCCAGTTCAGCTGCATTGACAATAGTGACAGGTGTTGGTTCGGATGCGCCGGCAATGGTGACAGGTGTTGGCTCTGTTGTCCCGCCGCCACCCAGACTTGCGGCTGCATTGGCCAGGGCTGCTGCTGTCTGCTCGGAGATGCCAGCACCGCCGCCACCACCGACAACAATAGTTCCACCGCCTTCGACGGGTGTGCCACCACCGCCCACATAGACAGGGCCACTACCGGCATTGGCTGCGGCACGTGCCAAAGCTTCAGCCGTTTCATCAGTAAAGATGGCGTTGCGTGCATCTTCTGCAGCATTATCGACATCTTCGCCGATGGCTGACTGATGTTCAAAACCTGCCAGGAAGAACACGACAACCTCGGTGCCCATACCAATGAAAAGCATGAGGTCTGCACCCGTGATGTGAGTCAGTTTGAAGAGTGCACCAAGAATCACGATAGATGCACCCCATGAATATGCGAAATTCAGGAAAGTCTGGCCTTTCTGGCTGTCCATCCATTTCTGGATGCCTGTTAGTTTATATTTCTTTGCCATTTGTATGGTTGGGTTTTGTCGGACGGGTCGGACGGAGCCAGGCGGGTCGGACGGGTTGTTTTTACATGATTATTTTCTCTGTTTCTTTACCGAGAGCTTCGAGCCTTTTGCTCCCTTGATGGTTTTGCCGGGGTCGCCGATTTGTGTGCGGACGCAGCGGAAGCCGATGAACGAGCGGCCCACATTCTGGTATTCGCTGGTGCGCCAAGCTGACTTGATAAAGCTTTCGGGGTCTTTCCACGAACCGCCGCGCACACTCTTCTTTTTCAGAGCATAGGGGTCTTCCTTGGCAGCATTGTAGGTGAGGGTGGGATTCATGTCGCTCATCGACAAGATGCCGGCCTCCGTATAAACGGTAGATGTCCATTCGGCCACGTTTCCTGCCATGTCGAACAGTCCGTTGGAGTTGGCGCTGTAGATGCCTGTGCGTGAGGTGATGAGGTTGCCGTCCTTGGTGTAGTTGCCACGGTCTGGCTTAAAGTTTGCGAAGTAGCAGCCGCTTTCACTGGCCACACCTTCCTGTTCCCAAGGCAGTTCGTTCCCGTTTTTGCCACGCGCCGCAAATTCCCATTCGGCTTCCGTGGGCAGACGATACCGCTGGATGAACTTGGCGTCAGCTCCCAAACCGCGCATCAGGAAGTCTGTGCGCCAGTTGCAGAAGGCATTTGCCTGTTCCCAGTTCACGCCCACCACAGGATATTCGTTATAGTTGGGGTGTGTGAAGTAGAGGCGCATGTATGTTTCGTTCTCTGCATTTTGGAAATCGTTAATCCAGCAGGTCGTGTCTGGATAAATATTGATGATGTAAGTGTTCACAAAGTCCCACATCGACGACAGGGGGCGTGTGATGGTTTCACGGTGGATGGTGCCGTCGTCATCAATGTATGCCGTGTCTTTGGAAATCATCACTTCCTCGTTGGCGTCGCTTTCCACGTCGGTGTTCAGGTTGCGCTCTTCCGGGTTCAGACGGTACTTGCGCTTGGCGGCCATGGCATAGTCGAACACCTCGTAGCGGTAGTTCATCTGGCTGGCATCCAGCATACGCTCGCCCGTGAAGGGGTGTGTGGTATAGACACTGGCCAGGGCACGCTCCTGGTCTTCGTCGGGATTTTTCCACGGAATGGCCTTGTTCCAGTTCAGGTGTGGCGGCACAGGGTCGCCATTCTTGTCTTCTTCAATTTTGTAGGATTCATCGCCGCCGTAGGCAGGGTCGGCCAGACGCTCGCGAATGATGGAGTCGCGCACCCAATAGACAAACTGGCGGTACATGGCATTCGTCACTTCCTTCTCGTCCATCCAGAATGCATCGACAGAAATATTACGTGAGGGCATCTGCTTGCCCCACAGGCTGTCCGTCTTCTCGGTTCCCATTTTGAGCGAGCCGCGCTTGATGAGCACCATGCCGTATGGCGCAGGTTCTGAAATGGCTGAAGAGTTTACGCCTGTCACCTCGCCGCCCGTGGCCGCACTTCCCTTCTTCGACGAGAAACAGGAAGTCAGGCCCAGGCTGATGATGACCGACAGTATCAAAAAGAATCTTTTCTTCATGTATTTTTGAGTTTGTATGTTTTCGAGTTAATTCTCAATTTTCAATTTTCAATTCTCAATTTTCAATTCTCAATTCTCAATTATTACAGCCATCTGACGCTTTTGTGACGGTTGCGACCTTTCTTAAAGAGGTCGAGGTCAGTCTGATAACCGACCACCAGCTCATGCGAGCCGTTAGCTGCTCCGATGCCAGAAGTGTAGAGCTGGTAGGAATAGCCAGCCGTGATGCCGTGAAACGTTCCTCCCACCATGAATGTGGTTGAAATAGTTGGGCTGTATCCTACACCGGCGTACAGCTTTTTACCGTCATAGTCCATGTACACCTTGCATTGCACATCCTCGCGCCACGACTGTATATCGGTCTGCACAAGGAAAGAAGGCGCTAATGAGAATAACGTATTTTTTATTTTAATATTGCATCCGCCCATCAAATAATAAACCCTGTCGATGGAAACCTCGTTCTTTTCACCAAGCATAATGGTGGGGGCAAGCAGATGTTGGCCCGACAGGCCAAGGAAGTAGCGCGGGTGGTAGAAGTAGATGCCGGCACCCATGTCGAAGCGGCTGCCGTTTACTGTGGAGGAAGGGAAGGCAGGGTCGTTATCATCTAAAAGATCAACCCCCGAAGGGTCTATTTTTTCGCTGAGCATCGAGCCTTGAATACCAATGGCGATGCGTGTCTTCTTCCCTATTTTTGCATTGTAGGCATACTGCAGAGCAATTTTTGTGGTGGAGAACATGCCTATCTTGTCGTTCATAAAGCTCAGTCCTGCACCATGACGCGGATTGAGGAAGTAAATGGGGCAGTCGGCGCCGAAATACATGGTGGCTGGCGCTCCGCTGTATCCCACCATCTGCATGGAGTAAGTGCCGGCCACATTCAGCAATCCGTCCGTGCCCGACACGGCAGGGTTGTAAAACGACTTCAGGGCTGTGTAGTCAGAAAACTGCACATCCCATTGCGCCTTTGCCGTCTGCAATGTGGCGACAAAAAGCATAAGCACAATCAAAAACTTGTGGCCCATACATTGTCTTTAACTGAAAATGCTTCATTTTTATTGTGTAAAAACCGCGCATTTTCTCTTCCATTGCTCAAACAAAAGAAAAATTCTTGCACGGAAAAGCACCCTGACAGCAACGCAAACTACATTCACAGCCTGTGAATATAGTTCTCGGTATAATCCTTGGCTTTTCCTGATTTTACGGTCACGCCCTCGGAGTGGTCTGGATGGCTTCCCTATGAAAGCGTGCAGAAACGAAAAAAAGCAAAATCACTTTCACTTTCATAAAATGCCACTTATCCGACTAAATATCAGGCAACAAGCACTATGAAAGTGAGTTTTTCACTTTCATGTCACTTTCATACTGCCTTTCAT
>R20__coassemble_1621_pt1 | contig 11662 bp, 6 predicted proteins | sample R20__metabat2_low_PE_030 | metagenome-assembled genome bin R20 | reverse complement strand
ACCCAGACCCCCTCTGCCCTTTCGGGCACCTCCCCCATAATGGGGAGGAAGCCATCCGGCAGGCTCTCCCGCCCCATTATGGGGGAGGGGCGGGGAGAGGGTCTTCACCCTGGCGGCTACGGCATGTACTACCATGTAGATTATGTGGGTGCGCCGCGCAACAGCAAGTGGCTCAACGTCAGTCAGGTGCAACGCCTGTGGGAACAGCTGGACCTCACGTACCGTTCAGGCATTGACAAGCTGTGGATTCTCAACGTGGGCGATCTGAAACCGATGGAGTTCCCCATCGACTTCTGGTTTAAGGAGGCTTGGAACCCGTCCCAATTCACAGCCGACAACCTGATGGCCTACACCGAAGACTTCTGCCGTCAGCAGTTTGGTGAGGCACAAGTCAAGGAGGCTGCCCGCATCCTCAATCTGCAATGTAAGTATGCCCACCGTCGCACCGCTGAACAGATGGCAAAGAATACATACAGCCTTGCTAATGGCGAATGGGATGAACGGCTGGCAGAGTATAAGTCTCTTGAGGCTGATGCTTTGGCACAATACCTTACCCTTTCGGCGGAGTATCGTGATGCCTATAACGAACTCATCCTTTTCCCTGTGCGTGCCATTGCCAACATTTATGAGATGTATTATGCACAGGCCAAGAATGAGCAGCTGGCCGGTATTGGCGACCCCGCCGCAAACGTGTGGGCCGACCGTGTGGTTCAGTGCTTCACGAAAGATTCGCTGCTCTGTGCAGACTACAACCACAACATTGCCGGGGGCAAGTGGAATCACATGATGGACGAAATACACATTGGCTATGTCTCTTGGAACAATCCGCGCTGGAATATGCTCCCCGCAGTGAAGCGTGTTGACCCTGCAAACCCTGTCATTGCAGAGCAAGACGGCAAGGTAATCATCGACGCAGACTGCTATGCTGCCAAGACCGATGCACAGAAAGCCAAATGGACTGTCATTCCCGACTTCGGCATCTACAAGTCGGCCATGGCTTTGATGCCATACAGCGAAAAGACCGATGGCAGCAGCATTTCCTATCGCTTCAAGACAGCCAAGACGGCGGCTACCATGACGTTTGTCTTTGCGCCTAACTTCCCCTTCAACGACGTGAGGAATGGAATGCGCCTGGACTATGCCATCGATGGCGATACGCCCGTGACACTGAATACTAACGGCTCGGCTGTCATTCGTTTCCACAATGCGACTGGCGACCAGCAATATGACTGGGCAAAAGAGCGCGTTAACCGCCGTAAGGTGCAAGTTGCATTGCCAGCCACGGCTGATGGCATCCACACGTTGACACTCAGTCCATTGGATGCAGGAATTGTAATAGAAAGAATCATCATAGAATAAATTATGCTTATGAAACGGATTTTATTAACGGCCTTTGCCATTCTGTCGCTGACGGCCACCGCACAGAAGTCGGCCACCATTACAATGAGCCGTAGCACCAAGTATCAGTATATAGACGGTTTTGGTGGTACAGGCATGAACGGTCAGTGGGGCGATGTCTATACCCAGCAGAAGGTAAACCTGCTTTGGGGTAAAGGCGAAAACCAGGTGGGACTGAATATTATGCGCGTGCGTATCAATCCCAACGAAGGCAACTGGGGCGAGTATGGCAATCCCATCAAGTGGGCACGTCGCATCAATCCTGATGTGCAGGTGTTTGCCACGCCATGGACACCGCCAAAGAAGTACAAGACAAGTAAGTCTGAAACATATAGGAACGAGTTTGGCACAGAGGTTTGGCCGCTTGTGGAACACAGTTGGGGTGGACAAGGCTCCAATGGCGGCACGATTCTTGATGACAGCATCCCTGCTTTTGCTAATTTCCTGGAACGCTATCGTGCCACGATGGAAGCGAAGGACTGTCCTATCGACATCATTTCCATTCAGAACGAATGTGACTATACGCCAACAGGAGAAGACCATAAAGCCGCCACATACGAAAGTTGTATCTATTCTCCTAAGCAAATGGCTGCTACCGTGAAAGCCGCACGCGCCGCTGTTGACCCCAAGTGCAAGATTATGGGGCCTGAGACTTTTGGTTGGGGGCAGGCTAATTACAATAACACATTGGCTGGTATGAAGGATGCCGTGGATAATATTGACATCTGGGGCAATCACCTCTATGGTTCCAATGACCTTTCTTTTATAAATACTGTAACAAAAAAGACGGGGAAGCACATGTGGATGACGGAGTTTCTCATCGACTATAACAGTTCTTACACAGGGCAATTCTCTGCAGAGTACGAAATGATCAAGAGCCTGGAGGATGCCATGCAGAATGGTTACAATGGCTATATATATTATAATATGTTGGGCGATTTCTTTGCTTGCAACCATGGCGGCAGCGAAACGGAACTGTGGAAGCGTGCCTATGTCTTCAGCCACTATGCCAAATATGCTACAGGGAAGACTCGCATAAAATCCTCGCTTGGAGGCACTTATGCTTCGTCACTTACTGGTGGTTCGGCATACGTAAGCGAGGGCGGAGACACCATTTCGCTCTTTGTGCTTAATCCTACTTCGGACACATACAATCTAACCATTAGTATTCCCATTAACCCAACGAAGATTACGGCTATTGTTACGGGTGATGTCGTTAATGCCAAGAAGATAGACCTGACAGATCAATATACAGATGGGACTAAGCGGTTAAGAACCACTTTGCTGCCTGGCATGTTCTATACGTTTGTGTTTGAGAAAGTGGCAGAACCGGAGGGGAGCCAAGAACCAGAATTGGCTACGACGCCAAAACTTGAGACATACGGTAACCCCGTCAATCCTTATAATTTCTGTGCTGACCCGACAGCCATAGAATACAATGGCCGCCTCTATGTCTATGGAACCAATGACCAGCAGGAGTTTGATGCAACCAATGGCCTTGTATCTAACAGCTATGGCAAAATCAACCAGCTGGTCTGCTTCTCCACTGCTGACATGGTCAACTGGACCAACCACGGCACCATTGATGTGAAGACCCTCGCACCTTGGGTTTCTGCTTCGTGGGCACCCAGTATCATCAGTCGCGAGGAGGCAGACGGACTCACCCACTTCTACCTGTATTTCACCAATTCTGCCGCTGGTATTGGCGTGCTTACCGCCACCTCACCAACAGGGCCTTGGACTGACCCCTTAGGTCATGCGCTCATCGACAGCAACACGCCAGGACTGGGTACTATCTCTCAAATCATCGACCCGGGAGCTGCTATCAAGCCCGATGGTTCGGAGGCTTACCTTACCTTCGGTGGAGGTGACGTGAAAGGAACGGAACTGTTGCCTGGTAATGCGCGCATCGTGAAACTGGGCAGCGACCTCATCTCGCTCGATGGTGATATACAGACAATCTCTGCCCCCTGTCATTTTGAAGCTAATGAATTGAACTATATCGGCAGCAAGTGGGTTTACAGCTATTGCACGCGTTGGTCAATACCCTCTAATGGTAAGCCTTATTATACAACATCTACAGCTCCGACCCCTTGTGCCATTGCCTATATGATAGCCTCCGACCCGATGGCCGACGATTGGACGTTCAAGGGCGATCTTCTGCAAAACCCCGGTCGATTAGGCTATTCTTACGGTAACAACCATTCTCATTTGCAAAAGTTCGGTTCAAGTTACTACATGTTCTACCACACCCAATGGCTGGAGAACCAGCAGGGCTATAGTGGAGGCTATCGCAACATACAAGTTAACAAGATGACGGTGATGGAAAGTATGACGAGGCTTGTTGCGATGACCACCTCAAGTTCTGTTTCTCTCACAGGCGTTTCTCAATTGACAGCAGCCCGCTTGAATCCGTACATTCAGCAAAGTGCCACTACATTGGCGCGTTCAGCAGGAATCAAAGCTAAGAATACGGGTGTGGCTGGACAAACTTGTGCTACAGCCATTGGCTCGGGCGACTGGATGATGCTGCGTGGTGTGCAGTTTGCCAATACGGACTATCCTGAAGGAGCCAAAAGCTTTATTGCCAACCTGCAAGGTTCGGGCACCCTGGAGATTCGTCTTGAAAGTCTGGATGCTGAGCCCATTGCCACCTTCGATTTCGATGCTGCAAGCGATAGCACGATGCAGTTCAACTTACCAGAACCTTTGACCAGTCTGCAGAAGTATCTCTATTTTGTTTTCCCGAAAGCAAAGAATGTGAAGTTCAATAGCTGGCAGTTCTCACCTGTCGGCACGGGCGAACCGCTGCCTGGTGATGTGGATGGCGACGGCCAATTGACATTTGCCGATGTCAAACTTCTCATCAATCTCTACCTTACAGGCCAGTTCCTTTCTGCTGCCGACATGGACAACGATGGCACAATTACCGTCAATGACATCATGCTCCTTATTGGAACTTATAAGGGAACGAATCATTAAATAGATAGTAATAAGAATAAGGCTCGGAAACGATAAATGCTTCCGAGCCTTTTTCTTTTTATAGCTTTGCAATACATTCGGCAAGGCTGTCTTCCCAGTAGGGGACTTCAATGCCGTAGGTCTGCTTGATTTTGGTCTTGTCAAGTACGCTGTAGTGGGGACGTGCTGCAGGGGTGGGGTATTCGCTGGTGTGGAGCGGACGCACCTTGCAGGTGGTGATGCCGGCGATGCGGTGGATGGCCTTGGTGAAGTCGTACCATGAAATGACGCCTTCGTCGGAGAAATGATAGGTGCCTGGCACAACGCCCTTGTTGATGGCCGTCATAATGGCTACGGCGAGGTCGCGGGCGTATGTCGGCGTGCCAACCTGGTCGAAGATGACACCCAGTTCAGGCTTTTCCTTGCCAAGGCGAATCATGGTCTTCACGAAGTTGTTGCCGTAGATGGAGTAGAGCCATGCCGTGCGAATAATCATGCTGTTCTGGCAGCCCGCCTTGACGGACTCTTCACCGGCCAGTTTGGTGCGGCCATACACGGAGTTGGGGCAGGTGGGCTGCTCTTCGGTGTAAGGTGTGTGGTTGGTGCCGTCAAACACATAGTCGGTGCTGACCTGAATCATGCTGCCGCCACGTTTGCCCACTGCCTGTGCCAGATAGCCCGGAGCAATGTTGTTCAGCAGATTGCAGAAGTCTTCTGACGATTCAGCTTTATCGACAGCCGTGAAGGCGGCGCAGTTGACGATGCAGTCAATCTGGTGGGTGTTTACAAAATCTTCCACGGCCTGCTGGTTGGTGATGTCCAGCACGGTGGCCTCCAGTCCTTCTGGAATCACCACATCGGTGAGGAAATACTTGTGCTGCGGATTTTCTTTGGCAAGGAGTTGCATCTCGTTGCCCAGCTGCCCGTTGCAGCCTGTGATGAGGATGTTCATGGGTGAATTTGACAATTTACAATCTGTTTTTGTTTAATTATTAATGGTCGATGCCGTACAAATATTTTACGTATGCGTTCAGTTCTTCGTAAATGGTGTTGTAGTTTTCTTGGTTTTCAGAGCGTGTTGCTTCCATTAATTTGTCTGCATAGGCGGCCAATTCTTGTGGTAGTTCCTTTGGAATAGGAATTTGGCGCAGATTGTCCCAAATAAGCTGACAGCCATTTCTGATTAGAGGACAAAATTCTTTCATTAGCCACCATGCGGGTTGGGAGTTAAGCAGTGCCAACAATCGCTTATCTTGCGTAGGAATAAACCAGACGGAGTTATTGCAAAGAATGTTGGTCTCTTCATAGATAAAACATGGCTTTACAGGCAATACTTGATAGAATATTTTGGGCAATTCAAATTTCTCATAATATGAGCAAGCTCGAAGTTCCCACCAGTAATCGCCTTTGTCTGACCGTTTGCGTCCTCTCTCTGCAAATGGTTGCAGATGTTTTGCTATGGATGGATAGGTTTCCAAGAACCAATACCAAGCTTCCTGTTCATTGGGTTTTCCGTCTGTTTCCCATCTCATGCCCGATTTTGTAAAACCTTTGGGTAAAAATAGCAAGTAGTTCTCTGCCTTTGCTTCAGTGAATGGACGCAAGTTTCTTCCTTGCAAGAAGGGACGAATCACAGTTTCTGCATGACTGTCTTCTGCTATAAGTCGGTTCTTGGTTTCTTCTGTAATGAGGAAAGCATTGGTCAAACCAGTTAATATTCCTCGATAGGATTGTTTTCCTACCCTATCGCCCAATGTAGGCAATTCTGCTTTCAATCTTGCAATCAGTTTGTGGTTCTTTACCGAAGACGTAATCCAGATATTGCTGCCCAATCCAGCCTTGGGGAACAGTTCTTCTTTGTTCTTGATGTCGGCTGACAGGGTCTTTTTGTTGAGTTTATTTAATCGCGAAGCGTGGAACAGCGGAGCAGGTTTTTCGTTTGTCATCCTGATGATGCACGTGTAGGTCGTCGCCTCAGGGAACACCTGATTGTCGCAGAAATCTACCAGTTGTGTCAGGTTGTTGCTGAGCAGGAAGCTACGCAGTCCCTTTCCGCTGCCTACGCGCATCCATTTGTTGGGAATAATGAATGTCAAATAGGCGTGCGGTTTCAGCAAAGAAATGGCACGCTCCACAAACAGCATATAGAGATCGCCGCGTGGGTCGTATGTTGTATAGACAGGCTTTTTGTCTTTTCCAATATCCTGAACAATCAGTTTCCCGTATGCTTTCGACAGATTCTTCTGCTCCTCCAGACTGACGTATGGTGGGTTGCCGACGATGATGTCGAAGCCAGTCAGCCGACCGTCATCGTCCAAGACTTCTGGATAGTCGAACATCCATTCGAGGCTGTTTTGGTAGATGTCATCGCTGATGTACTCTTTTTTCCCTTTCACATCAAAGAAGTTTTGCTGATAGCCCAATTCAATGAAACTATCTCTGAAGTGCTGAATCGTTTTCTTGATTTCAGCCTTTCGTCTTTTGTCTGAACATTGCTTATACTCTTTGACTGCTTCTTTGTATTCCTGTAGCTTTTTTATCTCCGTAACCATCAGGTTCTCTACCGCATAACCTTGACGGACAGGGTTTTTTGATAATAAGGAGTTGCCACATTTGATGTTGATGTCAATGTTGGGCAAGGTTTGTATCTTTCTTTTCCCTCTTTCGTCCTTGTAGTAGTAGGCATTCTTCAGCAGTTCAATCCAAAGGCGCAACCGACAGATGTCCACACTTTTGGGATTGATGTCCACACCGAAGAGACAATTTTCTATGATGGTACGTTTCTCCTCAAATAGTGCTTCTTGGATGCGCTGTGCATCAGCAGAATTGGGGCGGTATTTGAACACTTTGTCGTCCTCGTCGGTCAGTACAAGTTCATCGTTTTCCACTCTGATGTGATAACCCTTCAGACGGTTCGGCTGTTCGGCCTTGTCTTGCAGAATGCCCAGTTCGTGTTTGATAAGGACAAGCTCGTTCAGGGCTGACACCAAGAAGTGGCCGCTGCCCACTGCAGGGTCGCATATTCTTATATTATTTATAATGTGATTGGCCCTGATGCGAACATCCCTAATGCCATAGTCCACCTTTTCTTTCAGTTCGTCAAAGTTTTTACAACTCCATCCTTCCGCCTCGTTGAATCGGTTTACCACGGTGTCGCGGATGACAGTCCGGCACATATACTCTGTGATGTAGCCCGGCGTGAAGAATGCCCCATCCTTATAGCCATTGATTTTCTCAAAGATAAGTCCAAGAACCGCTGCATTGATGATGGTGCTGGCATCTTTTGTCTCCAGACTGTCTGCGCCGAAGTTATAGGAACCAAGGAACTGGAACAGATAGTCAAGCGACTGCATTTTGCCTGTCCGCTTATGGTTGCCGTTCTTTACGACGGTATTGGCATACACCTCCATTTCGCCGGCTTTAAGAGCGTTAATGGAAAAATATTTCAGTTCCATTTCTGACAACTCAAAAAGGGAACTGTTCAGGTAGGGAACATCAGGAAAACGTTCCACGAAAGAGGCTGTGCGTTCATCGTAATCTTTGGCCAGCATCTTCATGCAAAGTTCATAGAAATCCTGATAGCTTGGCAAACGTCCGATGGTGAGTAGTGGACGGCAAGAGTTGTCTTCGTCGAAGTCTTTCAGCTGTGCTTCGAGCAGTTTCAGGAAAAGGATGCGGTTGGTCCATTCGAGCACCAGCCCCAGCGCAGCATCTACAATCTCTTCTTCCTTTTCCATGTCGGGACGGTCTTCAAGCAGCGAGATGGCTTGTTCCAGCATGGAATATTGTTGACGTTTCTTGGACTTCAGCCGTTTTATTTTCAGTAGATTGGTATTGCTGTCCATCACTTCTTCCAATCCCATGATGTAGAGCAACTCGTTATAGAATCCCTGATTCAGCGTATTATTGTCCGCAATGAACGGCAGTTCAAGCAAATGAATGGGAGACAACAGTTTATAGACAGAACGAAAAAGTGGTTGTGTATAAAAATCACCACGTTCTATCATCTTTGCAATATCTTTGATGCTGAAGTGTGTGCATTTAATGTCATCCTTTACTTTTGTTACGTGTTGCTTGATGGCTTTGTAGATGTCTTCGGTGGAGTAGGCGGGATTTCGGTCCATCGACAGGCATTTATCCACGAATTTCTTGTCTCTGGCAAAAAGGTCGAGAAACAATTTCTTTTTGAAGACAAACCATTCTATGCCGTCTGTAATAATGAGGTTTGTGATGGAGAAATTCTCCTGTTTCACTTCTTCACGCAGGTAATAGAGCACCAGTTCGTGCAGTGCTTTTCGGTTGAAGTGCCGTTGGTCTATCATGTCCGCACTCCGTCGGCTTTTGGCTTCAATCAGCACCAGCGGCACACTACCTTTGGCATGAACCGTTCCGTAGATGGCAGAATCGGCATCGCCGTATGTGTTGATAGCATTTGTCTTGTTATAGAAAGCCTCTTTCAGAAAGTCGCGGACAAGCGTCTTGTTGTATTCTTCTTTCCCCTGTTCGTCGAAGTTGGCAAGAAAGGTTTTCAGGGCTTTCTTGAACTGCAGGCAATCCTCGTCGCTAATGTAGCTCCGCAGGTAAGTTCTGTCAACAGTCTGAGCTGGTGTGAATATTTCGCACATGACGGTTTGTGGGTAAGATGTTGTTTCAGTCTAATTCCAATTCGTTTGCTTTGTCTTGTTTGTAGTATTCGCTGAGCATGGCAAGGAGTTTGGAGATGTTGTCGATGGCGGCAGCGGTTTCGGGGGCAATGTCCTTTTTCTGGGCACGCATGAGCATGACGAGGTAGAGGGCATCGAAGCAGGTCTCGATTTCCGACTTTTCGGTTTCCCCTTTGTTCTTCTTGGTCTGTCGCAGTTCCACGATGAAGGGCAGCGCCTTGTAGTATTGGGCAGAGTAGAAGGGAAACTTGGGCGATTTCAGCAGCTGGAGGTGCAAGTCGTTCATCAGGATGATGATGTTCTGGTTGATTTGCAGGTGTCCGCTTTCTTCCACACCCTCTTCGTGCATCATGTTGATGAGGTTCTCATACCAGCCAATCAGTTCCACGGCCCGTTCCGGCTCCAGCTCGAAGCGTGGAATATAGTGTTCGCTGATTTCATCAATATCAAGTCCGTATGCACGGATGACATCTTCCACCTGCCACATATAGAGCAGGTATTCAGCGATGCTCGACTTTTTCAGTTGTTCGGAAATATACATTGATTGTAGTTTAATTTTTATCTTCTACAGCTTAAACGGTATGGCATGACCAGTCACAGTATAGATGATGATGATGCCGCTGACGACCATCACGATGATACCGATGATGCGGTTAATCCACCAGAGGATGCGTTGGTTAAACCTGGCTCGCACCTTGTCAATGAGCCAAGTGAGGCTGAACCACCAGAACAATGCGCCGCCAATGATAGCCAGATAGCCCATGATTTGTGGCACGAGGTTATCGACCAGAATGAACGTGAACTGACCGAACAAGGCCACGAACATAAAGATGATGAGCGGATTGCTCACGGTGACGGCAAAGCCCGACATGGCAAACGACGTCAGACTGCCCGACTCTGTTGGGGTGGGGATGTCGTCAATCACACGTTTTTGCTTGGGGATGGAGCGGAACGTGTAGAGTCCGAAGGCGAAGAGCAGCACACTGCCCACAATCTTGATAATGAGTGCAATGGCTGGGTTTTCAATAATATCGATAACGAATGACATGCCGTAGCCCGTCACGATGGCATAGAGAAAGTCGCTGGCCGAAGCTCCGATGCCTGTGGCCAGTCCCTCTTTGCGTCCTTTGTTCAGGGTGCGCTGCACGGTGAGTATGCCCACCGGGCCCATCGGGGCCGACACGATGATGCCGATGATAAAACCTTTGAGTATTTCGTCGATGACCCCCACCTGCCTCATCCATTCTTGAAATGTGCCGGTGAAGTCAAGGCCAAAGAAGTGTATATAGAGCAGATCCATAAATCAGATGTACCATTTATCGTGTACAAAGTACAATTTGCGTGCAAAAGTACGCATTTTATTCGTTATAAAAAAGAAAAGTGCTAACTTTGCGCCAAAAACAAAGAAACAAAACGCAAAAACGTACAAACGCAAAAACGTACAACGCAAAATGGAAAAACTAAAACCTTACGTGATTGGTGTGGACTTGGGAGGTACCAACACCGTGTTTGGCATCGTGGATGCCGAAGGAAAAATCCTGTGTGAAGCCAGCATCAAGACTGGACAATTCCGGACAGCTGTCGATTTTGTCAATGCGGGCGTGGCCTGTGTCCGTCCCCTCATCGAGCAGGTGGGCGGCACGGAGCAGATTCAGGGCATGGGCATCGGTGCGCCCAATGCCAACTACTACACAGGCACCATTGAGTATGCTCCCAATCTGGTCTGGGCACACAACGGCGTGGTGCCTTTGGCAGAGATGTTCCAGAAGGAGCTGGGCATTCCCGTGAAGATGACCAACGACGCCAATGCCGCAGCCCTGGGCGAAATGATGTATGGTGCTGCCAAGGGCATGAAGAACTTCATTGTCATCACCCTGGGCACGGGCGTTGGTTCGGGCATCGTCATCAACGGGCAGCTGGTCTATGGGCATGATGGCTTTGCCGGCGAACTGGGTCACGTCACGATGGACCGCTCGGCAGAGGGACGTCCCTGCGGCTGCGGGCGCACGGGCTGCCTTGAGGCATACTGCTCGGCTACGGGCGTGGCACGCACGGCGCGCGAAATTCTTGCAACCACCGACCGTCCTTCTCTCCTGCGTAACAAACCAGCCGAACAGCTGGAGTCACTCGACGTATCACTTGCTGCAGCCCAGGGCGACGAAGTGGCCAACGAAATATTCCGTTTCACGGGTACCATGCTCGGTCAGGCCTGTGCCGACTTCGCTGCATTCTCCAGCCCCGAAGCATTCATTTTCTTTGGTGGCCTGTGCAAGGCTGGCGACCTGATAATGAATCCTATCAAGGAAGCCTACAACCAGCACGTGCTCAACATCTTCAAGGGCAAGGCTCAGTTCCTCGTCAGTCCGCTGATGGACAAAAACGCAGCTGTCCTCGGTGCCTCGGCCTTGGGCTGGGAGTAAGCGCCTGTAGTCACAGCGGTTATTCGTAAAGCGTCTCTCGGCTGATGGCTCCGTCCAACAAGCCCCCAAAACTGTGTGACAGGATGCTTACATCACAAGGAAAGTCCTCCCGCTGCATCATGAAAGTTTTCCCGATGAAGCGTGATTGTTTGCGGGAAAAAACGAAAAAAAAGCAAAATCACTTTCACTTTCATAAAATGCCACTTATCCTGCTAAATA
>R20__coassemble_1610_pt1 | contig 11725 bp, 7 predicted proteins | sample R20__metabat2_low_PE_030 | metagenome-assembled genome bin R20 | reverse complement strand
ATATTATTCATATTATTCACATTCGTTTCCCTCTAAAGCCGCAAAGCGGCACATTCGCTGAACTGTTGCGAAAGGCAGGATGAAAGTGAATGAAAGTGAAAAATTCACTTTCATACTGCTTACATACTGATTACCTGTGTGTTAACCCCTAAAATATGAAAGTGAAAGTGATTTCGTTGTTTTTATAAAAACAGGACTGACTTTTTTCTGTCAGCCCTGTTTTGATAAGATAGTGCAGGAGGTGTTCTCCTGCTGTGTATTTATACCAGGTGGCGGATGAGTTCCTCCTTGTCGCCTGGGAGCATGTCGATGACGGGGATTTCAATCATGGTGTAGGCACCAGGCTGCTGCTTGAGGGCGGCACGTGCCACATTGATGAGCACCTGGGCGGTGAGGGCGGGGTTGTTGATGCTCATGTTGAACTCGAAGTGCTGGTTGTGGGTCTTTCCGCTCACGCCTTTGCGCACGAGGTTCACGCCGTGGCCCACATCGTTGAGGCTGTCAACGCAGGGAACCTGCTGCACGTGGGTTTCGTCGTTCACGAAGTAGGGGTCGGCCTTGATGGCGGCTTCCACGGTCTTGAAGTCTGCACCTTCCTCCAGTTCCACATACACCATGCGGCGGTGAATGCCTGTGCCAACGGGGATGGTCATAGACAGGGCGTCGCGCACACCGGGAATGGCACGGACGGCCACAGAGTGTCCCATGGAGCGGCCCGGGCCGAAGTTGGTGTAGCTGATGCCTTTGGGGGCGAGGCTTTCCATCAGGGTGCGCACAATGGAGTCGCTGCCCGGATCCCAGCCAGCGGAAATGACGCTGACGCAGCCATGCTTCTTGGCTTCGGTGTCGAGCGAGCGGCGCAGGTCAACAATCTGGGTGTGGATGTCGAATGAGTCCACGGTGCTGATGCCCAGTGCGAGGCATTGCTTGGCATATTCTTCTACTTTGCGCGTAGGAGTGGCGAGGATGGCCACCTGCACGCCTTGCAGTTCGGCGATATTCTTTACTACAGGGATGTCTGCCAGTTCGGCAGGCTTGTCGGTTGCTCCGTTTCGGCGTACTACGCCAACACACTCCATGTCGGGCGAAGCCTGGATGGCTTCGAGTGCATACTTGCCAATGTTGCCATAGCCAACAATGGCGACTTTGATTCTTGTCATCATTTTGTGTTTATTGGTTGTTAATGGGCGCAAAGGTACGGCTTTTTCGGGAAAGTGAATACAGTTTGCCAGGCATTTTTGCCCTTTTGCTTTCATTTTTTCACGGAAAGCTCGTTTTCTCTTAAAAAATTGGGCGTTTGGCGGATGTATTCGTAACCAAAACGACAGCGGAGGCAGTCGTGCTTCATGCAGTAGGCGGTGTTCAGATGGAGCAGGGCCTGGGTGTCGGCGGCGTTTTTGCACTGGACACCGGCGGCGGCCCAGTTGCGGATGATGATGTTGTTTTCGGGGCGGAGGCTTTCCAGAAGCTGCAGGCTCCGCTGAACGGCAGTTTCGTCGTCGCGGTAACGGCCATTGCAGAAGAGCACGGGGGCCACGGCATTGATGAGCACAAGCTCGATGGAGGCATCGGACAGCCACTTCCTGCTCGGGGCGGATTGCACGGAGCCGAAAGTGTAATGCGTCTGCCAGTATGGGCTGACGTGGGTGTAGAGCAGGGGTTTCAGCTCCTCCAGGGTGGTGGCGTTCAGCAGGCGCGACAGGTTGACTCGGCCCTCGTAGTACATCGTGGCCAGCTGGGCAATGCGGATGTGGGGAAAGTTCTGCGGGCGCAGCCGCAGGAATTTCCAGACGCTCCTGTCGATGGGCGTCAGGGAGAACTTCTGGCGCAAAAACCGATATTCGTGCTGCAAATTCAGGAAATAGTCGTCGGCCACGGGCGGCTTTTCGTCCAGCAGACCTGCCTGACCGAAAAAGAAGGCCTCGATTTGCAGCAGGTTGTCGCGGTGCTTGCCCACGGCGTTCATGGGGATGCTGTAGGCCCACTGCTCGAAGGCATCGCCGTTCTTGCCGAAGCCAAACGACCGTGCGATGGTGACGAAGAGGGTGTCTTCCCAGTTCTTGTCAAGCTGTTGGCGGCGCTCCATGATTTGCCGGGTGCGCAGTTCCAGCCGTTCCACTTGCAGGGCGGACATCCAGCTGTGGATGACCAGCGGGGGCAGGTCGCCCAGGATGTTTTGGCAGCGGGGCTGCGTGTCGGCTCGCAGCAGGTGCTCGTAATTGTCGGAAATATATTCGGGAACATCCAGCTGCAACTGCGGAATGGCCTCACCGCCAGGATAGTGCAGCTCTTCATCGACGATGCCGACAACGTGCAGGATGATGTTCTCGTAGGCAGGGTTGCCGTCGTGGTGATGCCGGTGCCAGTCGCTGGTGCGCAGGTGCATCTCCACGCTCCCCGCCCAGAGTATGTCGCCTATTTTCACTTTTGCATCCAGGAAGTCGGGGCCGGCATCCGTGTTGGGCCGTCCGGGATTGATTACCTCCACCACCTGTCCGTCGGTTGTGCGGAGCGGGTGAAGCGGAAAAAATTTGTGCTTCCAGCAGTAGTGCAGCAGTTGTTCCATTGGTGAAAATAAAGTAAAAGGTCTGCAAAGATACACAAAATTCCACACCCCACGCTTGCTTCTTCATAAAATCTTCGTACTTTTGCAGCGAAAAAACCAGACGTAACAATGAAAATAGCACTTATCGGATACGGAAAGATGGGCAAGATGATTGAGCAGATTGCCCTCAGCCGTGGTCATGAGATTGTCAGTATCATCGACATTGACAACCAGGAAGAGTTTGACAGCGAGGCTTTTGCCTCGGCGGATGTGGCCATCGAGTTCACAGCTCCCCACACGGCATACGGCAACTACCTGAAGGCCTGGGCAAAGGGCGTGAAGGTGGTCAGCGGCAGCACGGGCTGGCTGCAGGAACATGGCGACGATGTGCGCAAGGCGTGCAGCGAAGGCGGGAAGACCCTGTTCTGGGCATCGAACTACTCGATAGGCGTTGCCATCTTCTCGGCGGTCAACAAGTATCTGGCCACGATTATGAACCAGTTCCCACAGTATGACGTGAAGGAAGTGGAGACGCACCACATCCACAAGCTGGACCACCCCTCGGGCACAGGCATCACCCTGGCGGAGCAGATTGTGGAACGGCTCGACCGCAAGACGGGCTGGACAATGGGCTACCTGCAACAGCCCGACGGCTCGGTGGAAGGCACAGACGAGGTGGCCGCCGACCAGCTGCCCATCAGTTCGGTGCGTCAAGGCGAAGTGCCGGGCATTCACAGCATCACCTGGGACAGCGAAGCCGACCAGATAACGATTACGCATGATGCCCATTCGCGCCGGGGCTTTGCCCTGGGTGCCGTCCTGGCTGCCGAGTTCACGGCCACGCACGAAGGCTTGCTGAGCACGGATGATTTGTTTAACTTTTAATAAAAAGCAGACCCTTCCCTACCCCTCCCCTCTATGGGAGGGAACGCCATTCGGCAGACTCTCCCCATAGAGGGGGAGGTGCCCGTAAGGGCGGAGAGGGTCTATAGAACATTATGAGTTTCGATTATAATAGTTTCAAGAAGACCAAGGCGCAGGGCAACAAGGGCGAGAAGCCCGCTGCCCCTTGGGTGAAATGGGTGAAGTTCGGCGTTTTCACAGCGCTCTATCTGCTGTTCCTCTATTGGGTAGGCTCGTGGATGGGACTGATTGTCGTTCCGTTTATCTACGATGTCTATATCACCAAGAAAATCAAGTGGACCTGGTGGAAACAGCTGGAGGGCGACGTGGCCCGTGGCGTGATGTCGTGGGTGGATGCCATCGTCTTTGCGCTGGTGGCCGTGTATTTTGTCAACAATTTCTTTGTTCAGAACTACCAGATTCCGTCCAGTTCGTTAGAGAAGTCGCTGCTCACGGGCGACTATCTGCTGGTGAGCAAGGTGAGCTATGGCCCGCGCATTCCGCAGACACCGCTCACCATGCCCCTGACACAGCACACCATTCCCGTGCTGAACTGCAAGTCGTACATTGAGTGGCCACAGTGGGAGTACCGCCGCGTGAAGGGACTGGGCAAGGTGCAGCTGGGCGACATCGTGGTGTTCAACTACCCGGCTGGCGACACGGTGGCCGTGAACTACAACGGCGACTACTATGACCTCTGTCTGCAACTGGCGCAGAAGGCGGCCTACGAGCAGGGCTACGAACTGCCCGACATGAAGTCGCTCAGCATTCCCGAGCAGCGCCAGCTCTACGGCCAGCTCTACAACATCGGCAAGCAAATCGTGGCAGCCAACAAAGAGCAGTATGGCGAGGTGGTCGTCCGTCCGGCTGACCGCCGGGAGAACTACGTGAAGCGCTGCGTAGGTCTGCCCGGACAGACGCTGCAAATCAAGAACAAGCAAATTTACGTCGATGGCAAGGCCGAGCCAATGCCCCGGAATGCACAGTTCTCCTACGCCGTGTATGCCCACGACGACTTGACGGCCAAGAAGTTTGACGACCTGTGCAACCAGCTGGGCATTAGCGACGAACAGCGCAGCGACTGGAACCGCTTTGGCACCATGCCGCTGACGCAGGAGTCCCTGAAGGGCATGAGGGCCTGTGAGGCCATCGACTCCGTTGTGGAAATCATGGACGGCTGGTACGGCAACCTCTATCCGCTGAACCACGACTACGGCTGGACACGCGACAACTATGGCCCCATCCACATCCCGGCCAAGGGCGAGACTATCAAGCTGACGCAGCAGAACATCGCCATCTACGAGCGGCCCATCCGCACCTACGAGGGCAACGACCTGGTCATCACCGACAAGCAGATTCTCATCAACGGCAAACCGGCCACAGAATATACGTTCAAGATGGACTACTACTGGATGATGGGCGACAACCGCCACAACTCTGCCGACAGCCGCTATTGGGGTTTCGTGCCTGAAGACCACGTGGTTGGCAAGCCCCTGTTTATCTGGCTCTCCATCAGTCCCGATGCCTACACCGACCACTTCCTGCGCATCCGCTGGAACCGACTGTTTAAGTGGGTAGGGGACATCAATTAAATGAAAAATGTGTTCCGCCTACCTTCCTCCCATCTCATGGTTCGCCCGGCTCTGCAAGGGCGAACCATGCTTTATTGAGCAGTATGAGCATTTCCACAAGCAGACCATTCGCAACCGTTGTACCATCGATGCGCCTAACGGCCCATTGAACCTCACGGTGCCCATCGACAAGGAGAACTTCCTGCCCGGCGCCAAATGCCTGATGAAGGACGTGCGCATCAGCTACCGGCAGCCGTGGCAGCACCAGCACTGGAATGCCTTGGAGTCGTCCTACTACAACTCCCCCTTTTTTGAATATCTGCAGGATGACTTCCGCCCCATCTACGAAAAGCGCTGGGCGTTTCTGATGGACCTGAACGAGGCCCTTATCCACACCTGCTGCGAACTGATAGGCATTCAGCCCACTTTGCAGCGCACCACGGAGTTTATGAACGAAGAACGGTGTCCGACTGTCGTCGAACACCGCCCCTATTATCAGGTTTTTGCCCATAAGCACGGTTTCCTGCCCAACCTTTCGGTCATCGACCTCATTTTCAATCTTGGGCCGGAAAGCGTGCTGTATTTGCAATCGTAATTACTTCTTGGCCTTGTAAGCCTTGACGAGTTTGGCCATTTTGGCGCGGTTGATGAGCTTGTGACCATTGGCCTTGGCTGCTTTGCGCAGTTTGACTTCGCTGCCTTCATCGCCTTCATCTTCGTTTGGCGTTGGCTCTTCTACAACCAGTTCGCCGTCAACAAAGTAGTAAGGATCGTATGGGTCTGTGTAGTCTGCGAGACCATCGCTCTCGTCCTCGTTGTATGTTTCTACATAGAAGAAGTAGTAACCATCAGGCATCTCAGAGAATGGCACCTTGTATGTACCGGATGCTGTAACACCCAGTTCTGCATTGTCAATATCGAAATCAGTCCCGTCTTCGTTCCATTTATAGATAACGATGTCGGCACCGGCAACGTCCTCGCCCAACTCAACTGTGATATTAGCGTAAGCGTTCTTTCCGCTGAAGTCGTATGACAGGCCGTCGAATGAGATGCTGGCAGAGAGGTCAAACACCTGAACCCCTGGGAAGGTTATCTTTATCACATCAGCTTCTGGATACCAACCTGGCCCAAAGCCCGAAACGCAATAAACAACTTCCAGATTGATGACAGCAGGAAGCACGTTGCCATCAGCATCGGCCTCTTGGTAGCTATCCACGTAGCACCCAGTAAATGCTGCTTCGGTATAACCCGTTTCCCGATAAAATACAGGAGTGTCTGAAGTGTGAGCAGCATAAAGAGTGCCAGCCCAATCTCCATCGTCATAATAGTAGCCCGTTTCCGATGAGGTGAAGTAAACAAGGTTGGGCTGGGTCAGGGTGACACCTGCCAACTGCTCGCCTGGTTGCATGATAGTCAGCTCCATGTATTCGGCAAATTTGCTACTTGCTGTTACGTTATCGGCGTATGCGTCTGCAGCCATATTGTCGTAGGGATGCATGACACGGAAACGACGTGGGTCAACACCATTCTGCATGATTTCAACCTCATAGTTGCCTCCGGCCACAAATTTATCGGCAATATATCCTGTGCCGAGTGAAATCCAAGGTTCGCTCTGGCCTACAAGGAAGGTCATGGTGTTGGCTCCGTAGGCCGTGGCAAAAGCGGGGTCGATGGTGACAACCAGCGTGTCGAACTGACCCAGTTCTACTGCTGATGGGTCGTAGGTGTAGTTGAGCAGTCCCTCCTCTGCACCTGCGGCAAAGGTGATGGACTCACCGCCCTGGATGTTCTGCAGGTTTTCGCCCAGAACCTCGGAGGTGACTTTTACGGTGGCGGCATCGCGTCCCATACGCTTTACGGGGATGCTGAAGGTGTTGCCGTCGGGTGTAATCTCGATGGTGGTTTCCACGCCGGTGTTGCTGAAGAACGCCTGTTGTGTGTTCTCTACGTAGCTGGCGTTTGGCATTTCGGGCAGCTCGTAGTCGTCGTTCTTGCACGAATTCAGCGAGGCCACACATGCCAGCAGCAGGGCGGATGAAATGATATTCTTTAGTTTCATGTTGTTTGTTTTTACTTTGTTGCGTGTCTTTAAACTTTCAATTAGTCGGTCACACCGTCACGCAGTTCCGGGTTCTGGTCCTTCACGGGCTGGAAACCGTCCTCGTTATCCACGAGGCCCTTGTTGGTGTTCATCTCGTCGGTCGGGAAGCGCATCAGCATCCAGCCGTCGCCGGCAGGCATGTTGAAGCGGAAGTCCTCGGGCAGTTCGCCGGCATCGTCATCCTTGTGGAAACGAACCATAGGCTTGTTCAGGCGCATGAGGTCGCTCCAGGCAAAGCCTTCGCCCCAAAGCTCCACGCGGCGCTGGAACCAGATTTCGTCCTCCAGCGAGCGAGTGGCTGCGGTCGGAACAACGTAGGCGGGGTCGCGGTTGACGGCAAATTCGCGCAGGATAGCCTGTGCACCGGCTGCGTCGCCGCTCTTGGCCAGGCCTTCAGCCTTGATGAGGTACATTTCCTCGATACGCATGAAGGGGAAGTCGGAGTCGTTGGCTGTGGAGCCAATGCCCGAAGGAATGCCGAACTTCACGTTGGTGTAGGGGAGGAATTCCATCTTCACGTCGTCGATGGCCAGCTTGGAAATGGCATCGCCTGTCACGCCAGCCCATGAAACAGTGGAGAGCAGGTCGCTGTGCAGATCCTTATCCACCCACCACTGCTTGCGGATGTCGGTTGCGCTGATCTTGTTCCACAGCAGGTGGTTAATCATGGCGTAGCACTGCACACCGGCAGCATAGGCGGCTGCCGAGAAGGAACCGAGCCATGAAGGGCTGGTGGCATACTTCTCGTTTGACATGCTGGTAGTCATGTCGTAGCCCCAAATCCAGTTGGGCTCGTTGATGTTGCAGAACGCAGGGGTTGACACCTCCTGGATGGTGGCGATGCGGATGCCCTCGCTCTGTGCAGACTGGATGGCCTGGTCGGCATAGTCGGCGGCCCTGGCCCACTCTTGCTTGGCCAGTGCGGTGCGTGCCAGCAGGCCCAGCACCACGGTCTTGTTGATGCGGCTCTTGTCGCTGCGCTCTGTGGTCAGTACGGCCAGGGCGTCGTTCAGGTCCTTTTCAATCTGTGCATACACTTCGGCTACTGTGGCGCGTGGGTTGTTGGAGAACTCGGTGGTCTCCTCCGTCACGATGGGCACGCAGGGCTTGTCCTGTGCACCGGCGGCATAGCCGAACTGGAAATAGGGAGCCAGCGCCAGATAGTCGAAGGCGCGGATGGCACGGGCCTGGGCCACGTGGTTCTGGTCGCTCTCCTTCTGGCTGTCCTTATACTTCGAGATGATGCTGTTGGCTATCTGAAGCTGGTTGTAGGGCGTGGAGTAGCGAATGTAGGGATTGGCATAGTCGGGGTTGCGGCTTGTCAGCTCTCCGCAGACGGAGAACCAGTTGTAGCCGCTGTTGGGGTAGATGAGGTCGCCGCTCTCGGCGCTGGTGGAGATGGCTGTCATGATGAAGCCGAAGTCATCGGCGCGGTCTTGGTCCTCACCAAAGGTGTAAGAGGGCTGCCCCATCATGGTGAACATGCCGGCAAACTCGGCCTCGGCACGTGTTTCGACCATTTCGGCAGACTCCACGAGCTGCTCGTCGGTCAGGCCTGTACCCTGAGGGTCCAGGTTGTTCACGTCATTACATGCGGCCATGCTCACAGCCGCAAGGGCTAATAAGGATATTTTGTTTATCTTCATAATCGTCTTGTAATAATCTGTTACGTGTGTTTGCTGTTAGAATGTGAGGGAGATACCGCCTGTGATGGTGCGCATGGCTGAGTAGTAGTTGGTGGCGGCACCTGCGCCATAGACGTAGCTACCCGTACCGAAGGAGAAGCGTGGGTCCATACCCTTGCGGGCGGTGAACACGGCCAGATTCTCGCCGGCTACATACACGCGCAGCTTGCTGATGCCCAGGTTGGCCATCCAGGTGGCCGGGAAGGTGTAGCCGATGGTGATGTTGTTGATGCTCAGGTAGTTTGAGTTGGTCATGTAGCGGTCGATGGCCGACTGGCCTTCGGCGTAGCTGGTAGTCAGGCGCGGAATGTCGCTGCCCTGGTTCTCCAGGCTCCAGGCGTGCATGGCATCCTTGTGCCAGGCGTTGCCCACACACTGGCTGCTGGTGTGCATTAGGCTCTGGTAGGTTCCGTCGTAGAACTTGCCGCCCAGCTGGAACTGGAACTGTGCGCTCACGTCGAAGCCGTAGAAGCTGAGCGATGTGCCGAAGCCACCCATCAGTTTGGGCAGGGTGCTGCCGCAGTCATACTGGGTGGCCTTGCTGATGTCGGTGGTCACCTTCTGGCCGATGACGTTGCCGTCGTCGTCCTTTTCGTCCATGTAGTAGAGTGCTTTACCGGCCTCGATGGCGCCGCTGGCAATAGACTTGGCAATCTGCTTGCCCTCTGCTTCGGTGAACATGCCAGAAGTTTCGGCGTTCTGTGCCTGCTCCATGGAGAGCACGCCGGCATATTTGTACATGTAGGCTTGATATACGGAGCCGCCCACCTTGTAGATGTAGTAGCTGCGCTTGATGCCTTCCTCGTCAACGTCGTCGTCGAGGGCGGTAATCTTGTTCTTGAAGTGGGTCAGGTTGAGGTTTACATCCCAAGTGAAGTTCTTGGTCTTGATGGGGGTGCCGTTCAGGGTGAGTTCCACACCAGTGTTGCGCACGGAACCTACGTTGACGGGATATTCGCCCGTGACGATACCTGAAGACAGCGGAGTGGGCTTGTAATATACCTGGTCGCTGGTGTTGCGGGTGAAGAACTCGATGGTACCCGACAGGCGGTTCTTGAACAGGCCGAAGTCGATACCTACGTTGAAGTTGCGGTTCTTTTCCCAGGTCAGCTCCTCGTTACCCTTCTGGATGAGCACGGTGCTGTAGTCGCCCGTCTCTGAGTTGTAGGAGGTGGAGTAGATATCGGCGTAGGGATAGTAAAGGCCGTTGATGCCGCGTCCGTCTGTGAAGCGGTCGTTACCCTGCTCGCCGTAGCTCACCTTCAGCTTCAGCATGTCGAGCCAGCCCTTGGCGCCTTCCATGAAGTTTTCCTTTGAAATCATCCAGCCTGCACCCACGCTGTAGAAGTTACCCCAGCGGTGCCCCTTGGCAAAGCGTGAAGAGGCGTCGCGACGGAACGAGGCGCTCAGCACGTACTTCTCCATATAGTCATATTGTGCGCGTGCGAAGAAACCTTCGGTCATGTATTCTGCTGTATAGGAGTCGAGTGTCTTCTGGTCGCCAGTACCGTTGGCGTTGCCAAGCTCGCCCACGACGGGGTCGTAGAGGTTGGTGTTGTAGCCGTACAGGTACTGACGCTGTTTCTTGAACTGCTCGTAGCCGGCCAGAACGTCCAGGTGGTGTGTGTCGCTCGTGCCGAAGTCAGTCTGGTAGTTGGCCAGATACTGGTTGTTGTAGCTGTACTCGCGATAGTGGCGCACGGTGACGGCACCGTCTGTTGAGCTGTAGCTGCCGAACTGGCTGTAGAGGTGGTTGTTGCGGTTGTTCTCCACGCTCACGCCCAGCTTGGCTGTCAGCGTAAGGCCCTTGCAGGGGTGGAAGTTGGCTGTCCAGTTGCCGGTGAAGAGGTCGGCATAGGTCTTGCTGGCGTTCACCTCATTGTCGCGCACGGCGTTACCCACTGTGTTGGGACGCTGGAAGTTTGTCTGGTTCGAGTCGTAGATGGTACGGCCATTCTCCGTCTTGATACTGCCGTCGGCATTGCGCACGTAGAGCGGATAGATGGGGCCCATGTTGTTGACGATAAAGAAAAGGTTACCGCTTGACATATAATCGTCGTCGTCATAGGCTGGTGTCTCCGAGTCGGTGTGAGCGTAGGTGAGGCTGGCGGCCACGTCGAACCAGGGACGAATCTCGTAGTTCAGGTTGGCACGGCCTGTGTAGCGCTTGTAGGCAGAGTTGTTGACAACACCGCCGTTCTGCAGGTAGCCTGCGCTGACGAAGTAGTTCAGCTTCTCGGTGGCACCGCTGACGCTGGCTGTGTATTCCTGACGGAACGCATTGTGGTAAGTCTCCTTGTACCAGTCGTCGGGCGTGTAGTAGTATTCGCCGTCGGTGTAGCCCAGCGTGGCGTTGGGGTTCATCTTCAGGTTGGTGCCGATGAGGTTCTGGCCCTCGGGCACGGTGAACACCTGGTAGCCCAGGCCGCCGTTGGCTACGTTATATAAGTTGTTGTTTGCGTATGCGTAAGCATCAGCAGCTGATTTGCCGTTGTAAATCTGCGAGTTGTACATCTGACGGAAGGCTGTCTCGTAGTACTGGCCGGGATCCTTGATGACGTCGTACTGCGGAATCAGTCGGGAGTTGCTACCCCACTTGGCGTCGAAGCTGATCTGTGCGTCGCCATGCTTACCCTTCTTGGTGGTGATGATGATGACGCCGTTGGCACCGCGTGCACCGTAGATGGCGCTGGCGGCAGCGTCCTTCAGCACGGTCATCGAAGCCACGTCGTTGGGGTTGATGAGTGCCAGGTCGGCCTCGAATGGCATACCGTCGAGGATGATGAGCGGTTCGCTGCTGGCCGACATGGAGCCGATACCGCGCAGACGAATCTTGTTGTCGCTCGATGCGGGGTCGCCGCTGGAGCGGTTCTGCGTCAATTTGGGTGGTGGAAGCATACGCCCCCAGCGGGGGCGCACC
>R20__coassemble_1573_pt1 | contig 12041 bp, 14 predicted proteins | sample R20__metabat2_low_PE_030 | metagenome-assembled genome bin R20 | reverse complement strand
GTCAACAATTTAGCATATTCTAAATGTATAAAAATTATAAATCAAAACAATTTCTTAGGAGGAATCATCTTTTCATTCGCTTTTGCTATTTTGGCAGACAAATACATTCCAAAGTTATTCTTCTCATTCCGTGATTACACTTATCAGATTTTTTTAATAGGCATCTTTGCCCAGATGTTTGTGAAAATCATGTATAGACATATTTTGATGCCATACGTTGTAGCATACATATTGTGTATAATATTAGGTTTGTATGTGCCTGTATTAGTGTCGAAACTAATTGAAAAAACCAATTGGAAACCGCTGCTGCTTTGTGTTGGTTTGAAACCGAAGAAATAGTAAAACTTACAATATAATGGAAAAAAAGAAAATTTACATCGCCGGTTGTGGCGGTATGTTAGGTGAAGCTTTCTACAAGCAATTCAAGGATGATTACATCATCAAATGCACTGACAAGGATGTGAATGCCGAATGGCTTTCGTTCCTAGATTTCCGCGATTACGAGGCCTATCGTAAGGATGTGGAGGAGTTTAATCCTGATTATCTCTTCCATCTGGGAGCCTACACCGATTTGGAATGGTGTGAACAGAATGCCGATGAGGTGTATTTGACCAACACGCTTTGTGTGGAAAACGCCGTGTATATAGCAAACGCACTGGTTATTCCCCTGCTTTACATTAGTACGGCTGGTATTTTCGATGGAAAAAAGCAGCTCTATGACGATTGGGATCAACCCAACCCGCTTGGAGTGTACGCTCGCTCAAAATACATGGGTGAACGTTTTGTGGTTGAGAATGCCAAGCGTTACCTGGTGTGCCGTGCCGGATGGATGATGGGTGCCGGCCCCACCAAAGATAAGAAGTTCATCCAGAAAATAATGAAACAGCTCAAGGATGGCAAGAAAGAACTGTTCATAGTGAACGACAAGGATGGAACTCCCACCTACACTCACGACTTTGCCCGTACGGTGAAAAACCTCATACAAAAAGAATATTGGGGGTTGTATAACTGCGTTTGTGGCGGCCAGACAAGTCGTTTGGAGGTGTGTCAGGAGTTGCTGAAAATCCTTGGTCTGGGAGAAAAAATAAAGATTAACATCGTTACATCTGAGTACTTCGCCAAGGAGTATTTTGCTGACCGTCCTGCTTGTGAGCGCCTATGGACTCGTAAATTAGATATCCGTGGCGTGAATGCCATGCGTGACTGGCGTGTGTCCCTGAAAGAATATATTGAAAATTATTACCAAGGTTATTTGGATTAATCATAATGGAAAAGAAGAAAGTCGTTCTTATCGGAACCAATGGTATTCCTGCCAATTATGGAGGAATAGAGACTTTGGCTGAATATTTAGCTCGTGATCTCAATGAGGATTACGACCTGTATTGCTATTGTTCAAAAACGCCCAAAGACAAACAGCTTAAAACATACCGAAATACCAAACTGATTTACACAAGATGGAAGGCCAACGGATGGCAATCCATTTTCTTTGACGGTTCAACCATTTTACGTTCCTTGCGCAAGCATGACGTGTTGGTTGTTTTGGGTTGCAGTTGTCCGCCGGCATTGTGGTTCAAGGTTCTTTTCCATAAACCCATTGTGCTTAACGCTATTGGGGGCAAGGAGACCGAAAAGGTAAGAGGGCTTAAGATATTCGGTAAGATAGAGGTCGCCATAAAAAAATGGATGGAAGGGCTTCAAGCCAAATATGCTGATTATGTCATAATTGACAACGCAGCTAATGTAGCATTGTTTGAAAACAAACATCATGTGAAAGCGTTACTGGCAGAATATGGTGGAGACCATGCCATGGCCGAGCCGATAACTCCAGAGATGCTCGAAAAATATCCTTTCCTGAACGGCCAGTATGACGTAACAGTGTCGCGCGCCCAGGAGGATATGAATATCCACATGGTGATTGACGCATATAAGCAAGTTCCAGAACGAAAAGTAGTGATTGTATCAAATTGGCAGAAGTCGGAATACGGGCAAAAACTTTATGCCGAAAATGAAGGGAAGTATCCGAATATCGTATTGCTCAACGCGATATACAATCAAAAAGAGTTGAACACCATCCGCAGCAATGCCTCGTTGTATTTGCATACGCATTCCATGTGCGGAACTGCTCCATCATTGGTTGAAGCCATGTATTTGGGCTTGCCCGTGGTTTGTTTTAAAGTGCCTACCAATTTGGAAACTACCGAACATAAGTCGGTTTATTTTGAAACTGTGCCCGAATTGGTTGATGTGTTGAAAGGGTTGGATGATGCTACCCTTGAGAAGTTGAAGACAGATTTGAATGAAATTGCCTTGAGAAGATATAATTGGAAACGCATTTCCGATATTTACAAGGATTGTATAAACAAATGTATTGCGAAATATAACAAATAGCATAATTATGAAAGGTATCGTACTCGCCGGAGGTTCCGGCACAAGATTGTACCCTATCACCAAGGGTGTTAGCAAACAACTTCTTCCAATCTACGACAAGCCGATGGTGTATTACCCCATTTCGGCTTTGATGTTGGCTGGAATCCGTGATATTCTCATCATCAGCACGCCTTACGACCTTCCTGGGTTTAAACGTCTGTTGGGTGATGGCTCAGACTATGGCGTTCACTTTGAGTATGCTGAGCAACCCTCACCAGACGGTCTCGCACAAGCTTTCATCATAGGTGAAAAATTCATTGGTAATGACAGTGCCTGCCTCGTTCTGGGTGATAATATCTTCTATGGCAGTGGTTTTACTGGCAAATTGCACGATGCCGTGGTGGATGCCGAGCAAAACGGCAAGGCTACAGTGTTTGGTTATTGGGTAAATGATCCCGAGCGATATGGAGTAGCAGAATTCGACAAGCAAGGCAATTGTATCAGCATAGAAGAGAAGCCTAAGAATCCTAAGAGCAACTATGCCGTTGTTGGTCTTTACTTCTATCCGAATAAAGTGGTTGAAGTCGCCAAGCATATTAAACCATCTGCCCGTGGTGAATTGGAAATCACCACAGTAAACCAAGAATTCTTAAAAAACGGTGAATTGAAGGTACAGGTGTTCAGCCGTGGTTTTGCCTGGTTAGACACGGGTACTCATGACAGTCTTTCTGAGGCTTCCACCTTTGTCGAAGTTATCGAAAAACGTCAAGGCTTGAAAGTGGCTTGCCTGGAGGCTATCGCCTACCGCAAGGGTTGGATTACTGAAGAACGTATGCGCGAGTTGGCTGAGCCTATGAAGAAAAATCAATACGGTCAATATCTACTTCAGGTTATCGATGAAAAGAAACGCGAAGTGGATGCCGACACATTCAGAATAATCAAATAAAAACCTAAAAATATGAAGACAATTGCAATAACAGGTGCTTCGGGGTTTATTGGACAGCATCTACTTCGCCATTATCTGGAAGAGGGTGCCCATGTGGTAGCCTTTGTACCCGATCCAGAGAATATGGGTGAATTTCAAAAGTATCCCAATTTTGAATTGGTGAAAGCCTTCTTCGAGGATTTTGACCATCTTTCAGAATTAACCCCCACCCGCGATATTGACATTTTCTATTACTTGTCATGGGGTGGTTATGGCAAGGCCACCAACGACTATGCAGCACAAATACAGAATATCAAGCCAATCTGCGATGCTGTAGCTGAGGCTGGTAAAATGGGTTGCAAACGGTTCCTATTCAGCACCTCTTTCTCTGAGTATATGATTAGTGAGCATGAAACGCTCAGCCATAATGCAGGTGCGCATTGCAATGTGTATGGGGCTGCCAAGCAGGCTGCTCGTGTTATGGCTCATGCTACTGCAGCCCAAAAGGGAGTGCCTTTCCTATGCGTGGCTTTTGCCAATACATTTGGCGTGGGTGACCGTTCTCATCGTTCAACCAACTTGTTTGTGCATAAACTGTTGAAGGGTGAGGCACTTGACTTGACCGAAGGTATCCACCTCTATGACTGGAACTATGTTGAAGACACCATAGCAGGGCTGGTTTTGGCAGGAGAGAAGGGTATAATTGACTCGGTATATTACATTGGTAGTGACCGCCGCCGTCCGTTGAAGGATATTGTTAGTGAGGTGCGCGACATTTTAGCTCCTGATGTGGAGATCCGTTTAGGTACCTATAAAGAGGACTTCCATGTGGATTATACTAGCGTGGATGTTACCAAATTGTATCGAGATACCGGTTATCAACCAAAATGGAATTTTAAGGATGCTGTTGTAGCAACGGCCTATTGGGTAAAAACTTTAGATTGGGATTAATATGGCATACAAGAAAATTGAAACAGAATTGCCTGGTGTGGTTATTTTAGACCCTCAGTGCTTTGGCGACGCAAGAGGATGGTTTATGGAGTCGTGGTCGCAGAAGAATATGGAAGATGTTGGTATCAACGTAAACTTCGTACAAGATAACCAAAGCTTCACGGCAAAAAAAGGAACCATTCGCGGAATACACTACCAGCAGAACCCGATGGCACAGGCAAAGTTGGTTCGTGTAGTCCGTGGTGCCGTAGTGGACGTGGCTGTGGATATTCGTAAGGGTTCACCCACCTATGGAAAATGGACGGCCGTGGAATTGTCAGCCGAAAACAAGCGACAGTTCTACTTGCCCCAAGGTTTTGGTCATGCGTTCCTAACGCTGACTGATGATGTGGAATTCTGCTACAAATGCGACAATCTGTACAGCAAAGAATGTGACAGAAATATACGCTGGAGTGATCCTGACATCAATGTGGATTGGAAATCATTAGGACTGGAAGGAGCCCCTATCTTGTCTGATAAAGATGCCAATGCTCCATTGCTGAAAGAGAGTGATTGTAATTTTGAGTATTAAACAATAAACAATAGAATAATGGATAAAGTTAGAGTAGGAATTATCGGGTTTGGGCGTATGGGTATCACCCATTTCTCGATTATTAACACCCATCCGGCAGTGGAAATGACAGCCATAGCCGACACTTCCAGCACCATACTTGGTATGATCAAGAAGTATGTACCTGGTGTTACAATGTTTAGTGATTATAAAGACTTGCTAAACAGCGGTCTTGTTGATGCTGTGATAGTATGCACGCCTTCTATCATGCACTATGATGTATGCAAATTGGCTTGCGAGAAAGGTATCAACGTTTTTTGTGAGAAACCTTTCACCACCGATCCTAAGAAAGCTGCTGAGCTTGCCGATATGTTTGAGGCAAAAGGTTTGGTGAACCAAGTGGGCTATGTGTATCGTTTTGACCCCGTTTTCAATAAGGTAAAGGAATTAATAAATAGTGGTGTAATTGGCGATATTTGTCATGTGAACGCACAGTTTTTGAGTGCCACGCTGATTAAAATGCAGCCTGAAAAAGGATGGCGCAGTAAGCGTGAAAACGGCGGTGGTGCCACTTACGAAATGGGAAGTCATGTGATAGACTTGATGGAATACTTACTTGGTAAACCGGAAAAAGTGATAGGCTCATTGTTGAATAAAGTGTATTCAGAAAATGTGGAAGACATCGTTGATGTTCAACTGCACTATTCAGGAAATGCAACCGGTCAGATTCATGTCAACTGGAGCGAATACACCTACCGTAAGCCGATGCTGAAACTGGACATTCACGGTAAGAAAGGTAAAATACAAGCAGACTTGTATGGATACAAGATATTCCTTCGTGAAGAGAACAAAACGGCAGGATTGCCTGAAGGTTGGTCAACAGTGCCAATGAACATGATACCCGACCCGACTCCGTTCTATGTGAGAGGAACGAGTTTCACAAACCAGTTGTATGCCTTTGCAGATGCTATTGTTGAAAACCGTAAGACGACAGGTTGCTCATTCCGCTCTGCAACAGACACACAGGAAGTTATTCACACTATTTTCGATAACGACTTAAATCAGTAAGCATCATGGAAAGAATAGATAAAGTAATCTTTGGTGACAACCAATTCTTTGGTATCAACCACCGCTCTCAGGATAAAGCCGAAGAGTTGTTGAAGAGATTCAGTGATGTTCACAACATCTTGAAAGTATATGACGATGCGTTCGATTGTGGAATTAAGGCCGTGATGCTGAACAGCAACGACCGCGCGGAAGAAATTTGTCAATATTTCCGTGACCATAAGGATAAGTATGGCGACATTACTTGGTATCCTTCTGTGCCGTACCCTCACAAATATGCCGACATGGTGAATGAAATGGGTATTTTACCAGCTATCAGTGAAGTGTTGTTCAAGGGCAATTCCGCAGGTGGTATTCTTAACATGATTGGAAAAGGTACCATGGCTGTCCTGACCAAGGATGCTATGAGGATGATGGAAATGTTGCTGGATGTTGAGTTCAAGATTTATCGTGGATTGAACGTGAAAGTGTTCTTCCTGCTTAATCCTATCACAGACTTGTTGTTGGGCTATAATATTAAGGACGTTTTTGAGCATTATTGCGAATATGTGAGGAAGAAATACAAGACTACACCTGGATTCATAACCTTGAATATGCCTTATTTGAAGAGTAAATTGGAAGAGTGGGGTATTGAAGACGTAGTTATTTGTTCCTCTATTAACAAAGCCGGTTTTAACATGTTCCCGTCGAAAGAGGCCTACGAGAAGGCAATTGCCGAGAATGATCCGAATAAATATCAGTTGATGGCTATGTCGCCACTGGCTTCGGGTTCAATCACTCCTCAGGAATCATTTGACTATATCAACAACATGAATCTTCAGTCAGTGGTGTTTGGTGCATCTTCAAAAGCACATATCCAGAGTTCGTATGATTTAATTAATTTGAAATAGTTGTATTAACTTTTCATCGCGCAATAATGAGAATACTGATAACAGGAGTCCACGGGTTCGTGGGCTCCAACTTGGTGTTGTCTTTAAAAGACAATAATACCCTATATGGGCTTGATATCATTGCACCCGAAAAAAAAGGTGTGGCAAAAACCTATTCATGGGAAGACTTGGATGCAGGTAATGTACCCGAGATTGACGCCATTATTCATTTAGCTGGCAAAGCTCATGACACCAAGAATAAGACGTTGGCCGATGTCTATTTCAAGGTGAACCGCGACTTGACTATCAAAATGTGTGACTATTTTTTTGCGCATGACAGCATCAAGAAGTTTGTCTTTTTCAGCACAGCCAAGGCCGCTGCTGATAAAGTTGACGGCATTCTGACCGAGGATGTGGTGCCAGCTCCAGTAGGCCCTTACGGAGAGAGCAAGATTGCAGCTGAAAAGTATATCTTGGAACATCTGACCGATGACAAAGATGTGTATATCTTCAGGCCATGCATGATTCACGGCCCAGGTAATAAAGGGAACCTCAACTTGCTATATAATGTGGTTCGGAAAGGTATTCCGTGGCCGTTGGGTGCATTTGACAACAAACGCACTTTCACTTCCATTGAGAACATTTGCTTTGCTGTCAATGGCGTTTTGACCAAAGATGTGCCAACAGGTATCTATAATATGGGTGATGACGAGGCATTGAGCACCAATGAGTTGATAGAAGAAATTTGCAAATCGTTGGGTAAAAAGGCTCATATCTGGAAACTGTCCAAGGGTTTTATGAACGGCGTGGCAAAAATTGGAGGCTGGTTGCATCTGCCTCTGAATCCTGAGCGTTTGCGCAAGTTGACAGAGAGTTATGTCTCTTCCAATGCCAAAATCAAAGCGGCATTAGGCGTTGAGCGAATGCCTGTGGATGCGCGTGAAGGTTTGAAAGTAACGCTTGAATCATTCAGGTAATTTTAGAACGAAAAACACAAAAAGATGATTTGGAAATATTGTATCATGGCGGTTCTGCTCGTAGTGGCAGAGTTGGTCTATTTTAAAATAGCCGACCATTTCAACATCATTGACAAACCCAATGAACGATCCTCACATACTCGTGTGGTGATAAGGGGAGGAGGTATTATCTTCCTTTTAGGGCTATGGATATGGAGCGCGTTTTTTGGTTTCCAATATCCATGGCTATTGGTAGCCGTGACACTGGTTGCGGGAATCTCCTTTGTTGATGACATCCATTCATTGCCCGATTCAGTGCGCCTTGTGGCACAATTCACGGCTATGGGTTTAATGTTTTGGGAGCTTGATATGATACATCCTAATCTATGGTGGGCGGTAATCCTTGCTCTGATTGTGTGTGTGGGTGCTACCAACATCTATAATTTTATGGATGGTATCAATGGTATTACGCCAGCCTACTCATTGGCAATACTTGTGCCGTTGCTTTTGTTGAACAGTCAGGATGGTTTTACCAGTCAAAGTTTAATCATTGTAATGATACTGTCAGTTCTTGTGTTTAGTTGGTTTAACTTCAGGCCAAAGAACAAGGCGAAGTGCTTTGCCGGGGATGTTGGTTCCGTCGGTATCGCTTTCATACTGCTCTTCTTGATAGGTTGCAAAGTGATGCAGACGGGTGATATAACATGGCTGGTTTTTATGGTGGTATATGGTGTTGATGGATGCTGTACTATTATCCATCGCATCATGTTGCACGAGAACCTTGGCGAAGCTCACCGCAAACATGTGTTCCAATTAATGGCCAATGAATTAAAGATGAGTCATGTGACAGTGTCATTGTTCTATATGGTACTCCAATTGGCAATCTCTTTAGTGATGGTTTATCTGATTCCCGACACAGTGTTAGCCCATTGGGTTTACTTGATTGCCGTGATAGCAATTCTTGCAATTGCTTATGTTGTATTCATGAAAAAGTATTATCACCTTCACGCTGAGTATTTAGAATCATTGAAAAAATGAAAATAACCCAAGCATTATTAGATAAACTCACAGAAGAAGCAAAGGCTTCGCCACGGCTTCGCATGAACTACGACTTGCGTAACTCTTCTGAGGACAAATCGCAGCGAATGCTCAACGCTATAGAGCCAGGTTCTGTAATACCAATTCACCGTCACCAAAAAAGTTCGGAAACAGTTGTTTGTTTGCGTGGTAAGTTGGTATGGGAGTATTATGACGAACTCGAAAGAACTTGCACGGAGGCAATAGAAGTATCGGCTAATGGGCCAGTGATGGCGCTGAATATTCCCATTGGCCAGTGGCATACATTGCGTTCGATGGAATCGGGAACTGTCATAATGGAATGCAAAGACGGACTTTATGAACCGCAAAGCCCAGCTGACATACTCCAATAATGTTCAACAAGCATCAAGAGGCGTTCATCGCCTTGGTCAAAGCCGGGCTTTGGGAGGAGGCTAACGAAAACAAAAACCAAAACGAAAACCTTTTTGAGGGTTTGGATTGGGGTGAAGTTCAGAGGTTAGCTGAGGAACAGTCGGTGGTGGGGCTTGTGGCAGCTGGTTTCAATCAGCTTACAGCTTACAGTTTACCGCTTACGGAGAAGCTGACGCTGTTGGGTAAGTGCCAATTGATTGAGCAGAGGAACTTGGCGATGAATGAATTTATTGCCAAGATGTTCGCTCGATTGAAGGATGAAGGAATTGCGCCATTGCTGATGAAAGGCCAGGGCGTTGCCCAATGTTATGAACGGCCACAGTGGAGGGCTTCAGGCGATGTGGATTTGCTCTTAACCGAGGAAGACTATCAAGCAGCCAAGTATTTGCTATTGCCAGAAGCAACTTCGGTGGAACAGGAATACACCTCGTTCAAGCATATAGCGATGCATTTTGGCGACATTGAAGTGGAGCTGCATGGCTGCCTGCATACAAGGTTATCAAAACGCTTGGATGGTTGTATAGATGCCCTCCAGGACGAAATGTTCCGTGAGAAAAAGTACGAAGTGTGGAACAATAGTGGTGTTTCAGTTCCTGTTCCTGCGCCAGAATACGGTGTGCTGTTTGTTTTTACACACATTCTGCATCATTACTACGTTGAAGGCATTGGCCTTCGCCAGGTGTGCGATTGGTGCCGAATGCTATGGACTTATAGGGACACTATTGACCGTGGGGTTCTGGAATGTAGGTTGAAAAAGATGCGGCTGACAACCGAATGGAAAGCGTTTGCCGCTGTTGCCGTCGATTACTTGGGTATGCCAGTTGAATCCATGCCCTTGTACTCACCCGATTTCAGATGGTCGCGCAAAGCCAATCACATCATGTCGTTCATCTTTAAGACTGGCAATTTCGGTCACAACCGTGCGCGGGTAAAATCAAAAACCTACTTGGGCAGAAAACTTCGCTCCACCCATCGAAAGTTCACCGACTTTGCCCACCATGCCAGCGCCTTCCCCTTAGATTCAGCCCGTTTCTTTTGGGGCATCTTCACCGACGGCTTCGCCGCCGCCACCCGAGGAGAATAGGCGAAGCTATAAAAAGTTAAAAATTAAAAGTTAAGAGTTATGAATACAGAAATAGTTTCTCGCTTGCGAGAGTTTATTGAGAACGAAGGAAAGTCCTGTTCTATGGATTTTGGAGGTATTACACCAGAGTATGTGTATAGGATGTGGGGAGGAACAGTGAAGTTGGAGGAGATTGAGGAGGCGATGAAGGTGGTTAAGGGTTGATGTGTATTGATACTGTACTATTTCAAGTCATTTAAGAAATCAAGGTTCATATGAATTTAAAGGAAAAATACGATTCATTTGAGGATAAAGGGAAAGCCCAGTATATTGATATGGGGAGAACCTTGGTTGAGAATATCACCCTATACGGGCTTGGTGTTCAGCCGAAGTCAGATATTGAAGCCCTGCTTTTCCATTGCATCTGCAATGCTATTGAAGACCAGTATGCCGACAACATCCAAGAGTTGGATTATGAACTGATGCAGATGTTGAGAATATCTCCAGCCAAGCTTCGAAGCTTAAGGATTACGCGGTCGGCTAAGTTCCTAAATAATCTCGACTGGCACAACCCTGAGAATCAATTGAGGATAGTCGTGGCCTTGAAGAATGCACCTATAGCCGATGGTGATATACGTGAAGGCAAGATTAAAGTTGTGGTGTCAGACCCACATACCCAAAACCTGATAGAGAGAATGGTTGAGGAGAAGAAGGGGGTGCTTGACAAAACGTTCAGCTCGCGGGTGCTGGTGCTTAATGCCAGGCAGTTCCTCTCAATAATTGTTGATATATATGGCGACGGAGCGGAAGGCGGTTATGAGAACACCATTAAGGCCATCAAGCAAGAGGCACATGAAATACATGATGAATTGACTAAAGAAAACATTTTTGAGAAATTCCAAGACGCTTTCCAAGAGAAGGCTTTCGGTAAGATTATTGAAATAGGAGGCCAAGTGGCAAAGAAGGCAGTGATGCATAAGTTGGGATTGGATTAAAACGAAAACTATGCCGAGTACTATCACTAGTAATCAGTTGAAAGAATGATACATCTTACACCAGAAATAAAGCGCGCTGTTTATGACAAAATCATGGCTTAGGAACAGCCTTTAGGATGTTATGAGAGTGGCGCCTCGTATGATGACTTGAACGTGGTGGATTTTCTCAAGCTCGTTTGGGACTTGCCAGCGATGCCTTCCGAGGATGAGAGGTTTCGGAATGCGGAAGCTGACGCTTATCAGCACATGGTGAACAACGATGACTGGTCGTTGGATGAGGCTTTATTGAAACGTTTCAATCTGCTTGCTGGTGAACAAAAGTATTTTATCAGTAAGTTTACGGTGAAAGCCCTCTTGTGAGGTTTGGATAACCTCAGTAATTTTGCAGTCGAAACATTAACAATCAATACCGACTGCAATGGACAGTAACACACAGAGAAAGAGCCCGATGTTCGCCGAGGTGAATGTCGAGCGCCAGGCAAAAGAATTCCAAAAGCGCGAAGACCGTCCCAAGAGGCGATTCACTTACATCAAGCTGACCTATCCCAGCGGAGTGACACTCACGCTTCCGTCGGATACGGATCCTGAAGTGCTTGCAGGTTACTTGAGGATAAAGGTGTGAGGCGATGGCGACAATATGCCAACTGCACGCCGACCTGCGGTACTACCTGTGCCTGGAGCCTGTGGACATGAGGAAACAGTTCCAGGGGCTGCAGGGAATGGTGAACGCTGAGTTCGGGAGATACTTGGCGCAGGACGAGGCTTACATCTTCGTCGGCAAGAGCCGCACGATGGTGAAGATACTGCACAGGGAGGACAACGGCCTGACG
>R20__coassemble_1543_pt1 | contig 12286 bp, 16 predicted proteins | sample R20__metabat2_low_PE_030 | metagenome-assembled genome bin R20 | reverse complement strand
TAACAAAAAGTCTTGTTGGCAAACAAACTTTACCACCCAAATTGACGCAGAACCATTTTTTCTTGATTAGACAAACTTTACCAACCAGGTAAATTTGTAAGTATCTCTTGACCTCGGAGAGGTCAGGTTGGCCCCTCCTATAGTACCACCGAGGTGCTGCTCCCACAGCACCTCGGTGCGGTTGGCGGTGTTTCGCCACGGCGGTAAGATGCTTCGTCACTTCGACAGCACCCCGTCGCTGCCGAAGTAGCGCTGGGGGGCTGAGGAAGTTGAAAGAATTGGAATCTGTCAAAGCGCATCAACCTGCTCCATCGTCAGTCCTGTTGCCTTGGCTATCATTTCAGCAGCAACGCCGACAGCTTTCATGCGCTTTGCCACCTGCATAATGCCCTGCTGAATGCCTTCTTGTCGGCCTTCTTGTCGGCCTTCTTCACGACCTTCTTCACGACCTTCTTCACGACCTTCTTGCCGACCTTCTTGCCGACCTTCTTCACGGCCTTCTTCACGGCCTTCTTGGAAACCTTCTTGACGACCTTCTTCACGGCCTTCTTGGAATCCCAGTTTCCGCCCTTGCTCCATGCCCTCCAGAACTTTTGTTTCGAGCACATCGTTCTGCACGCGGATATTGTCAAGATGGCGGTCGTAGGCCAGGCGTTCCGCACGACTCATGTGGAGATATTGCAGCTTATCCTTGGCCTCTTGAAGACCTGGTGCCGTGGTGTCATCCCTGATATAGCCATCCTTCAGGTAGGCAATCCACTCTTCCAGCGGTGTAGTGGCAATTCGATTGAACTCATTCACCCGTATCAGATAATATTCGGGGAATATCGACTCTGGGGCCTTCATTACGATGGTGTCTTTCTCGCGTGTGTTAATCAGGAGTTCATCACCCGTGTGCACACCAAGGAATTTCGTCTGGCCATGATAGAGATAGTCAGAGCCTTTGCCCAGGTCAAAGTAAAGAATATTGATGGAATAGACCTTCTTGACGTTGGCATAATTATCGCCCATGGCAATATGCTCGCTAATGGTCTTGGCCACCCCATAAAGAATGCGTTGCAAATAGTACAGTTCTCGCGTTTGCTGTATTTCCACCAATATGATTTCGCCCTTGCTGTTCAGAGCCTTAACATCTACACGGTTGAACTTGTCATCCTCACTGTTCTGGTTGCTCTCGCTTTCAAGCAGTTCAACTATTTTCACCTGTTCATTCAACAGGACTGTTATCAGCCCCTCAAAGACGCCAAAGTTGGCCTTGTCGCGCAACATGCGCTTGGCCGCCCAATCAAATCTGATGATGTTCTCCATAGTAACGTCCTCCTTTCTGTTTTAGATGTTGATAGCGCAAAAGTACAGATTTTTCCTCTCCAATGCAAATTTTCGCCCAGTTTTTTGTAAATAATTCAAGATTCTTTTCCTCCAAAGAAGAAACTATTCCTCCAGAGAAAGTCAAATTCTTTATCTCACCATGCTTATAATTCAGAAATTATATCTACATTTGCAGCAAATTATACAAATACAATGGTAGCAAAGAACAAACTGAAAGAACGCTTTAAACGTTTACCTAAAGACTTCACTTTTGAGGAAACAGTTTCCTTGCTTGCATCCCTGGGCTATCAAAAACACAATAAAGGTGCAACATCCGGGTCGCGAATCCGTTTTAAGAACGAAGAAACAGGTATGTACATAGACATACATAGGCCACATCCTTGAAGCATCATGAAAGAATGGATGATGAAAGAAATATACAAGCATCTTAAAAACAACAACCTTATTTAAACGCATTATGAACTACTTAGAATATAAAGGTTATAAAGGTTCGGTAGAATACAGTCAAGCTGATGACTGCCTCTGCGGAAAGGTGCAGGGTATGAACAAAGCACTCATTCTGTACGAAGGTCAGACGCTTGAAGAACTTCGCAAAGACTTTGAAGCTGGCATCGATGATTATCTGGAAGGCTGTAAGGCGGACGGTGTTAAGCCCATAAAACCATACAGCGGCAGACTAAACCTGAGAATGACGTCCGACTTACATTCGCGTATTGCCACTTATGCAGCCTCTACAGGCATCACCATTAACGAATTTATCAATCGTGCCGTACAGAATGAATTAACTCATGCTGTAGCATACTGATATACCCCAGCAAAAAGCTGTGAAGAAACTGGCAATTGTCATATTGAACTGGAACGGGCGGGCGATGATGCAGAAGTATCTGCCGTCGGTCGTCAGATGCTCCACCGCAGGAGAAGTCATCGTGGCCGATAACGCCTCGACGGACGACTCCATGACCATGCTTGAAAGGGAGTTCCCCGATGTGCGCACAGTCGTGCTGGAAAAGAATTTCGGATTTGCAGAGGGCTATAACCGTGCACTGGCACAGCTGCCGGAGTATGAGTATTACTTGCTGCTCAATTCCGATGTGGAAATCCGGCAGGAAGGATGGGACAAGGTACTCACGGACTATATGGACGCGCACGCTGAGTGCGCAGCTTGTATGCCGAAGCTGCTGGACTTGAGGAAGCCCCCCGCCTGTTTTGAATATGCCGGCTGTGCCGGGGGCTTTCTTGACAAATACGGCTACCCCTTTTGCCGGGGACGCATATTGAATACCGTGGAGGAAGACCACGGGCAATACGACGACGTGCGCACGGTGCTGTGGGCCACAGGCGCTGCCCTACTCTGCCGCGCCACCGACTGGCGCGACAGCGGCGGGCTGGACAGCCGCTTCTTTGCACACATGGAGGAGATTGACCTCTGCTGGCGGCTGCGGGGTATGGGCCGCGACATTGTCTGCATACCACAGAGCACGGCCTGGCATCTTGGCGGAGCCACGCTCCAGCAGGGCAACCCGCGCAAGACGTTCCTGAACTTCCGTAACAACCTGCTGATGCTCTACAAGAACCTGCCCGAAGCAGAACTCCGCAGCACCCTGCGCGTGCGCGCTCTTTTTGATTATGTGGCTGCACTTCAGTTCCTGCTGAAAGGCGACTTTGCCAACACGCGGGCCGTTCTTCGTGCACGTCGCGACTTCCAGCGGATGAAGGGGGAATATGTCACCATCCGTGAAGCCATCCAGCAGAAAAGCAGCACAAAAAGACTGCCAGAGCGGACAGATTTCTCTGTGCTCTGGCAATACTACGTGAGAGGCAGGAAGCGGTTTAGTCAGCTCTCCTGGGAGGGGAAATAGTGGCTATAGTTCTTTTGGGGCTTCTGGCTCTGCCTTCTTCTTAGCCAGATACTCTGGCAGGGAAAGACCAGCCTGGTCGAACAGTTCGTTGAGCGGCGGGATGGACTTCATCAGGCCACTGAGGAAGTTGGCCGTTGAGCCTTTTCCGTCAGCTGAATTACCGCTGTCCCAAACGGTGACGTGGTCGATGTTGATGTCCTTGATGGCATCCACCTGCGTCTTGACGAGTTCGGGCAGCTTCTCGAGGAGCAGGAGCATATAAGCCTTCGTGGCATCGCCACCGGCAGCCTGTACCATCTTGTCGTAGCCCTGGGCCTGACGCGAAAGCACTTCGAAGAGACCGCGAGCCTCTGCCTCCATCTTGGCAAACACAGCATCGGCTTCACCCTTGGCGTTCACGCGAATCTTTTCGGCCTCGGCCTCGGCCTCGATAATTTTACGCTTCTTCTCAATTTCCTGACTCACAAGCACATTGGCAGCCTGTGTGGCACGCTCGCGCTCGGCACGTGCCTCCTCGGCCAGTTTCTCGGCAGAGTAGGCTTCCTCCAACGCCTTGGCCTGTGCCACCTTCTCGGCAGCCGTAGCCTTGCGCAGGGCCTCAGCCTCACGCTCGCGACGGTCGGCATCGGAATTGGCAATCTGCACCTTGGCCTCGTTCTCACCCTGCACAGCCTGAGCATTGGCTTCAGCCGTACGGATACGGGTTTCGCGGTTGGCCTCGGCCTTACCGATTTCACCGTACTTCTCCTGCTCTGCCACGCGCACCTTGGCCTCGTTGATGGCCTTGGCGGCAGCCTCCTGACCCAGGGCCTCAATGTAGCCCGACTCATCGTTGATGTCAGTTACGTTCACATTAATCAGGCGCAGACCTATCTTCTTCAGTTCCACCTCCACATTGCCCGAGATGGCTTCGAGGAACTTGTCGCGGTCGCTGTTGATTTCCTCAATCGACATGGTGGCGATGACCAGACGGAGCTGACCAAAGAGGATGTCACGTGCCAGTTCCTGAATCTGGGCCGGACTCTGGCCCAGCAGTCGCTCTGCAGCAGCTAACATACTGTCGGGCTCGGTGCTGATACCGACAGTAAAGCGGCAGGGCACATCCACGCGGATGTTCTGACGGGACAGTGCATTGGTCAGGTTGGCATCAATACTGATAGGTGTCAGCGAGAGGTAGGCATAATCCTGGATGATGGGCCACACAAACTTACCACCACCATGCACGCACTTGGCAGACTTGTTGCCCGAAGTACCATAGATTACCAGAATTTTGTCCGACGGACAGCGGCGATAACGGTTGATGATGGCCATAAACATGAAGATGACCACCACGACAACAGCCGCAACAAGATAAATGAAAGATGATTCCATGAGGTAAAAGGGAATTGAAAATTGAAAAATGAAAATTGAAAATTGGGAATTGAAAATTGAAAATTGAAAATTGAAAATTGGGAATTGAAAATTAAACCTCTTAGATATGCTCCACCAGAAGCAGGGCATTGTCAATGACCTCCGTCACGCGCACATGCGTGCCACTGGCCAGCAGCGGGCCGTTGGTGACGGCTGGCAGTTCATGCACAGAACCACGCAGACTGATCTGCACCTTGCCCTGCCCTGTGCGCTCGGCTGGAATGCGCAGATAGACATCGCAGGGCTTGCCAAGGCTTTCGTTGATGTCGATGGTGCCATCCGACTCTAAGCGCTTCGTTTGCTTTCGGATGAAGAAATACAGATAGCCAAAGCCGATACCCACCAGAATAGCCACAAGGTAAAGCAGCCAGTGCTGGGGTATCAGGCTATAGAAGCTAACGCCAGCCCAGCCAAAGCCGACAAAGAAATTGACCAGACTGCGCACAGAAAAGAGCGAAAGACTGCCCCCCATGTCCATCGTGTCGCCATCGAGGTGGGCGGCATCAATGTCGAAGTCCATGTCGTGGTCCATGCCCAGCAAGGTGAGCGCGGCCTGAAGCAAAAATATCAGTGAACTGACAATGGCGCACCCCCAGAACACCTGCAAAGTGGCGTCGAGCGATGAGAACCAATTTGATAATTCTTCCATGAGTTTGTACGTTTTTGAGTTTGTGCGTTTTTGAACGATTATGGTTGCACAAATGTAAGTCTTTTTCCAATTATAGGAACGCAATGAGAAACAAAAAAGGCGCGTCGTTCACTTTTTTTTGCACTTTGTGTTCCAAATATCGCCGAATATAACTAATTTTGCATCCCCAAATCATTTCAAGTCCAATTCATGCTGCGTAATATCCTCACCGCCCTGTTTCTTTTATTTACCTTCAACACCGTGTGGGCTGAAGAACTTACCGACAGTCTGCCGCCCGCCACACAACAAGAATATCCCCTGCGGGAACGCAGCATCCGCGAATTTAGCTATGTGCCCGTTCCTGTGATTGCCACAGCCTTCATCGTGAAAGCACGAAAGGACGATTTCCGTGGAGCACGCAACAACTTCATCCTACATTTCCATCACGAACTGGACAACTACATCCAGTATGTCCCCTTTGCCCTGACGCTGGCCCTGAAGGCCGCTGGCGTAGAGGGACGTAACCAGTGGGGGCGCATGTTGGCAAGCAGCGCCTTGTCGTATGCTGCCATGGCTGCACTGGTGAACGCAGCCAAATATACCATCAAGGAGCAGCGGCCCGACGGTTCGTCGCGCAACTCCTTCCCCTCCGGCCACACGGCCACGGCCTTCGCCTCGGCCACCATCCTGCACAAGGAGTACGGACTGACGCGCTCCCTCTGGTACAGCGTGGCTGGCTATGCCATCGCCACAGGCACAGGTGTGATGCGCGTGATGAACAACCGCCACTGGGCCAGCGACATTCTGGCTGGTGCCGGCATCGGCATTTTTTCGGTAGATTTGGGGTACTTTCTCAGCGACCTCATCTTCAATGACAAATACACGCTGCGGTATAATCGCCCCGACGTGAACAACTTCTACAGCTCGCCTTCGTTCTTCAACCTCAACGTCGGTTTCGGCGTACTGAAAAACCATCTCGACATTGGCGACAAACACATTCAGGGCAGCCATGCCATCACCGCACAGGCCGAACTGGCCTACTTCATCACACAAAACATCGGGGCTGGCATCCGACTCAGCATCGCCTCGCCGACTGTTTCCTTTGAAAACTACAACGATAATATGGGCATCTACAGTCTGGATGCCGGTGCCTACCTTCAGTTTCCCGTTACTTCACGTTTTGCTTTGGGCGGCAAACTGCTGGCTGGGCGACAAGCCATGAGCGGCTTTACCTTTGAAGACCAACTGAGCGTTGAATCCAGCAACAGTTTCACCTGCGGACTGGGAGTCTGTGCCGCCTACGCTTACCGCAACAACATAGCCTGGCGCATCAATGCCGACTACGACACCAGCCGCGTGCCCATCAACGCCATACTCAACGGTAAGCAATATTCCAGCCACAAACAAATGCACCAAATCACCCTCTCAGGCTCCATGAGCATCATGTTTTAACAAAAATATCACAAAATATTTGGTCATTCCCCAAAAACTCCTTACCTTTGCACTCGCTTTCCGAAAAGGACAGCTTTTTTCAAGGTCGATCCGCTAGCTCAGCTGGTAGAGCACAACACTTTTAATGTTGGGGTCTTGGGTTCGAGCCCCAAGCGGATCACGAAAAAGGGAGCCATACGGGTTCCCTTTTTCGCGTCCAACTATCAGCATTTTCAAAATCTAAAGAAAGGGAGGACAGAGGGCATAAGAAAGGTTACCAAAGGGCTATTCTTCTGTTTCCTCCGAGATCAAGGGTTGCAGTTTCGTAGCCCAGCGCACGAAATACCTTGCTCATTGTGGGAATGGTCATGCCGTCACCTTTTTCTATTCTGGAGATGCGGGAACGTCCTACGCCTATACGCTTGCCAAGTTTCTCCTGAGTGAGATGCTGCTCTATGCGTGTGTCTCTTATTATCTCACCCAATCTATAGGCTTGTACAGATTCTTCGACACTCCGTTCAAACTCGTCACGTCTGGGAGTGCCAATCTTACCGAAATGCTCATCTAACAAATTGGTAAACGGTGTTAATTTCATCTTTGCCATATTGCTATTTTTCTTTATCATTAAAATACTCATTTCTCAAGGCCTCAGCTTTTGCAATCTCTTTCGGTGGAGTTTTCTGGGTCTTCTTCACGATACCATGTGTAGCAATCACAAGCGTATCTTCTTCCGTGTCCCAAAAAGCAAACAATCTGTACGCCTTTTTGTCATATAACGTGCGAAACTCCCAGATGTCGGATTCTCCAAGCTTCTTGAAAATCTCACTATCGCGCTCCCCCATCTGTATTTTATAAATATTATAATATATTTTGTCCTTTGCTTTGTCCGGGATAGAGCGCAAAAAGTCTTCCGCATCCTTCATCAACAACAACGTGAATTTCTCTTTTTCCATATCGTCCTGTTTCAATGGTGCAAAATTACGGACTTGTTTACTGTTATGGAAACATTCTTTTATGTTTCACGGCATAAAGTATGCTCCTATCATTCATTTATCCATGGTCGGCACCCACTTGTCGTGAACGGAGAAGACTGTTTCGAGGGTAATCTTTTGGGCTTCTTTTTGAGTAAGTTGGTGGCTCCAGGAGACACGCTTGTGAGTGTCGGCACCGGCACCATGATTGTTGTACTCCATGTAACGGGCAGTCTGTTCGCGATGCTGCTCCCAATGATGCCAGCCTTCGGGACGAATGTGGGAGCCCAGTTCACAATCCATGAAGAGCGTGTAGCCATAGTCGCGCCAAGGACGACCCAGATAGACTTTTGTAACACCCTCTGTTGCTATCAGTTTGCATTGGTGGAAGATGTAGCCAAAAGGCTGGTCTTGAGGCGTGGAAGCAGCCGTGATGTATGAATTGGAGAGGCTTTCAATCGTGCAGTCTTCAAACCATGCGGTTGCCGGGCCAAAGATGAAGTCGGTAGTACCGCAGATGTAGCAGTCCTTGAAGTAAAGGCGGGAACGAGCCGTACCTGTATAGACCGTGTCCTGATTTCCAAGGAAACGGCAACCTACAAAGCGCAGACGGTCGCCCTCCGTGAACAGAGCCACAGCCTGTCCCAGACGTGCCGCATTGTTCTCTATCGTTATATTCTTGAAAGTGATGTCGTTGCCCTCTACCTTCAGCGTATAGGTACGGAAGGTTCCCATCGGCTTGCCCGTCTCAGGCCAAAGAATATTGGCATGGTCATCGTAGGTAATGACAGTCTTTTCTGCACTCTCGCCACAAATCTCCAGGTTTTGCAGCCATTGTGGAAGTATGAGCTTTTCCTTATACGTGCCATTCCTCACAAAGATAACCTTGTGATAGTCCATAAAGGCACGGCACACCTCGATGGCTTCGGCGATGTTGCGAAACTCACCCGTTCCGTCGCGTGCCACAACAATGGTATCGGGGTTATCATACCCCCCTGCAGCTGCAGCGAGGAATGGCATCAGGAAAGCAAACAATGTAATCAACAGGTTTTTCATCATACAGTATTTCGTTTAAGCGTTTTCTTCATCGAAGATTTGTTCAAGACGCGCCAACAAGGTTGGTTTGTCTTTGATAAGCTGCTGAAGCTGGTGAAGACGGTCGGCATTTGGGGATTGGGGAATCCAAAGTCTCAGGTAGCCACCTTCGGCATATTTTTCCTGAAGATGAGCCACAGCACGCAGGATGTGTTCTGCCCGAGTCAACTGAGGTTCATGGGCAAGGCCATACTGAATGGTGCGGCGCAAGATGGTGTCGGCATCAATCAGACGGTCTGCTTCTGCAAGAATCCGGCCATAAAGTGTGCGCGGCGCATGGCCGGAAGAAGCACGGTGATCTTCAGCAGCATCAGCCATCACGCTGATTTGCTGTTCTGTGAACCAGGTACGCAGCTGCTTGTCGGCACGGATTTTTTCTGCAGAAACAAGATGGTGGGTTTTTCGTCCCGCCGATAAGCCAATGTCATGGTAAGCAGCAATGGCATAGACCATGTTAAGATCTATACCATCATAATAAGCAGCCAGTTGCAAACTCTGCTTCATAACCGTTTCGGCATGGTCGCGCTGATGCGCCTTGTCGAAATGGTCGTACTGTGGCAGGATTTCCTGTTCAATATAGGCTTGCAGCGCAGGATTAATGTCTGCGTTCATCATTCCTTCATGTACCCGACAGGGTTATTGATGACAGGTATCTGATTCTCATTCAGATTCAGCAGTTTCTGAATGGCTTGCTGGTCCATCGTACCACGAGTAACCGTAGCCAGATTAGCAGCCGCACAGAAGAGGTTGATGTTCTGCGTAACAATACCCACATCGGTACCCACCATCCAACGTGCGTGTTCGTTGTTGCTGCCAAACTTTCCCATATCAGCGACCATCAACAGGCTAATCGGTGCTTCCTTGGCAAATTCCTGCCGACCAGCCACTATGTCACGATGGTCTCCGTCAGCCACTTTTGTCAGGGTATGGGTCTTGGGGTCGTAGAGGCAAACGTCCTTGTCGGTAAACACATACAGGATAATCTCCTGACGATTCATGGCTGTAGGTGCCGTGAGATTGCCATTGTCGCGATTCACACCGATGGTTGCCCAAAGCAGGTCGCTGAGGTCTTGCTCCGAGAGGGGCTTGCTGCTGTAGGAACGGGTTGATTTGCGCTGGCGATAAGCCTCCATCACGCTGAGTGTCTTTCGTTGCATATTGGGTTTAGGCAACTTGGTTGTCTGGGCATAACAAACTGTGCCCACCAGCAGCATGGCTGCAAAAAGAAGGTGTTTCATCATTGTCATTTATTGTTAGATGTGTTAAATTCGGCAGCAAATATAAACAATAAAAATCAGAAATCTTTGCTCGTTTAAAATAATTAACTACTTTTGAGCCGAAAAACCAATAGAACACAAGGATGAGCAGAACAGTAAGACTAACCACCTGCAACAACAGTTACGAAGCCCACATCCTGCAAGGCGCACTCCAGGCAGAGGGCATCGCCTCGGCCCTGCACAACGAGAACATGACCAACCTCTTCGGCGGTCTCATCTCCGGCTTCAGCGGCGTAGATATATTTGTGTTTGAAGACGAGCTGGAACGAGCCAGGGAAATTATGGAAGCAGCCCGTGAGTCGCCACATACTTCCACAGCGGAGCTGCCATCATAGCTTGATGGAACTCGTCGTTCTGAAGCATACGAACCACTTCTGCCGGTTCAAAGAGAACGACCTTGATGTCTTCTGTCCGTTCCAGATGTTGCGTGGAGACAGGCTCAACGCCAATGGCCAGGAATGTGTAATTATAGTTCGTACAAGAACCCGCATTGGGACTGATGGTCATAAAATGTGACCACTCTCCCCCACCATACCCCGTTTCCTCGTAAAGTTCACGTTTGGCGGCAGCCATCGGGTCTTCCCCCTTTTCCACACAACCCGCTGGAATCTCATAGCCCACCAGGCGTTGGGCGTGGCGGTATTGGCGTTCCATCAGGAACTTACCCTCCTTCGTAATGGCAATAACGTTACAAAAATCGGGATATTCCAGTACATAGAAATCATTCATCTCCACGCCTGAAGGCAGCCTGACATGGTCGCGGCGAGCGGTCAGCCAAGGATGATTGAAGAGGTATTCACTGCCAAGGAGTTCCCACAGCATAGGATCTTTCTTTTCCATGTTCTTTTCTATAATTTAGGATTATTCTTGTGACGCTCTTTGTCGCGCGTTGTTTTCTTTTCAATATTCTTTCTGAAGGCTTCGGTCAAATCGACCCCTGTCTGATTGGCCAGGCACAGAAGCACCCACAGCACATCTGCCATTTCGTCGGCAGGGTCTTGCGGTTCACCCGGCTTAAACGACTGATCGCCATATTTACGCGACAAAATGCGAGCCAGTTCACCCACTTCCTCTGTCAGCACAGCCATGTTAGTCAGTTCCGAAAAATAGCGCACACCGTAAGTATGAATCCAGTCATCCACCAGTTGCTGCGCCTGTTTGATTGTCAGTTCGTCCATTCTATTTATGAATTATTTATACATTATCAAACCCCTCCGCCGCCATGCAGCTTTCTTCTTCGTAGTCAAGATTGTAAGTAAACCTTGCACCATGATTTTCCAGTTGAATCAGATTGAGCGTGCGAAGCAAACCTTGCAGCGTGTGTTCACGCTCATGGTGACTCAGTTCGCATTCCCACACATCCACCGTGTGCCATCCCATACCTTTCAGAGCCAGCCGCGCCTCATGGTCGCGTTCACGATTGCGACTGATTTTGTGTTCCCAAAAATCGGTATGAGTCTTTGGCATCACATAGAGTCCGCACGGTGTATTCCCAATCATGTGTCCATGCCAGAAACAGCCATTGATAAAGACACAGGTACGCAGTCCCACAATCGCCAAGTCGGGCGTTCCCGGCAATGACTTCACATGGATGCGATAGCGGAAGCCATGACTGAACAGGAAACGGCGCACCAGCATTTCGGGGCGCGTATTCTTCGACCGAATCCTGCGCATACAATTGCTGCGCTGCTCTGGTGTCATCTTGTCTGCCATTGTTGTACGGTCTTTGGGTGTATAGCCGGCGGTTTTGCCGGGCAAAGATAGAGAAAGTTTTCAAGACCACAAGGCTGTCAAGACAAAAACTTAATCAGAACCATCCACGAACACCTCTTTTAAGGCCATAACACTATATAAATTTACCGAAAATCATCATGCTCTCAGTAGCACACCTGTGCCACTCATATATCCTTCATCGGTAACGGATATTTTCTAAAGGAACCAAGGAACGAAATGGACGGAGCAAACAAAATGGCTGATAAATTTCACGTGGCGATGGCTTTTGGTTTTGTAGAAAAACACAAATCAGCCCACCGTTTTAGCACAAAACAGCAGAAGTTTCGTTTTTTTTAGGTTAAAAGTTTGCACGTCTCAAAAAAAATGCAGACCTTTGCAGCCGATTTAAGCCGAAAGGCAAAAAAAATCGGGAAGTAGCGCAGTTGGTTAGCGTACACGTCTGGGGGGCGTGTGGTCGCCAGTTCGAGTCTGGTCTTCCCGACTTTTTTTATGCACGGCGGGATGTAGCGCAGTTGGTAGCGCACTACGTTCGGGACGTAGGGGTCGGGCGTT
>R20__coassemble_1490_pt1 | contig 12690 bp, 8 predicted proteins | sample R20__metabat2_low_PE_030 | metagenome-assembled genome bin R20 | reverse complement strand
AAAAAGTCTTGTTGGCAAACAAACTTTACCACCCAAATTGACGCAGAACCGAAAATATGCTTTATCGCGCGTGCGCGCGAGGCAAACACCATCTGGCGGTTTTTCCCGGCAGAAGTCACGCCCCTTCGGGAAAAGTTTCCCGATGCTTCGTGAAACTTTTCATGAAGCATCGGGACAACTTTCACGAAACTGCATGACAACTTTCATGCTTCATCGGGAAAAATTTCGCGAAACTGCGCAGCAATTACCGCCCCTCAAAATCACTCCAGATAGGTGTAACCGTAGAGGCCGCTGCGGTAGGTGTCGAGGAACTCCTTGCCTTCTTCCAGGGTGATTTTTCCTTCCTTGATGGCCTGCTTGGCCCAGATTTCAAGGCTGCGAACCAGCTTCTTGGGTTCGTACTGCACGTAACTGAGCACGTCGGCCACAGTTTCGCCGTCGATGATGTTCTTTATCTGGTAACCGTCCTTGGTGGTGGTGACGTGTACGGCGTTGGTATCGCCGAAGAGGTTGTGCATATCGCCCAGAATTTCCTGATAAGCTCCCACAAGGAAGACGCCGATGTAATAGGAACCGCGCTTCTTGTCAAGGGTGTGGACAGGAATGAAGTGGTTGACGCCGCTCTCGGTGGCAAAGTTGGCAATCTTGCCATCGCTGTCGCAGGTGATGTCCTGCAGGGTGGCATTGCGGTCGGGCCGCTCGTTGAGTCGCTGAATGGGCATGATGGGGAAAATCTGGTCGATGGCCCACGCATCGGGCAGGGAGTGGAAGAGGGAGAAGTTGCAGAAGTACTTGTCGGCCAGGTTCTTGTCGAGCGAAAGCAGTTCTTCGGGCACATGCTTCATGGTGTGTGCCAACGTGTTGATTTCACGCGCAACAGCCCAGTACATCCGTTCTATTTCAGCTCGCGTGCGCAGGTCGAGTATGCCGTGGGCAAAGAGGTCGAGTGCCTCCTCTCGGATTTGCTGCGCATCGTGCCAGTTCTCCAGCATGTTGCGCACATTCAGGTTGCACCAGATGTCGTAGAGGTCTTTAGCCAGCTCGTGGTCTTCTTCGCCAACAATGAACTCATCGGGCATGGCCGGCACTTCTGTAGTTTCGAGTACCTCCATAATGAGCACGCTGTGGTGGGCGGCCAAGGAACGGCCCCCTTCGGTAATGATATTGGGCTGGGGGATATCGTTGCTGTTAGCTGCTTCCACAAAGGTATAGACACAATTGTTGACGTACTCCTGGATGGAATAGTTGACGCTGCTCTCGCTGCTGCTGGAGCGCGATCCGTCATAGTCAACACCCAGGCCGCCGCCACAGTCAACAAACTGCACGCCGAAACCCATCTTGTGGAGTTGCACATAGAACATGCTGGCCTCGCGCAGGGCGTTCTGTATGCGACGTATCTTGGTGATTTGGCTGCCGATGTGGAAATGGATGAGCTTCAGGCAGTCCTTCATGTCGTTTTCCTCAATGTACTTGAGGGCTATGAGCAGTTCGCCAGACGTAAGGCCGAATTTGCTGGCATCGCCCCCACTCTCTTCCCATTTGCCGGCCCCCGAAGCAGCCAGCTTGATGCGTATGCCCATGTTGGGGCGGACACCCAGTTTTTGGGCCGTGCGGGTGATGATTTCCAGCTCGTTGAATTTCTCTACTACGATGTAGATGCGCTTGCCCATTTTCTGGGCCAGCAGGGCCAGTTCGATGTAGTCTTGGTCTTTATAGCCGTTGCAGACGATGAGCGAGTCGCTGTCCATATTGACAGCAAGGACGGCGTGCAGTTCAGGCTTGGAGCCGGCTTCCAGCCCCAGGTTGAATTTCTTGCCGTGCTTGATAACTTCCTCTACGACGGGCGAAATCTGGTTCACCTTGATGGGGTAGATGATGAAGTTCTCTGCGGTGTAGCCATACTCCTTGGCAGCCTTTTCAAAGCAGGTGGCCGTCTTCTCGATGCGGTTGTCTATGATATCGGGGAAGCGGACCAGCACAGGTGCTGACACGTCGCGCAGGGCAAGGTCGTCCATCACTTCTTTCAGATCGACCTCCACACCGTCTTTCTTCGGTGTCACTGCCACATTACCCTTTTCGTTGATGCGGAAATAGTTTACTCCCCAGCCGTTGATGCCGTACAGTTCGTTGGAGTCTTCAATGCGCCACTTTCTCATTTTTTGTATAAGGTTAGAGGGTATAGGTTAGGGGTTAAAGACATTACCGTCTCTAAACACTCAACGCTAAACGTTCTGCAATTATATGTACGTAATTCAATATTTGTTCTTTGGTGTGTATCACCTCGATGTCGATGGTATGTTTTGCTTGCGTATAGAACGGAAGGCGAGCCTGCAGGTTTTCGCTGACAAAAGCTTCCAATTCATCGGGCGACTTGCCCACGATGAGCGGACGCACCGACTTGCCCATGAGCAAATGTTCCTTCAGCACGGGAGGAGCCGCATTGAGGAAGAAGGTGTCGGCTTGCTTATTCATATAGTCCATATTATCGAAGAAACAAGGCGTTCCACCACCACAGCTGATGACGACGTTCTCAAACTCCGCCACTTCATGCAGCATCTTGCGCTCAATGTCACGGAAGCCCGCTTCACCACTATCAGCAAAAATTTGAGGAATCTTTTTATGGAAGCGGTCTTCTATATACCAATCAAGGTCGTAGAAATCAAGCCCCAGTTCACGAGCAAGCACCTTGCCTATCGTGGTTTTGCCTGCTCCCATGTAACCTATGAGAATGATGCGCGTCATCAATCGTTCTTCTTTTTTATAATCTCCATGCACTGCTCGTAGGTCATCGAGGCCGGATCCTTGATAGCCCGTGGCAGTTTATAGTTTGTTCCCTGGTATTTCAGGTAGGGGCCATAGCGCCCGTTCATCACCTCCAACTCTGCATCCTCTTCAAAGGTTTTCAGGTGATTGGCCTTTTCAGCCTTACGTTTCTCGTCTATCAGCCGCACAGCGTCCTCCAGCTGAATGTCCATGGGGTCTGTTTCTTTGGGGATGGAAACATATTTTTTATCATGGAGTATATAGGCCCCAAAACGGCCCATGCCCACAGAAACAGGCGCCCCCTCGTACTGACCCAGTGTGCGTGGCAATTTGAAGAGGTCGAGTGCCTCTTCCAACGTGATGGTCTGCATCGACTGCTCTTTCTTTAACTGAGCAAAACGGGGCTTTTCAATTTCGTTGGCAGCACCAATTTGAGCCACAGGACCAAACCGGCCAATCTTCACGCTGACGGTGTAGCCCGTCTTCGGCTCTTTACCCAAGATACGCTCACCAACCTTGTGCTCCGACTTCTGCTGCAAAGTCTCCTCAATCATTGGTTCGAAATGCTTGTAGAATTCAGCCATCAGTTGCTGCCAGTCAATCTTTCCTTCGGCAATCTCGTCAAAGTCTTTTTCCACACGGGCCGTAAAATTATAATCAATAATGTCTGTAAAGTTAGCTACCAGAAAATCGTTGACAACGATGCCGATGTCGGTGGGGAGCAGCTTGTTCTTCTCATGTCCCACAGTCTCGGTCCTGTGTTCGGTCTTGATTTTATCTCCCGCCAATGTAAGGAGGGTATAGGAACGGCTTTCACCTTCCTTGTCCCCCTTCTCCACGTATTCACGCTGCTGAATGGTGGAGATGGTCGGTGCGTATGTAGATGGACGGCCAATGCCCAGTTCCTCCAGCTTCTTCACAAGGCTGGCCTCTGTGAAACGCAGAGGACGTTGGGCAAAACGCTCTATAGCCATAATCTCTTCCGCATCAAGAATGTCACCTTGCTTAACAGCGGGCAGAACAGAATCGTCGGCCTCATCCGAAATCTGGTCGTCGTCAAAGCTCTCGCGATAGACACGCAGGAAGCCGTCGAATGTGATTACTTCGCCAGTGGCAATGAAGTTCAAGGCAGAATCAGCCGAATCGGAAGAAATCGTGATGGTTGTCTTTTCGGCTTCAGCCTCTGCCATCTGGCAGGCCACCGTGCGCTTCCAAATCAGGTCGTACAGACGGCGCTCCTGTGTCGTACCTTCTATTTCGTGATTGGAGATATAAGTGGGACGAATGGCTTCATGGGCTTCTTGGGCTCCCTTGCTGCTGGTATGGAACTGACGTGGACTGCTATACTTCTTGCCCAGACCTTGAAGAATTTCTTCCTTGGTTGCATTGATGCACAGGCTGGAAAGGTTAACAGAGTCGGTACGCATATAGGTAATGAATCCGCTCTCGTAAAGGTGCTGGGCCACCATCATGGTCTGTGCCACCGTGAACCCCAGTTTACGTGCTGCTTCCTGCTGCAATGTGGATGTCGTAAACGGTGGTGCCGGGTACTTCTTGATGGGTTTCATGTCTATGTCTGTCACAGAGAATGTCTGCTCCTTGCAGCTTTCAAGAAAAGCCTTTGCCTCGGCTTCCGTCTTGAAACTGTGATTCAACGAGGCCCGAATCTGCTGTCCTGCAACCGAAAAGACAGCATTCACCTTGAAACTGCTTTCATTCTGGAAGTTCTCTATCTCACGTTCACGCTCAACAATCAACCTGACGGCCACAGACTGCACCCTGCCTGCAGACAGGCTGGGTTTCAGTTTCTTCCACAACACGGGCGACAACTTAAAACCAACAATGCGGTCAAGCACACGACGTGCCTGCTGGGCATTGACCAGACCCATGTCTATCGTACGCGGATGTTTGATGGCATCCAATATAGCCGTCTTGGTGATTTCATGGAATACAATACGTTTAGCCACTGCCGGGTTCAAGCCCAGCACCTGACTCAAGTGCCATGAAATGGCCTCTCCCTCACGGTCTTCATCGGAAGCCAGCCATACAGTTTCAGCCTTCTTGGCATTCTGACGCAAATCCTCAACAACCCTATGTTTATCGGCAGGAATCTCGTATTTGGGAGAGAAGTCTGAAAGGTCAACGCTCATTTCTTTCGATTTCAAATCACGGATATGTCCATAGCTGGACATTACCTTATAGTCCTTTCCAAGGAACTTCTCCAAGGTCTTTGCCTTAGCTGGAGACTCAACAATTACTAAGTTTTTTTGCATAGTTGAATGCTGTTTTATGGTTCTATGCGCTTGTGGTCTTATTATGCCTACAACCCATAACCTTACAAGCGTTTTTTGAAATTCGGGCGCAAAGGTAGAAAAAAAAAAAGTTCTCATCCTAATAAATAAGGTGAAAACTTTTATTTTACATGGTTTTGACGAAAGAAGAACGTTTAGAGCGGGGCGTTTTATCACTCCCTGGTAAAGTCTCTAAACGCTCAACGCTCATCTTTAACCACCAAACAGACTTGGCATGGCGTCATTGGGATTCACGTATGGACTGCGCCCTAAATGCTTGTAGGCCAACTCGGTCACTTCGCGGCCACGAGGCGTGCGCTTGATGAAGCCTTCCTTGATGAGGAAGGGCTCATAGACTTCCTCCACTGTGCCTGGGTCTTCGCCAATGGCTGTCGCAATGGTGCCGATACCCACAGGGCCACCCTTGAACTTGTCGATGATAGTCAGCAGGAGCTTGTTGTCAATCTCGTCCAAGCCAAACTTGTCGATATTCAAAGCTTCAAGGGCAACATGCGCAATAGCCAGATTGATGGTGCCATTGCCACGCACTTGCGCAAAGTCACGCACACGACGCAACAGGGCATTGGCAATACGTGGCGTTCCACGTGAGCGGGAGGCAATCTCGGCGGCAGCATCAAAATCACATGGCACGCCCAACAAATGGGCAGAACGCAACACAATGCCACGAAGCGTATCAGCATCATAATACTCCAAGTGCATATTGATGCCGAAACGGGCACGCAACGGAGCAGTCAGAAGACCGCTACGGGTTGTTGCCCCTACCAATGTAAACGGACTGAGGTCTATCTGGATGGAACGCGCCGATGGCCCCTTGTCTATCATAATGTCAATGCGGTAATCCTCCATTGCACTGTAGAGGTACTCCTCCACCACAGGCGAAAGACGATGTATCTCATCAATAAAAAGCACATCGTTCTCTTCCAGTGAAGTCAAAATACCTGCCAAGTCGCCAGGTTTGTCAAGCACAGGACCGCTGGTCACCTTGAATCCCACCCCCAATTCATTGGCAATGATATTACTCAACGTTGTCTTGCCCAAGCCTGGGGGGCCATGCAGCAACGTGTGGTCAAGCGGTTCGCCACGATACTTCGCAGCCTCCACAAAGATTTTCAGGTTCTCCACTACCTTCTGCTGTCCGGCAAAGTCCTCGAACCGCAACGGTCGCAAGGCCTGTTCAAAGTCCTTGTCCGCTCTGTTCCTTTGTTCTCTGATATTGAAATCTTCTGTCATTATTCCTTTACATGCTTATATTTAAACAGGAAGGCGAAGGCAATGGCGACAATGAAAGCGTAGGCTGCAAAGATGCACCAGCAGGTTTGCCAACCAGGCAACGTGTCGCTGCCCTCGGGCAGGTTGAACACATAGTGGTTTACCACCTGGCCCGCCAGCACCATACCGATGGAGGCACCAAAGCCATTGGTCATCATCATAAACAAGCCTTGGGCTGAGTTGCGAATGCCAAGGTCGGTCTCTTTATCAACAAAGAGGGATCCCGAAATGTTGAAAAAATCGAAGGCCACGCCATAGACAATCATCGAAAGGATGATGAACGTGAAGCCGTAGCCCGGATTTCCGATGGCAAAGAAACCAAAGCGAAGCACCCAGGCAAACATAGACATCAGCATAACCTTTTTGATACCAAAACGGCTGAGGCAGAAAGGAATGAGCAGAATACACAAGGTTTCGCTCATCTGCGAGATACTGGTAATAATCACACTGTATTTCACCATCAGCGAATCGGCATACTCTGGCAACGCACCCCATGCTTCCAGATAAGATGTGGCATAGCCATTGGTGATTTGCAGACAAGAACCCAGCAACATGGAGAAGATGAAGAATACAGCCATGCGGTAGTTGCGGAAGAGGGCAAAAGCACGCAAGCCCAGAGCCTCCACAAGCGACTTCTTCTCGCCGCCCTGATTGGTGGGACAGGCCGGCATCGTGAAGGAATAGCAAGCCATCAACAGTCCCAGTCCGCCCGACAAGGCAAACTGATAAGGGGTAGATTTAAAGCCTAACAGGTTGACCACCCACATGGAACAGATAAAACCGACAGTACCCCACACACGAATGGGCGGGAAAGCCTTCACCGTGTCCAGCCCTTCCTTTTCCAAAGCATTGTAGGCCACGGAATTGACCAGTGCAATCGTGGGCATAAAGAAAGCCACGCTCACTGTGTACAACGTGAAAAGAATACCAAAATCGACGTTTCCTGCAGCCGAAAGGCCGTATGAACAGGCTGCAATCATAGCCACACCGCTAATGGCATGGCAAAGCCCCAACAGGCGCTGGGCCTGAATCCACTTGTCGGCCACAATGCCCATCAATGCCGGCATACACAGGCTGACAAAGCCCTGGACTGAATAAAACCAACCAATGTGAGAACCTAACCCCTCACTACCAAGGTAAAGGCCCATGGAGATAAGATAAGCGCCCCAAATGGCAAACTCCAGAAAGTTGAGAATGATTAAACGAAGCTTCATGATATTTACTATTTTACAATTTAACTATTTACTATTTTGCAATTCACTCTTCTTTCCTATTCATTTATCAGCACGCGCCCATCGCCAGTGATGCCTTCGCAACTGATATGCATCTCCTTGCACGAAGAATTGTTCCAGAACTCCACCTGTGCCCGGCCTTCTGCATCTGTGAAGATGTCTGGTGCCCAGAAAATCGTGCGGCGGAAATCCTCCACAGGAGGCAACGTGCTGTAATCTTCCATTTCAAAAGTAGAGACCTCGTGATACCCCTGAAAGTGCGTTGAGCGCATTCCCTTCGCCGGTATTTTCAGCGAGGTGTGCGTGTAAAGGAATACCGTCACAGGACTATGCCCCATCAGGTCGGAGCACATCAAACAGTTTCTAAAGGCATTCGGATTCTCGCTGACATAAACCGACTTGATTTCATTCAGGAAGATTGGCAAATCCTGATTGCAGGGCCGGAGGACTTCCCATGTGCCATGTATCTTCCCCGTGAATCGGGAAATGGCAGCATAGTCATTGTCGAGCACCCAGACAATGGGCCTGTTCTTATAGCCCAACCCATCCGTGTAGATACGCGGTTGCTTAGCCGTCGATTCAAACATGTCACTCTTGCTTTCCTCGGCATTATTCTCCATCTCGGAGGCCTGCTGATTATCGGCCTGTCCAGCTTCGGTATCCACCTCGCCTACAAACACGCTTTCCATATCACCAAACACCGTCTCATCGGGATCGGCAGGATTCTCAAACTCGTTCAACGCGCCTGTCATGTCCGTACCACCGAAAAACGGATTGCGCTTGGCCAGCCACTCATACACCGTGGGCAACTCCAGCCCCTGGTCGGCATAGCGGTCAGCATCCTCATCGGCATTGTAATAAAGGGAAGCGTAGAGCTGCCCTGTCTTTTCAGAAGCCCATGCCGCACGTGCATTCTCGAAAAGGCTCTTGCGCTTGGCCTTTACCATAACGGTAGGCAGCACGTGCTCCTTCTTGTTAATCGGAATATACTCCGTATTTTCTGCCGCAGCTTTCTTCGTCTTTGCGTCGTTGAAAAGATTAGGTTTCAACAGGGCCAGGCCCGTGGTTTCCCCGGGGGTAAGCAAACGGCGAGCCGGCGAGAAATGCCGGTCAATGCCCACATAATAGTTCACATCTTTCCAGAAACCATTCTTATCGGCCACGCCCGTATTGATAAGCATCGTGTATTCGCCTGATACATCGGGCATGGAAAAGGCATAATAACCCAGCGAGTCGGTCTTGGCCTCACCCTTGTAGTGGTAGCCCGATTTGTTGTAGAGATGCACATCAAGCCACACGTCTGCCACGGAATTCTTCTTTTTCTTCGGCTTCAGCTGACCATAAATGTAGAGCTTGTCCTCTATCGGCTGATTGAACCCCTTGATGCCCTCTGGCAAGAAAGAGGTCCGCTTGTCGTTCTCGTTGGACTCGTTCTCCTTCAGTCCAGCCATTACAGCCCAGTCGTAGCGCCGCCATCCCTGCACCATCATCAGCAGGTCGGCATCCATGCGGTGCTGGCGGTCATCTTTCTCAAAGTAATAGCCAGGGTCGGAGATGTACCCTTTCAATTCGCTGGACAGGAGCATATAAGTCTGTGCGTTACCCTCCGCACCGTTTACCATCGTGGCGGCATCCATAGCCGAGAGCGACAGCAGCGCCTTGGGCTGCGTTTTAATGTCGAGCACAATCTTACCGCAAGGTTTCGGGAACGCCACAGGCGTGGTGATGCGGATGGTGTCAGCATCGTCTGATTGAGGACAAATGAAGAAGAGGCGTTCACACAGGATGTTCCCGTCGCTGGTAAAGAAAGTTATCTGGTTCACGCCCGCCGGCATCTTGACGCGGTCGAAAGTGAGCAGCTGAGCTGCATCGGCATGAATCGTGTCAGCCCGCAACGTGCGTCCGTTGTGCATGATGGTATATCCCAGCAACCGTCCCTGCAGTGCAGGAGTACAATAAACCAGCGCCGACAGATCCTCATCATCCAACGTGTTGACCTGTATAGACAAGCCTTCATCCTCGGCTTCGGGCAACTTGAAATCGTGCTGCCGGCCCTTGCTGTCGGCCAAGCGCAGGTAATAGGTTGTGCCATCGGGCGTAAACTGAAACACGCCCCTACCCTCACGCATCGTGTTAACAGCCTCCAGCAACTCTTTGTTCTGATTCAGCAACCCACCGCCAGCACTGATATACTGGCCTGCCTTGTCGGTAGCATAAAACGCCACACGGCACGGCACCCCCTTCACCAGGTGGCCTCCCTCCGGATAGAACCTCACGCGCAACTTCCCGTCAGCGTCCGGCGTGTCGGTTGAAGTATCGCGCAGGTTTGGCAGTCGCTTCCGATAGCCATAGTCATCCATCACCATCCCGGAATAGTCACCATCCGTCTTGGGCGCCTTGAAGATGGGGAACACCCGCGAAAAGATACCACCATTCCCCCAGTTCGTCATGTAACGCGTGTAGGCACGCACCTCATAGAACCCCGTGCCGTAAATGCTGTCGAGCTTGATGTCGCCGTAAGTAATGCCATTGGTCACAGGCAACTTGCGTGTTTCCACCACGTCGCCCGACGGGTTGACCAGCTCCACATACAGCACACGGCTCATATTGGTTGGAGCCGTATTGTCAGCCCGCACCACATACGCCTTAAACCAAATCGTCTCGCCCATGAAGTAGCCCGTGTTGTCAAAATGCAGATACACCTTCTCCTGCGGCAAACTTTGGTTAAACAGCATGGCCCGTCTCATGTAGGTCATTATGGTCTTCAGCTCCTCATCGGTCTGCTGAGCAGAGACAGCTAAAGTAAGAAGTAAAAAGTAAAAAGTAAAGATGTGTCGGAGATTCTTCATTTTCAATTTTCAATTATTTTTGTGTCAGCCGTTGGCTTTCATCGTTTACTAATATATACAGGCGGTCGTTCAGGCGCACACGGTCATCCACCTTAATGCTGATGATGTCGCCCTTCATGGCCCGTTCCACAGGGTAGCTCTTGCTGGAGTCCTGCGGATCATCCACGCGCAGCTCACCCACCATCTGGATGAGTGCACCCGTTGTCGGGCCCGTCACCAGCATCTTGTCGGTCTGCTTGATTTCGCCGTTCTCCACCAGGAACTCAGCCACACCAATCTTGGCAAAATATTTTGTGCACTTGGCACAATATACCTTCTTCTCCGTCGCCTTCGAGCCATACACCTCGCACCACTCGCCCAACCGTTGCCCCTGGTAATACCCATCCCAGAAGCCACGGTTGAACACTGTCGAGAGCTGCCTATCCCACGCATCCTTGTCGGCCTCGGCAAACGTGCCGTTGCAGACGGCGTTGATAGCCTCATCGTATGCCTTCACCACAGTATAGACATACTCCGGACCACGGGCCCGGCCTTCAATCTTGAACACACGCACGCCGGCATTCATCATCACGTCAATGAAGCGAATCGTCTTCAGGTCCTTGGGCGACATGATATATTTGTTATCCACGGCCAACTCCGTGCCCGTCTCAATATCCTTCACCTCGTAGGCACGGCGGCAAATCTGCACACACTCCCCACGGTTTGCGCTCCGGCCCGCATTCTGCAGACTCAGATAGCACTTGCCACTGATGGCCATGCACAGCGCACCGTGGCAGAACATCTCAATCCGAATCAGTTCGCCGCTCGGTCCGCAAATCTGCTGTGCCACAATCTGTTCGTAGATGTCGCGCACCTGCCACATATTCAACTCCCGGGCCAGCACCACCACATCGGCAAACTGGGCATAGAACTTCAGCGCCTCCACGTTGCTGATGTTCAGCTGCGTGCTCAGGTGCACCTCCTGCCCTACCTGGCGACAATACATCATCACCGCCACATCGCTGGCAATGACCGCACTGATTCTTGCAGCCTTGGCTGCATCGATAATCTCGTGCATCGTCTCGATGTCCTCGCCATAGATAATGGTATTCACCGTCAGATACGACTTGATGCCGTGTGCATGGCACGCTGCGGCAATCTCCTTCAGGTCATCAACCGTAAAGGCATTGGCACTGTGCGCACGCATATTCAGCCGCCCAATGCCGAAATACACCGAATTGGCACCAGCCTTCATGGCTGCCGCCAAACTCTCGTGCGACCCCACCGGGGCCATGATTTCAAAGTCGGAACGCTTCATGGTGCTATTTGTCGTCGTAATGGCCGTATGCAGAAATTACAATAACAACCACCTCCGTCTCGTATATACGATAAATCATACGGTGTTTTTTTGAGATACGGCGACTCCAACGCCCAGCAGGTTCACCCCTCAATGGTTCGGGTTTACCTGTGCCAGTGCGTGGATGCTCTGATAATTCCTCAAGGAATTTCTGAGCCTTTTTAAAAGCGCCTGGATCAGATTTTGCAAGACGGAATAAATCTAATTCTGCCTTTTCTTTTAACTCCACCCTATAAATCATAGCCGCGCCTTCTCAAATAGTGAGTCAAATCTTCACCTGGTAGCATTGCATGAGACTCTCCTTGCTCTGCCCTATCAAGCATAGCAAAGAACTCCTGACGCGACATCAGCGTCTCGTCCTTCTTCTTGGCGGCCAGACGTTTCAGGTATCTTGCTGCCTGGCTCAACAGGTTTTCATCCTCGGAAATGATGCCCATTGCTTGGTATATTTCCGCATTCAGTTGTAGTGCTGTCATCTTCATAAAATGGATTTTGGCCGCAAATATAGACAAAATCTTTGAAACCACCTGCTTGTTAGGCAAAGAAAATGTGCATCCCCTCCGTCAGGCGGGTAGCCCAGGCACCATAAAACAGCCCCCACGCATCGCTGCGGAGGGGCCATAGAATTGTACTAAATTAACTGTGGCACTTGTGCTTCACAACACGTTTGTCGTGCCTATTAACCAATTTACTTGCATAACGAAAACAAATGCAAGTTTCTTTGCTATCTTATTGCCAGAGGTCACCATACTGTGGCTCGGTGGCCATTTCGTCAGCAGCCACTTCCTGGTCACGCTCATTGCCAAAGCGGTCTTTCGTCAGAACTTCGCCGTTCTGATTTGCGACCTGACTTTCTACGATTGAGACGCAAACCAGCGACACCATGTTAATCTCGGTAGCCGTTATTTCCGGCTTCAAATATTTCTTTT
>R20__coassemble_1483_pt1 | contig 12746 bp, 7 predicted proteins | sample R20__metabat2_low_PE_030 | metagenome-assembled genome bin R20 | reverse complement strand
GGTTAGGGGTGGGTCTGCTAATTATAGCATGATTCTCCGTGTTCATAGATGTCAAGACCTTCTTCCTCAATGCGGGCATCCACACGCAGGCCGTGCAGTTTCTTGATACCATAGAAGAGGGCAAAACCACAGGCGGCAGCCCAGAGGTCAATGATGAGAATACCGAAACACTCTGCGCCGAAGAAGCCCCAGCCATGACCGTAGAATGCACCAGTGGAGGTGGAAAAAAGACCTGTCAGCAGTGTGCCGAGAATACCGCAGACACCGTGTACGGAAGATGCACCTACGGGGTCGTCGATGTGCAGCACATGGTCGATGAACTCAATGGCAAAGACCAGTACCGTACCGCAGATGAGGCCGATGATGACGGCTCCGATGGGTGAAACGAGGTCGCAACCGGCTGTAATGCCTACCAGACCTGCCAAGATGCCGTTAAGCGTCAGTGAGAGTGATGGCTTTCCGTACTTCATCCATGTAACAAACATGGTTGCTACACCGCCAGACACGGCTGCGAGGTTTGTGGTCAGGAACACGTGAGAGATGGCTATACGGTTCACTTCACCACTGGCTGCCAGCTGGCTGCCGGGGTTGAAGCCAAACCAACCGAGCCAGAGGATGAATACGCCGAGGGCTGCCAAAGTGAGGTTGTGGCCAGGAATGGCACGGCTCTTGCCGTCCTTGCTGTACTTGCCAAGACGAGGACCCAGTGCAATGGCACCAATCAATGCTAATACGCCACCCACGCTATGCACAATGGCTGAACCAGCAAAGTCGTGGAATACATCGCCGAAAGTCGTCATCATAAAACTGTCAGCAGCATCGTTGCACAGCCAGCCGCCACCCCAGGTCCAATGACCTTCCACAGGATAGATAATCAGTGATATGAAGGCACTGTAAACCAAATACATTGAGAACTTTGTGCGCTCGGCCATCGCACCGCTTACAATAGTGGCACTAGTGGCACAGAATACGGTTTCGAAAATCAGGAAACCTTCCACAGGCAGGTCGCCCTTATAGAAGCTCAGATCGCCCCAGTTAGGCATTCCAATGAACCCGCCAAGGAGATCGCTGCCAAACATAAGGCCAAAGCCAATGAAGAAGAACAGCAATGAGCCGAACATGAAATCGACAAAGTTCTTCATCAAAATGTTTGCGGCGTTCTTACTGCGTGTGAATCCAGCCTCACACAGGGCGAATCCTGGTTGCATCCAGAAAACCAACATGGCTGCCAATAGCATCCATACGGTATCGAGTGATAATCCTATTTCGTTCATAATCTTTTGTGTTTGTGTTGTGACTAATCTTATAGGTCTTGTAGAGGAAAGCAATCCTTAAAGAGCCTATATACTTTATTTCTTGTCTCTTAAAACGGTGTCGCCGTTCTCGCCTGTGCGAATGCTCCATGTGTCAATCATGTCGCTTACGAAGATGCGCCCATCACCAATTTCTCCCGTATGTGCTACCTTCAGGATGACTTTTACGGTCGGTTCCACGAACTGATCACGGCACACGATGGTAAGTGCGACACGCTCAATCACGTCTGTCGAATACTGTACACCACGGTAGATGCGCTCCTCGCGGCTTTGACCGATGCCATGCACGTTGTGGTATTCAAACCAGTCAATGTCCGAGTGCAACAATGCTTCCTTCACATCTTCGAACTTTGTCTTACGGATGATTGCCTCAATCTTTTTCATACCTTAATTGTGTTTTAGTTTGTGTTTTAACTTCGTTTGTTACCCATTGCAATGAATTCGGGTGCAAAGGTATAACGTTTGATTTACATGTGCAACTTTGCAGAACATTTTGAAAGATAAAACATCTATTTTGTGACACAAATCAATAAATAAGGCTGTAATATTGAACTTTTGATGTTGTTTTGTTGTTTTTAATTACAAAACGTATTACCTTTGCAGTGGCAAAACGAAAAAATGTCACCAATAAGGTATAGTCATAATACAAACACATTATTTATATTATATATGGAACACGGATTATACAGTGAAGCTTATGAGCATGACGCTTGTGGTGTAGGTATGGTGGTCAACATTCATGGCGGAAAAAGCCATGAACTGGTGAACAATGCGCTGAAGGTGTTGGAGAATATGGAACACCGAGGTGCAGAGACGCGTGACAAGACAGGCGACGGGGCTGGCATCATGGTGCAGATTCCGCATGAATTTATATTGCTGCAGGGCATCCCTGTCCCCGAAAAGGGAAAGTATGGCACGGGGTTGGTGTTCCTGCCAAAGGACGAACAGGTGCAGCATGGGATTCTAAGCGTGATGATAGAGGAAATTGAGCGTGAAGGTCTGCAGCTGATGCACTTGCGCGCGGTGCCGACGTGTCCAGAGGTGCTGGGCGAGTCGGCGCGGAGCGTGGAGCCGGCCATCAAGCAGGTGTTTGTGACGGGAATATCCGATGAAAAAGTGCCGGTATTTGAGCGTATTCTCTATAAGATTCGCAAGAGAATTGAAAATCGCATCACCGACGAAAATTTCTATATTTGTTCTCTGTCGAACAAGAACATTATATATAAAGGGATGCTGACGAGCGGGCAGTTGCGCCGCTATTTCCCGGACCTTTCAAACGATTACTTTACAAGCGGATTGGCGCTGGTGCACTCGCGCTTCAGCACAAATACGTTCCCAAAATGGAAATTGGCTCAGCCATTCCGCTTGTTGGCTCATAACGGTGAGATTAACACGATTCGCGGCAACCGTGGATGGATGAAGGCTCGCGAGAGTGTGCTGAACAGCGAGGCGCTGGGCGACATCAAGGACATCCGTCCGCTTGTACAGGAAGGCATGAGCGACTCGGCCAGTCTCGATAACGTATTTGAGTTTCTGATGATGAGCGGTTTGTCGTTGCCGCAGGCAATGGCCATCCTGGTGCCAGAAAGCTTTAACGACAAAAATCCCATCAGCGAAGACCTGAAGGCATTTTACGAATACCATTCCATCTTGATGGAACCGTGGGACGGCCCAGCAGCATTGTTGTTCTCGGACGGTCGTTACGCTGGCGGTATGCTTGACCGAAACGGCTTGCGTCCAAGTCGCTACACGATTACAAAGGGTGGCATGATGGTCGTGGCCAGTGAGGTTGGCGTAATGGACTTCGAACCGGGCGACGTGGTGAGCAAGGGCCGTTTGCAGCCGGGTAAGATTTTGTTGATTGATACACAGGAGGGCAGGATTTACTACGACGGTGAAATCAAGGAACAGCTGGCGAAGGCATACCCCTACCGTGAGTGGCTGAACGAGAACCGTGTACAGTTGGAAAAACTGAAGAGCGGTCGTCATGTAGAGAACGGTGTGGAGGGCTATGAGCGGAAACTCGTGACCTTCGGCTTCGGGCAGGAGGACATTGACCGCACGATTGTGCCGATGGCGACGGCTGGTCAGGAACCTGTGGCTGCTATGGGTAACGACACGCCGCTGGCAGTCATCAGCGACCGTCCACAGATATTCTTCAACTACTTCCGCCAGCAATTTGCACAGGTGACAAACCCTGCCATCGACCCTATCCGCGAAGAGCTGGTGATGAGCCTGACGGAGTACATCGGCGCCGTAGGCACGAGTATCTTGACACCCGATGCCAGCAACTGCAAGATGGTGCGCCTGCCACAGCCTGTGCTGACGAACACGCAGCTTGACATCCTCTGTAATATCCGCTACAAGGGGTTCAAGACCCGGAAGCTGGCCATGCTGTTTGATGCTGAGCAGGGCGAGGCGGGCTTGCGCCTGGCGCTTGACAACCTTTGTCACGATGCCGAGGCGAGTGTGGACGAGGGTGTGAACTACATTATTCTTTCAGATAAAGACATCGACGGGAAGCGGGCGGCGATACCTTCGCTGCTGGCTGTCTCGGCTGTTCACCACTACTTGATTGCTGTGGGCAAACGTGTACAGACGGCCCTGATTGTGGAGAGTGGCGAGATTCGTGAGACGATGCACGCAGCGTTGCTCTTGGGCTATGGTGCAAGTGCCATCTGCCCATACATGACCTTTGCCGTGCTGGACGACCTTGTGAAGAAACATAAGATTCAGGAAGAGTATGCTACAGCCGAGGCGAACTACATCAAGGCTGTGGATAAGGGTCTGAAGAAGATTATGAGTAAGATGGGTATCTCGACCATCCGTTCTTACCGGGGTGCAAAGATATTCGAAAGCATCGGCCTGGGCGAGGATTTGCTGCGGCGATACTTCGGCACGGAGGTGAGCACCATTGGTGGCATTGGCCTGAAGGAGATTGCGCGGGATGCGATAAGGCTGCATGAGATGGGTCATTGTGATACAGCGAGGGGTGCGACATTGCCAAACAATGGGCAGTTCGCTTGGCGCAAGGATGGCATTCTGCACGCTTGGAACCCCGAGACGATTGCCAATTTGCAACTGGCCACGAAGCTTGGCTCCTACAAGAAGTTCAAGGAGTGGGCGGCCATGGTGGATGAAAAGGAAAAGCCTGTCTTCATTCGTGATTTCTTTGGCTTCAAAAAGGCAGCAAAGCCTACACCCATTGATGAGGTGGAGCCTGTGGAAAGCATTGTCAAGCACTTTGTGACGGGTGCCATGAGTTTCGGTGCACTGAGCATTGAGGCACACGAGGCGTTGGCGTTGGCCATGAACAAGTTAGGGGCAAGAAGCAACACGGGTGAAGGTGGCGAGGATAATGCACGCTACCACACGGAAGTGGAAGGTGTCTCGTTGTCGAGCAAGACGAAGCAGATTGCCAGTGGCCGCTTCGGCGTGACGACTGAGTACCTGGTGAATGCCGAGGAAATTCAGATTAAGGTGGCACAGGGCGCCAAGCCCGGTGAGGGTGGTCAGCTGCCTGGCTTTAAGGTGAACGAAATCATTGCGAAGACGAGGAATGCCATTCCTGGCATTTCGCTCATCTCGCCGCCACCACACCACGACATCTACAGCATTGAGGACTTGGCTCAGCTCATCTTCGACCTGAAGAATGTCAATCCGACGGCTGCCGTCAGCGTAAAACTTGTGGCCGAAAGTGGCGTGGGCACCATTGCCGCCGGTGTGGCCAAGGCTAAGGCCGACCTCATCGTCATCAGCGGTGCTGAGGGCGGCACGGGGGCTTCGCCCGTTTCGTCAATGCGTTTTGCCGGTATCTCGCCTGAAATCGGATTGGCTGAAACGCAGCAGACACTCGTCCTGAACGGTCTGCGTAATCAAGTGCGACTGCAGACCGACGGTCAGCTGAAGACTGCCAAGGATGTGGTCATCATGGCCATGCTGGGTGCTGATGAGTTCTCGTTTGGCACGCTGCCGCTCATCGTCCTGGGCTGCGTGATGATGCGCAAATGCAATACAAACACTTGTCCGATGGGTGTGGCCACGCAGAATCCTGAGCTTCGCCGCCACTTCCAGGGACGTGCTGAGTATGTGGTCAACTTCTTCACCTTCCTGGCAGAGCAGGTGCGCGAATATCTCTCGGAAATGGGTGTGCGTAGTCTCAAGGAAATCATTGGACATACAGAACTCATTGAAGTGCATACCGATGCCGCTACGGACAAGCAGAAGACCATTGACTTTGCCCGTCTGCTGCATCGCCCGGAAACGGACAAGCCGCTTTATTGGAATCGCGGTGCGTTTACCAGCGTGAGTGGCGTGAAGGATGAGGACATCATCAAGGCTGCTCAGGGGGCGACCAGCCACGGCGAGGAAGTCTCGCTTGACTATGTCATCAAGAATACCGACCGTGCCGTTACCACCATGCTTTCTGGTCTTATTGCCAAGAAATACGGCGAGGCGGGACTACCCGATGGCACCATCAACATCAAGTTCAAGGGGTCTGCAGGCCAGTCGTTTGGTGCTTTCGCCGTGCGTGGACTGAACCTGAAACTGGAAGGCGAGTGCAACGACTACTTCGGCAAGGGGCTTTCGGGCGGACGCATCGCCATTCTCCCTCCTGCCCGTAGTGGCGAGGACTTCCAGCCTGAAGACAATATCATCGCTGGTAATACGGGCCTCTATGGTGCCACGAGTGGCGAGCTGTATATCAACGGTAAAGTGGGCGAGCGCTTCGGTGTCCGCAACTCGGGTGCCATTGCCGTTATCGAGGGTGCTGGCGACCACTGTTGCGAGTACATGACGGGTGGACGTGTGGTTGTGCTTGGCGAGACTGGCCGCAATTTTGCTGCGGGCATGTCGGGCGGCGTGGCATACGTCTGGGATAAGAACCACAACTTCGACTATTTCTGCAATATGGACATGGTTGAGCTGGAACTGGTGGAGGATTCGGTTTCACGCAAGGAACTGCTTGAGTTGATTCGCCAGCACTACCTCCACACGGGCAGTCCTCTGGCTGGTCGTATGCTTGATGACTGGGCGCGGTATCGTGAAGAGTTTATTCAGGTTGTGCCTATCGAATATAAGCGTGTGCTGCAGGAGGAACAGAACAGGAAACTTCAAGAAAAAATAGCTAACATTCAACGTGATTACTGATAAAATAAATATATGGGAAATCCGAAAGCTTTTTTAGAGATACACCGCCAGGAGGCGGGCTATAGGCCGGTTCACGACCGCATCCACGATTTTGGTGAAGTGGAACAGACACTTAACACGCACCAGCGCCGCGAACAAGCTTCGCGTTGCATGGACTGCGGCGTTCCCTTCTGTCACTGGGCCTGTCCGCTGGGCAACAAGGCTCCCGAATGGAACGATGCCCTGATGAAGGGCGATTGGGAGTTGGCTTACCGCCTGCTGAGTGCCACCAACCCCTTCCCTGAGTTTACGGGGCGCATCTGTCCTGCCTTGTGCGAAAAAGCCTGTGTGCTGAACCTGTTCAACCATGAGCCGACCACGAACCGTGAAGATGAGTGTGCCATCATAGAGATGGCTTTTCAGGAAGGGTATATCCAGCCCCGTGTGCCTGTGCGTAATGGCAAGACGGTGGCGGTCATCGGTGCTGGTCCTGCAGGGTTGGCTGCTGCAGACAGCCTTAACCAGATGGGTTATACCGTCACGGTGTTTGAGAAGAACGAAGCCGCTGGTGGCCTCCTTCGCTACGGCATCCCTAACTTTAAATTGAACAAGGCCGTCATCGACCGCCGCTTGCGTCTTTTGGAGGAAGAGGGCATCGCGTTTCGCTATGGCGAAGCCGTGGAGTCTGCTGCGATAATATCGCAACTTGCAGAGCAGTATGCCGCTGTGGTCATCGCCACAGGTACTCCTACGGCCCGCGACCTGAAAGCGCCTGGCCGCGAGTTGAAGGGGGTGCATTTCGCCCTCGAACTCCTGTCGCAGCAGAATCGCGTCCTGGCTGGCATGGAGTTTTCAAAGGCCGACCGCATCACGGCGAAAGGTAAGGATGTCCTTGTCATCGGTGGTGGCGACACAGGCTCCGACTGCATTGGCACGGCCCATCGCCAGGGCTGCAAGAGTGTCACTCAGATTGAGATTATGCCCAAGCCTGTCGAAGGTCCTGTTGACCCGCAGAACCCTTGGCCCAACTATCCTCGCACGCTCAAGACCACTTCGTCCCACGAAGAGGGCTGTACCCGCCGCTGGAACATCAACACCCTGGAGTTTCTTGGCAAAGACGGTCACCTCATGGGGGTCAGGGTTCAGGAGATTGACTGGAAGCCCAACCCAGAGGGCGGTCGTCCCATCATGGTGGAAAAGGGCAAGCCCGAAATCATCAAGGCTGAACTTTGCCTGTTGGCTATGGGTTTCCTCAAGCCAGAACATCCAGCGTTTCCCAAGAATGTCTTTGTCTGTGGTGACGCAGCGGGCGGTGCCAGTCTTGTTGTACGTGCAATGGCCAGCGGCAGACAGACAGCCCACAATGTTGATATGTTCCTCTCAAAATAACGCACCAACGTAAGAACGTAAAAACGCACCAACATGAACAAGATCCCCTTCACCAAGATGCACGGCTGTGGCAACGACTACATCTACGTCAACGCCATGGAGCATCCCATCGCCGACCCCGCCCGCGCCGCCGTCGCCTGGAGCGACCGCCACAAGGGCATCGGCAGCGACGGCCTCGTGCTCATCGACCGCAGCCCTGTCCCCGAGGCCGACTTCTCCATGCGCATCTTCAATGCCGACGGCAGCGAGGCCATGATGTGTGGCAATGCCAGCCGTTGCATAGGGAAGTACCTCTATGAAAGGGGCTTGACCCAGAAGACGGACATTCGCCTGATGACCCTTTCGGGCGTCAAACTGTTGAAGCTGCACACCGACGGCAACCTGGTGAACGCTGTCACAGTCGATATGGGAATGCCAGCCTTGGAGAACGACCAGCAGTACATCTCCACAGCCGACGAACTGCCCGATGGTGTGTTTGTTTCGATGGGCAATCCGCATTATGTAGTCTTTGTTGATGACATCCAGTCCGTCGATGTAGCCACCGAAGGCGCACGTCTTGAACACCACCCACGTTTCCCAGAACGCTGCAATATCGAGTTTGCCGAATTGCGTCCAGGCGGCATCCGAATGCGCGTCTGGGAACGCGGCAGTGGCATCACCATGGCCTGCGGCACAGGAGCTTGTGCCACAGCTGTTGCCGCCGCCGTCACGGGCAGAAGTGGCCGTCAGTCACACATCATCATGGACGGTGGCGCACTCGACATAGAATGGCGTGAAGCCGACAACCATATCTATATGACTGGCCCTGCCACTTTCGTCTTCGATGGCGAAATAGAAATGTCGTAAGAACTCACCAACGTAAGAACTCAAGAACTCAAAAACGCACAAACTCACAAACAAATGAAGATAAACGAACATTTCCTTAACCTCAGCAGCAACTACCTCTTTGCTGACATTGCCAAGAAGGTGAGTGCCTTCAAGGCTGTGCATCCCGATGCAGATGTCATCTCGCTCGGTATTGGCGATGTGACACAGCCGCTCTGCCCCGCCGTCATCGAGGCATTGCACAAGGCAGCCGACGAGATGGCTACGAAAAGCAGTTTCCGTGGCTATGGCCCTGAACAGGGTTATGGTTTTCTGCGCGAAGCCATTGTCCGGCACGACTTTCTTGCTCGTGGCATCACCATCGCCCCAGACGAAATCTTCGTGGGCGACGGTGCCAAGAGCGACACAGGCAACTTCCAGGAACTCATTGCAAAGGACTGCAGCATTGCCGTTACCGACCCTGTTTATCCCGTCTATGTCGATTCAAACGTGATGGCTGGCCGTACTGGCACAAAAGTGGCTGATGGCCGCTGGTCACAAATCTGCTACCTGCCTTGCACTGCCGACAATGGCTTTGTTCCCCAATTGCCCCAGCAGCACGTGGATGTCGTCTATCTCTGTTACCCCAACAACCCCACGGGCACGACACTCTCCCGCGACGAACTGCGCCGTTGGGTCGATTATGCGCTTCAGCACGATGCCCTCATCCTTTATGATGCTGCCTACGAAGCCTACATCCAGCATGACGATGTACCGCACAGCATCTACGAGATAGAAGGTGCACGCCAGGTGGCAGTGGAGTTTCACAGCTATTCCAAGACGGCGGGCTTTACAGGCATCCGCTGTGGCTACACGGTCGTGCCAAAAGACGTGACAGCCAGCACGGCCACAGGCCAGCGCATTGCACTCAATGCCTTGTGGAACCGCCGCCAATGCACCAAGTTCAACGGTGCCAGCTACCTCAGTCAGCGTGCTGCCGAAGCCATTTACACACCCGATGGCAAAGCGCAGGTTAAGTCAACCATCAGCTACTATATGCACAACGCCCAAATGATGAAGACTGCACTTTCCGCCACAGGGTTCCAGGTCTATGGTGGCGACGATGCCCCTTACCTTTGGGTGCGCACCCCCGATGGCCTGTCCTCTTGGCAATTCTTCGAAAAGCTGCTCGCCCAGGGACATGTGGTCTGCACACCAGGCGTTGGCTTTGGCCCTTCAGGCGAAGGCTATGTTCGCCTTACCGCTTTCGGACAGAGCGACCGAACAGAAGAAGCATTACAACGAATCAAAAATATTTTTTAACCCCCCAAATCAAACACAAACATGGCAAACGAACTGAGATTTCAGGTTGTCGGCGAAGCCTTCAAGAAGAAGCCGCTCGACGTAAAAGCACCTGCTGAAAGACCTTCCGAATACTTCGGCAAGCACGTCTTCAACCGTGAGAAAATGTACAAATATCTGTCGAAAGACGTCTATGAGAAGATGGTGGATGTCATCGACAACGGTGCACGTCTGGACCGCAAAGTGGCCGACGCTGTTGCTACAGGCATGATGCAGTGGGCCAAGGAAAATGGCGTTACTCACTATACACACTGGTTCCAGCCGCTGACCGAAGGCACAGCCGAGAAGCACGATGCCTTCATTGAGCACGACGGCAAGGGCGGCATGATTGAGGAGTTCAGCGGCAAGCTGCTCGTGCAGCAGGAACCCGATGCCTCCAGCTTCCCCAGCGGTGGCATCCGCAGCACTTTCGAGGCTCGCGGCTATTCGGCCTGGGACCCCACCAGCCCCGTCTTCATCATCGACGACACACTCATCATCCCCACGGTGTTCATCAGCTATAGCGGCGAATCGCTCGACTACAAGGCGCCGCTGCTCCGTGCCCTGAAGGCCGTCAACGTGGCAGCTACAGAAGTCTGCCATTACTTCGACCCCGCCGTGAAGAAGGTCACCAGCAACCTCGGCTGGGAACAGGAATACTTCCTCGTCGATGAAGGGCTTTATGCTGCCCGTCCCGACCTGCTGCTGACAGGCCGCACCCTGATGGGCCACGACTCGGCCAAGAATCAGCAGATGGACGACCACTACTTCGGCTCCATTCCCGAGCGCGTTGCAGCCTTCATGCGCGACCTCGAGATTCAGGCCCTCCAGCTTGGCATCCCTTGCAAGACACGCCACAACGAAGTTGCTCCCAACCAGTTTGAGGTGGCGCCCATCTTCGAGGAAACCAACCTCGCTGTCGATCACAATATGCTGCTCATGTCGCTGATGAAGCGCGTGGCCCGCAAGCACGGCTTCCGTGCCCTGCTCCACGAAAAGCCATTTGCCGGCATCAACGGCTCTGGCAAGCACAACAACTGGAGCCTCTCCACCGACACGGGCGTGCTGCTCCATGCTCCTGGCAAGACGCCCGAGCAGAACCTGCGCTTCGCCGTGTTCATCGTGGAAACCCTCATGGGCGTTTACAAGCATAACGGACTTCTGAAGGCTTCCATCATGTCGGCCACCAACGCCCACCGTCTGGGTGCCAACGAGGCTCCGCCAGCCATCATCTCTTCCTTCCTCGGCAAGCAGCTCAGCGAACTGCTCGACCACATCGAGAAAGCCGACAAGGACGACCTCTTCCAGATGGACGGCAAGCAGGGCATGAAGATGGACATCCCCGAGATTCCGGAATTGCTCATCGACAACACCGACCGCAACCGCACCTCGCCATTTGCCTTCACGGGCAACCGCTTCGAGTTCCGTGCTGTCGGCAGCGAGGCCAACTGTGCCAGCGGCATGATTACGCTCAACGCCGCTGTGGCAGAAGCTTTGACAAACTTCAAGCAGCGTGTGGATGCCCGCATCGCTGCCATTGCAAAAGACTATGAGGGTTCTGAGCATAACGCCACTTTCCATGCCATCATCGACATCCTGCGCGATGACATCAAGACCTGCAAGCCCATCCGCTTCGACGGCAACGGCTACAGCGACGAATGGAAGGCCGAAGCAGCCAGGCGCGGTCTTGACGTGGAGACCAGCTGCCCCGTCATCTTCGAGCGTTACCTCGACCCGGAGAGCATCGCGATGTTCGAGAGCATGGGCGTGATGACGAAGAAGGAACTGGAGGCCCGCAACGAAGTGAAGTGGGAGACCTACACGAAGAAGATCCAGATTGAAGCCCGCGTGCTTGGCGATCTCTCGATGAACCACATCATCCCTGTGGCCACCAGCTACCAGAGCCAGCTCCTTCGCAACGTGGAGCGTATGCGCAATGTCTTCCCGGCGGAAAAGGCCGACGAACTGGGTGCCCGCAACCTGAAGCTTATCGAAGACATCGCCCGCCGTACTGCCGCCATCGAGACACAGGTGGAAGAGCTTGTTGCCGCCCGCAAGGTAGCCAACAAGATTGAGGATGAGCACCAGAAGGCCATCGCCTACCACGACACCATCGCACCGATGTTCGACACCATCCGCCGTCAGATTGACAAGCTCGAACTCGTTGTTGACGACTCCCTCTGGCCATTGCCCAAGTACCGCGAGTTGCTGTTCATACGATAGGAAAATAAAAAATGTCCTTTTCTTTTAGGCATTTAATATTTTTCCGTATCTTTGCGCCGTGCTTTCGAAAGAGGGCACGGTTTTATTTGCCCTGAAATCTGCTTCCCCAGAACCTCTTTGCTGAAGGCGTTGGGAGCAGCAGGAGCTTCAAGCATAAAAGTTTAATAACCCCATTACTCCAATGAATTAAATAGACATAACATAATAGGAAAGAAGCGTTAGCTTTGTATTCTTGCTTTTCTGAAATCTCCCAAATAGAAGAAAGCGCCAAAGAGTAAAAGTCTAAACGCTCACGCCAATGGCGTGGGCTTTTACTCGTATATGGTGCAATGGTGTTTGGGAGATACCAAGAAAAGCATAGGCGAAGTAATTAGTCCACGTTTTCTTTTGGTGCCTATACCTTGTCAATAATTTACTAACACCCTAAATACCGACTGACATGAAAAAGTTTTTATCCATTCTTGCCCTCCTGCTCCTGACTTCGCCATTCATTTTTATTGAAAACATAACTCGTTTATAAAGAATAAGTTGTAACTTTGCGCCGCC
>R20__coassemble_1476_pt1 | contig 12774 bp, 12 predicted proteins | sample R20__metabat2_low_PE_030 | metagenome-assembled genome bin R20 | reverse complement strand
AGGTGCGCCCCCGCTGGGGGCGTATGCTTCCACCACCCAAATTGACGCAGAACCCCTTTAAAAACGGAAAATCACTTCCACTTCCACTAAATTAGGGATAATGTACTTGTAATCACCCGATTAAGCCAGTGGAAGTGAGGTTTTCACTTCCACCTCACTTCCACTAAGGTGCAAACTTGGCAAGAACCCATGCTGTTTTTGCCGCCACTTTGGTTCATCCTTGGCGACACTGGTGTCAATTCTATGAATCACGACATGATTCTTAAGAATCACGGCATGATTTATAAGAATCACGTCGTGATTCTAAGTTTTGTGTTCAGCGTCGCTGAAAATGCAATGGGCTGTAGTTCATTATGTAGAGAGGTATGACTAAGAACCTGAAGGACTGTTCGTGCCGCTCTGCAAGCCAATGGGACTTTATTTTGCCGTAGAATAGTGGAAGTGAAGTGGAAGTGAAAATGTCACTTCCATTAAGTTTTCTTATTGAATGCGAGAGATTTAAGTGCCATTTAGTGGAAGTGGAAGTATTATCGCCTTAGCACTTTCGGAGAAAGAAAACACATTTTTCGTAGCGTTAGTTGAGATATTTGTTGAGAGAGAAATAAAACAGGAGGAAAACTAATCCATTTTCCTCCTATTCGATTCAGCTTATAGCTATGATTCCTTACTTCACCAAGCCGCGCTCCAGGTACTCGGCAAGGTTGGTGCGCATGACGCTGGCCACGTGGTCGGCTGCGACTTTCTCCATGTCGTGCTTCACCATGATGCTGACCAGCTGGTCGAAGGTGGTCTTTGTTGGATTCCAGCCCAGTTCTTTCTTGGCTTTCGAGGGGTCTCCCCAAAGGTTCACAACGTCGGTTGGACGATAGAAGTCTTCGCTCACTTCTACCAATGTCTTGCCTACGAGGTTGGCCGGCCCGCTTACGCAGATGCCCTTTTCATCCATGCCTTCTCCTTTGAACTCCAGTTCAATGCCAGCAGCCTTGAAAGCGTAGTAGGCAAATTCGCGCACACTGTGTTGTTCACCTGTGGCGATAACAAAGTCTTCGGGCGTGTCGTGCTGAAGGATGAGCCACATACACTCCACATAATCCTTGGCATAACCCCAGTCGCGGAGGCTGGAGAGGTTTCCGAGGTAGAGCTTTTCCTGCTTGCCCTGAGCAATGCGGGCAGCAGCCAAAGTGATTTTGCGAGTAACGAAGGTTTCGCCACGACGTTCACTCTCGTGGTTGAACAGGATGCCCGAACAGCAGAACATATTGTATGCCTCGCGGTATTCCTTGACAATCCAGAAGCCGTACTGTTTGGCCACGGCGTATGGGCTGTAGGGATGGAACGGAGTATTTTCGTTCTGAGGAACTTCCTCCACCTTTCCGTAGAGTTCGCTGGTACTGGCCTGATAGATGCGGCAAGAGTCAGTCAGTCCGCAGAGACGGACAGCCTCAAGCACACGCAGAACACCTACGGCATCGACATCGGCTGTAAATTCGGGAGAGTCGAAGCTGACCTGCACGTGGCTCTGTGCGGCGAGATTATAGATTTCGGTTGGACGCACCTTGCTGACAACTTGCAGGATTGACATTGAGTCACCCATGTCGCCATAGTGCAGGTGGAAGTTGGGCTGACCTTCGAGGTGTGCAATGCGCTCGCGATAATCTACGGAACTGCGGCGGATTACGCCATGCACTTCATAGCCCTTTTCGAGCAGAAATTCAGACAGGTAAGAGCCGTCCTGGCCCGTAACGCCTGTGATGAGAGCAACTTTTCTTTCTGACATAATACTATATTAACAGTTTTGATGATTGATACAAATTCCTTGCAGATACCATTCATAAAGGCGGTGAATACCCTCTTCTATCTCAATGGTATGATACCAACCGAGGCGATGTAATTTGCTCACGTCGGTCAGTTTCTTTAGTGTGCCGTCAGGCTTAGAGCTGTCCCAGCGGAGTTCTCCCTTGAAACCAATCTCCTGCATAATCTTTTCAGCAACCTCCTTGATACTGATTTCCTTGCCTGTACCAACATTGATGTGGCAATTGCGGATTTCCTTGATACCGTCGCGGTTGTTGATGAAGTCCTGATTGTCAAGTATGTCCTGGAAATCAACGTTCAGCAGACAATGTACTGAGGCATCAGCCATTTCTTCACTCCAAAGAAATTCGCGCATGGGCGAACCCGTACCCCAGAGAGTGACAGCTTCAGGCGTAATGCCATAGTGACGAAGCACTTGCAAAATGGTGTATTCATCACTCATGGCAGTAGCCATGATGGTCTGCGTGGCCTTGGCTGCAGCTGCGTCAGGGGCAGCTTGCCCATCCACCATCTTGGGCACTTTCATGCTGACTGGACGCAAACTAAGGTCTTTCCTTACGGCCTCCCAGTCGCCTTCGTTCAGGCACTTGGCCAAATGTATCTTGCGAATCATGGCAGGCAATACGTGACTGTTTTCCAGATGGAAATTGTCATTGGGGCCATACAGATTGGTCGGCATGACGGCAATGTAGTTGGTACCGTACTGCAGGTTGAACGACTCACACATCTTCAATCCGGCAATCTTCGCGATAGCGTATGGCTCGTTGGTATATTCCAACGGAGACGTGAGCAGACAGTCTTCGGGCATGGGCTGTGGAGCTTCACCCGGATAAATGCAGGTGGAGCCGAGGAAGAGCAGTTTCTTCACACCATGCTTCCATGCTTCCCCTATCACATTCTGCTGAATCTGCAGATTCTGGTAAATGAAATCTGCACGGTATTGCAGGTTGGCCATGATACCACCCACATGGGCTGCAGCCAGTACAACGGCATCGGGCTGTTCCTGGTCGAAGAAGGCCTTCACGGCCACAGGGTCAAGCAGGTCAAGTTCCTTGTGGGAACGACCCACAAGATTCTCGTAACCTCTGGCCTTCAGGTTATTCCAAATGGCAGAGCCCACCAGTCCGTGGTGACCTGCAACGTAGATTTTACTTGATTTGTCTAACATTTAATTGAGCAACTTTTAATGTTTTTAGGTTAATAGCCTATCAGAAAAGCCTATCTCAGTCTGTCCAGTGAGCGCACCAGCGCTTCATCCTTCCGTATGCCGTGGATGGCCATGATGTTGAGGATGAGGCTAATCACAGGGAAAATCGCAACAAAACGGAAATGAAATGTTGACGCACCCTCAGCACCCAGCACCACATCAATGTTACCTTTGTAGAAATAGGCAAACAGCGCATAGACAACGATGTATCCCACCAGCATGATGCAGCTGATAATCGTCAGCCTAAGCTGGCGCATACGCTTCCGATACAGTAGGATAGTTATCAGGCTTAGGAATATCACCAACAGGAGCAACACGCCCAAAGCGTATGGGCCGGCACTCTTATAGGATGCGCACGCTCCATAACCTGCAAACATGAAGTTATTGAACGACGCTACTATTTCTTCACCTACTGTATAATATCCAATCTGAGAAACCAGGCTCGCAAAGGCAAGGATGGTGACAAGCAATAGATAGACCGTTTGGATGCGCTGAATCATAAAATTTCGGCTCTATCCTTGCTGGGATTGCGATAATAAATCTTATTGTCCAGAAATTCCTGAGTAGCAATCAGGCTGGGCTTGGGCAAACGCTCGTAGTAGCGTGAAATCTGAATCTGTTCTTCATTCTCGAAGATTTCTTCCAGGTTATCCTGCGAAGAGCCAAACTCCTGAAGCTTCTTGGTCAACTCCTCCTTCATAATGGAAGAAATCTGGTTGGCGCGCTTGCCAATAATTACGACACTTTCATAGATGTTTTGGGTGTCTTTGCAAAGGTCCATCAAATTGCGTGTCACCGTGTTTGATGGGGCATTGGTCTTTTTAAAATCCATGTTTGTTTAATAAATATAATTGTTTTATGCTTCTTTAATTGTCAGGGAAGATCCAAAATGAGGCTATCAGTCCAAGTCCTTATCTTTATCCTTCATGGGCTGACGTGCAGTGGCGTGCCTGAATATTCTTTCGGCCTCCTTCATGTACTTGCTGCCGGCAAACTCATTCTTGAAGCCATAATATTCCTCGATGGTTTCGCGGTAGCGCTCTTCCTGCTTCGAGGCCACACTTTTTGTGGCAAGATGATAGCGTGCACGCAATATCATAATATAAAAGTCCTCGCGCAGCGTCGTGTAAGGATAGGTCTTCAGCGCATTTTCCGCAGTAATGATGCAAGCCTCGTAGTTGCTTCCTCCATTCACGCAGTTGCCCGTGTAAGAGCCTAAGTTATAATACAGCTCAGCTGCCTGATATTCCTTGAGTGCCAAACGGTTGCGCAGCTCGTCTATTAAGGCATAGACCTCTTCTTTGCGCTCCGAATAAGGATAGAAATCCAGATACTCCGTCAACGAGTTGATGGCCGTAATGGTTGGAGTCTGGTCGAGCCTTGTGTCAGGCGACTGCATGTAGTTGGCCTTTCCGCTGTAGTAGCGTGCCATTTCTGTATAGGTACCCTTGGAATAAGTCTTGTAGTAACGGTCAAAATAAAGCACTGCCGTCTCGTAGTCCCTCAGATTGTAATATGACATGGCCAACATGAAAAGCGATTCCTCCGCCTTGTCCGTGCCCTTCAGCATCATCACCATATCTTCCAGAAGCTGATAACACTTTGTGTATTGGCCTGCCGCATAATACTCCTTTGCAGCCTCGTATTTATAATCATAATCTGTCGTCTTGTAAACTTCATTGTATGCAGTTTTGCATGATGTGAAAGCAATACTTGCCAAGACGGCAGTAATCCATAAATTCTTCATGTAATGTCTTTTTGCAATGCCCTAATCCAGTAGGGACGCGAAATATTTTGCAAAGGTAAGAATATCTAACGAATAAATCAACACGCCCCTACTAAAAACTTCCTTTTTTAGCAAAAAAAAGCAAGAACAATGAAGAACTTAACACAGAAAGCCGTAATTTTGCACAAAATTTCCCATAACACCATCCATTCTCATCCCCCTCAAACACATATCAATCCCCATCCACCCCCTCACCATGAACACCTTCCAACTCACCTCCCAATATCAACCCACAGGCGACCAGCCAGAAGCCATCCAGCAGCTTACCGAAGGCGTAAAGAACGGCGACGAGGCACAGGTTCTGCTTGGCGTAACGGGGTCCGGCAAAACCTTTACCATTGCAAATGTCATCCAGAACATCGGTCGCCCCACCCTCATCCTCAGCCACAACAAGACGCTGGCACATCAGCTCTACACAGAGATGAAGCAGTTCTTCCCGCAGAATGCCGTGGAATATTACGTCAGCTACTACGACTACTACCAGCCCGAAGCCTACATCCCCTCCACCGACACCTATATCGAGAAAGACCTGGCCATCAACGAGGAGGTGGATCGTCTGCGTCTGGCAGCCACCTCTTCCCTGCTTTCAGGCCGCCGCGATGTCATCGTAGTTTCCAGCGTCAGCTGCATCTACGGCATGGGCAGTCCAATGGACTTCAGCGAATGCATCATTGACATCCGCGTTGGAATGCGTACTGACATCAACGCTTTCCTGCGCCGATTGGTTGATAGCCTGTATGTCCGCAACGACATCGAACTGACCCGTGGCCACTTCCGTGTGCGCGGTGAAATTGTCGATATTGCACTGGCCTACGACGAGAAAACAGTACGCATCGGCTTTGCCTGGGACGAGGTGGAATACATTAAAGAGATTGACGAGCAAACAGGCGCAACCGTCACAGCCTTTGAAGATTACCGCATCTATCCTGCCAATCTCTTTATGACGACAAAGGAGAAGCAGCTGCAAGCCATCCGCATGATAGAAGACGACCTGCACGAGCGGCTGCAATTTTACGAATCCATCGGGGATAAGGCAAAGGCGCAGCTGCTGGAACTGCGCGTAACCAATGACCTTGAAATGATTCGCGAACTGGGGTATTGCTCGGGCATCGAGAACTACTCGCGCTACTTCGACGGGCGCAAAGCCGGAGAGCGGCCCTACTGCTTGCTTGACTTCTTTCCCAAGGACTTCCTGCTGGTGGTCGATGAAAGCCACGAGTCAATACCTCAGATCCGTGCCATGTACGGAGGCGACCGCCGGCGCAAGACCACCCTCGTGGAGTATGGCTACCGTCTGCCTGCCGCTTTGGACAACCGCCCGTTGCAATTCGATGAATTTGAGGCGATGACACCACAGACCATTTACGTCAGTGCCACCCCTGCCGACTACGAGCTGGAGCGCAGCGGCGGTGTCGTGGTGGAACAGGTCATCCGTCCTACAGGACTGCTCGACCCCAAGATAGAAGTGCGTCCTACAGCTAATCAGGTGGACGACCTCATGGAGGAAATACAACTGCGCATCGAAAGGAACGAGCGTTGCCTGGTCACCACCCTCACCAAACGCATGGCAGAGGAAATGTCTGAATACTTGATTGATAACGGCGTGCGGTGCAGCTACATCCACAGCGACGTGGAAACTTTCGAGCGTGTGGAAATCCTTGAAAAACTACGACAAGGAGAATTTGATGTGGTTGTAGGCGTAAACCTTCTGCGCGAAGGACTGGACCTGCCAGAAGTGTCTCTGGTGGCCATCCTCGATGCCGACAAAGAGGGTTTCCTGCGCAGTCACCGCAGCCTCACCCAGACCATTGGTCGTGCCGCCCGTAACGTCAACGGCATGGCCATTCTCTATGGCGATAAAATCACCCGAAGTATGCAGCTAACCATCGATGAAACCAATCGTCGCCGCGAAATCCAGATGCGCTACAACAGCGAGCACGGTATCACTCCGACCCAGATTCGCAAGACCTACGCAGCCATCCGCGAGCACAAACAAGTTGACTACCTTGGCAAGGCATACATCGAGGAGTACAGCTGCATTGCTGCCGAAGCCGACCCCATCACCGCCACAATGACTCCAGACCAGCTGCGCCATTCCATCGAACAAACGCGCAGTCTCATGCAGGAAGCCGCCAAGAAGCTCGACTTCATGCAAGCCGCCATGTATCGCGATGAAATGCTGAAACTGCAAGAGATTCTTGAGAAAGTGAAAAGTGAAACAAAATCTAAAAGACACGATGACCTTCCTTAAAAACTGGACTCTCCCCATCAGTATGCTCACAGGCATACTCTCCTATTTCATCTATACTGGCATTCCGGCTCTTGACGGGACGCACGCCTTTATGAACCATTTCATCGGCATTTTCCAGCCCCTCCTGCTCTTTTGTATGCTCTTCGTCAGCTTCTGCAAGGTCGCTCCCGGAGAGCTCCGTCCACGCCGCTGGATGCTCAAGCTCTTGGGCATACAGGTGGGCAGTTTCAGCTTCATGGGACTGCTCATTGCCCTGTTGCCTAACCTGCCTGGGCGCGTAGTCATCGAGTCTGCCATGATTTGCATGATATGTCCCACCGCCACCGCAGCCGCTGTCGTCACCACCAAACTGCGTGGCAACCCCTCCGCTGTCGTCAGCTATACTTGCCTTATCAACCTGACGGCCTCCATCGCCATTCCATCGGTGGTTTCCTTCATCCACGAAAGTGCCAACGACCTCGGCTTCATCACTTCTTTTACACTCATCATCGGACGGGTCTTTCCCCTGCTTATCCTGCCCTTGCTCTCGGCCTGGTTCGTCCGCTACATGATGCCACGGTTCCATCGCAGGATTCTCAGGTATCCAGACCTTGCTTTCAACCTCTGGGCCGTCGCCCTTGCCTTGGCCATCGGCATCACCGTGAAGGCCATTGTCCACAGCGACGAATCGTTGCTCTCACTCGTCCTCATCGCCCTGGCCTCCCTGCTGACGTGCATCATTCAGTTCTATTTAGGCCATTCCATCGGACGAAAGCACCACGAAACCATCGCTGGCACACAGGCACTGGGGCAGAAGAACACCATCTTTGCCATCTGGATGGGCTACACCTTCCTCAATCCCGTCACAGCCATGGCCGGAGGTTTCTACTCCGTTTGGCACAACATCATCAACTCTTGGCAGCTGTGGAGGGAAAGGAAAGGACGAATGCATAAAAACGAATGAAATCTGTAGTTAATTGTCATTTCAGTAGCACCCCAATGTCACTTGAGTAGCACACCTGTGCTACTGTCGCAACACACCAGCGCTACTACAGCAACGCACCTGTGCTACTCGGATAACACAGGTGCGTTGTCTGCAGAGAGAGGCAGAAGCCGTTATCGGTCTGCCGGGATTTCGAAGTCGTTCTCGGTGAAGATGTCATCCTTGCTCTGGATGGCCTCTTCGGGCTGCCAGGTGCGCACGTGAATCTGCGGATGCTCGGGGTCGCGGAAGTCCCAGAGGAGGAACACCCAGCCGATGTCACAATACTTCGTGGTGCGCCAGTCCTGTTTCAGCGTCACGCCATAGTAGCCTTTGCGGGCGCTGTGGGCCTTGACGGAGATGTCGCTGAACTGCACGTCGATGTAGGGGTTGTTGTTGAAGACGCGCTGCAGGCTGTTCAGATACTGCTCACGGTCTTGCACTTTATACTTCACCTTGCTCTTGGAGCTTTGCTTGATATCGTTCTTCTGGCCTTTCTCCAACACCAGCGTACCGGTGATGATGATAGCGTCGTCGCTGAATATCTTGCGCAGGTTAGCTGTGTCCTTGGTGTTGTAGTAGCTGCGGAACTGCTCCACGAACTTCAGGATTTCGCGGCGTTGAGCCACGTCGCGCACCACCTTGCCTTCGTTCTGCATCAGCTTCATATAGACCATGTTGTCCAGGGCGGGCATCACACCTACAATCTTTCCGTCGTTGCTGATGTCGATGGTGAGCTGGCGGTTGATTTCTTCGTTGTAGCTCTTGTCGCCCGACTCCTTAATCATGGTAATCCAGATGCCGCGTACCTGGAAACCTGTGGCGCACTTCAGGAGCGGCGTGGTGATGATTTCGTCATCCACGCTGAAGTGTGCTGTCTTCCAGCGGCGGTTCAGACCCATCTTCGAGGCGTCGTCCATGATGGCCACGCGATCAAGCCGCAGTTCGCGGTTTTCGATGGCGGCTGAGTTGATTTCGGTGAGCAGCACCTCAATCTGGCGCTTCACCTTGTCGTGACTTGCCAGGGGGGTCTCGGTGCCGTCTTCAAAGTAGAATTCTACCTGCTGTGCCTGTGCCCCTAAGACAGCAAAGAGCATCAGGAGAAGTGTGAATATGCGATTCATGTTCTGTTGTATTGTTTTTTAAAGGTTAATAATCTAACGGAAATAGAGCAGGCGGAGGCTTGGGCTTGCTTCGCGGAATTGCTTCAGTGTGGCTTTTTGTCCTGTGGCCACGTTCTTGAAAGAGCGGTCGGTCTGCGGTTCCAGGATGGCCAGCAGCTTGTTGGTCTCTTTGTTGAACACAGCGATGTAGTTTTCGTTAAGCTCATCGTTTCTTTGCACTTGCCCCAGGATGTTGATTGTACCTTCCTGTCGGAAGTCCTGCAAAAGCCGTGCAAATGTAGGATAATTGTCCTGGTCAATCATAGTCTTGAGCACATCGGGTGGCAGTGGCGGGTCAACGGCACATGTTACGTCTCCTGGTGGCGGCGGAGGTGTATCTCCGCCACCGACTGGCTTGGGGCCGTCTTCCACTTGAGGCTGCTCCGACTTGGGGACTGGAAGCACCTTGTGCTTCTCGCAGTAAATCATGATGCGGTTGTAGCTGCCATAGTTCACGTCCAGCTCGGTGACGATGTTCTCCACCTGCGTCTTGCTGAGCGGTTCCAGCTTCTCCTTCTCCTGCTGGCGACGTTCATTGGCGCCAAGCATGAAGTCGAGATAGACCAGATAGAGGGCCGTATCGCGTGGTGCTATGGCCTCTCCGTAGCGTGCTTCGCGGAAGAAGTAGTTTTTGGAGTTGCGCTTGATGTAGTTGATGCGTTGGCGTGGGTCGGTGATGTTCTCCAAATCGACTTGCGCCTGAGCCACCAGGCTCAACAGCAGCATGACACAGAGGGAGAGCAGCCGACGGCTACCAAACACACATATCTTATTTATTGCTGATCTTTCCATTTGATGGGTTTCTTGTTTTTGCTTTGGTCAAACTCATAGAAGAGTGTGGTCACGTTGGTAGTGGGAGAATAGAGGCTGCCCCGTGCGCTGACATTGCAATTGCTGGCTCCCACCTGATTGGTTGGCACGCTGACCGTGAAGATGTGGTCGTAGCCACTGGCACGGTCGTACATGAAGACGCTGGCCTTCACCTCATCGTCGTCAAACGACTCAATACCCACATAGATTTCGCAGCCCTTGTGACGGCAAAAGTCGAGGAAGTCGGGCAAAAGCGTCTTCACCGTCTGGATTGACATGTCGTACATGGTGAAGCGGATGGTGATGGTGACTTCGTCGAAAGCGGGGTCGTTGACACAGAAGAGGTTGCGCACGGAGCGTGCGGGGTTTTTCACGTACCACAGGGTCTTCAGCTGCTTTTTGCGGTCCTGGTAATAATAGGTGTCGTTGTTGATGGCGTTCATCAGGTAGCTGCTGCCCGGGAGGGTCCAGAGCTTGCCATCCTCGCTGTCCATGCCGTCCTTGGTGAGGTTGAGCAGCGGGGTTGGCTGGCTGCGCTTGTGGCTCGACAGGTCCTTGATGAAGTTGGCCTCCATTTCGCGCCGCGATGTCATGGCAAACTTTTCATAATCTACCGGGAACGTGAGGGCTGCGATGGTCTGCCCATTGGCTGCGGTCCAGCTGACGGAGTAGAGCTTGTCTTCCGTCATGGTTATGTTGCAAGGTGTAGCCTCGGTGATGTCGGCCATGCTTTCCCAGCTGCCTTTGGTGAATTTAAGGTCTTTGTATAGCAGCGGATTGTCGCTGACCTTATAGAGTTTGTCGAGATAGGCAAATTCCAGATAGTCGTAGATGGGCGAAGGATTGGCCTTGCGCAGCTGCGAATTGAAGATGCGCCGTCCGATGCTTTCCACGCGACCGTCTTCCTTGCGGATGTTCAGGCGCTGCCCTTTGTAGCGCAGGATGGTGTTGCCGTCCTTCAGGGTGTCAAGGTGTAGCAGTCCCAGCTGTTTGGCTGTGTGTTGCAACTGGGTCGTTGCAAATTTTGCCTGCCCCCATACCGTAGGGACAGACAGCACGAATGCAATCAAGACTGCTCCAAGTTTGTTGCTGAAATGTTTCATGGTTAGTGTTTTTTAGGGAAAGAGTTCCGAAGAGGGGGAAGAAACAATCATCATCCCCCCAACTCCGGAAGTTCCATTGTGTTGGTTATCTAATCTTAATGTCATTGCCGTCGTCGGCCATAAAGACGCCGCTGGCCGTGGCTGTACCGCCCAGTGTCTGCCCGGCAGAGTATTGCACATCGCCGCTGGTGTAGTCACGCGTGAAGGTGATGGAGCCGTTGCCGTATGGCTGGCCGTTCTGCAGATTGCCGGTGTATTTGGCCGGTATCTTTGTCAGGTTGACGGTGCCATTGCCCGAGGTAGGTGCCTTCGGGGCAGCAGTTGTCGTTGTGGTGGTAGTAGCAGGCTTTATGGTTGTCTGCTGCGTCTTGGCAGCATCCGTCTTGGCGGGTTCTGTCTTGGTTGGGGTCGCAGTTTCGGCCTTCTCTGCCTTGTCGGACTTTTCTGTCTGGTCGGCTTTATCAGATGCCTCGGCCTTTGCCGGTTGGGCTGGCTGTGCCTTCACGGAGTCCTTCTTCTGCTCCACCTTGGTGGCTGTGGTGTCTTTCGGCGTCTCTTCCGTCTGGTCTTCAGAGCCACCCAGTGCAAGGAATGCACCTACGCCGCCGCCAATCACCACAAGGGCCACAATGGCAATGACAACCCACTTCTTGCCACCGCCACCGCTGTTGCGCTTCATGCTGAGCGAGACGGTTTCGCTACCGCTGGACTGGGCGGCAGCTGCCGCTGATGCGGCAGGCCCTGCCGAAACGGCACCGCCCAGCTGCTGGATGAACTCCTTGACAGACTGGCAGCGGTCGCCCTTGGCCATCTTCATGGCATTGACAATGGCGTTCTGTGTCTGCGGACTGACATCCGAAAGTTCTTTGCGCAGGTAGGACTCTGTCACGTCACCAGCATTCTTCGGGGCATGGCCCTTGAGCAAGGCAAAGAGTGTGGCACCCAGTGCATAGACATCGGCTGTGGGCGAGAATTCGCTGATGCCGCTGTACTGCTCAATGGGCGAATAGCCGTTGCTGGCTCCCATGGCGCCAAGGCTGCTGGTGGCGCTGCCGAAGATGTTGTAGTGCTTGGAGAGGCCAAAGTCGATGAGCACGGGGCGGAACTGTCCGCTACCCTCATCCACGAGCATGATGTTGTCGGGCTTCACGTCGAGGTGAGTCATCTTCTTCTCGTGCAAGGTCTGCAAGGCATTGCCCACCGTCGAGACGATGAGCTTGGCCTCGGCTTCGGGCAGTGTGCCTTTCTGCTTCAGATATTTGCCCAAGGAGAGGTCTCCCAGGTACTCCATCACGTAATAGACCGTATTGTTCATCTTCATGATTTCGTTCACGGCCACCACGCCAGGATGCTTCACAGCCTTCAGGTGCTCGGCCTCCTTCATGAAGTCGTCAAGGTTGGCCTTCAGCTCAGCCGGGTCGCCTCCTGCCACCACACTGCCGTCTTCTGCACGGCTACAGCTCTGCTTCATGAAGAATTCCTTGATGGTGAACATCGCCTTCTGCTTGATGCGGCCCACCATGATGAAGGAGCTGGCCAAGTAGGTGATGCCAAAGCCACCCTGACCCAGCACGCTGTCTATCGTATATTCATGATCACCCTTCAGGATTGTTCCCGGGGCTAATGCCATTTCTGTTGTCATTTCTATTGTCATTATAAAGTTCCACCCTAAAGACCC
>R20__coassemble_1428_pt1 | contig 13177 bp, 18 predicted proteins | sample R20__metabat2_low_PE_030 | metagenome-assembled genome bin R20 | reverse complement strand
ACCCTACCCCTCTATGGGGAGGGAGAACCATCAGGATGGCTTCCTCCCCATAGAGGGGGAGGTGCCCGAAAGGGTGGAGAGGGTCTTTGTTCTCAAGAAGACGGGACTTTCGGGAATGAAGAAACTCATCAGCAGAAACAAGGCAGCCGGGAGGGTCTCGGCCCAGAACATCCAGCGCCAGCCCCACTGCAGGTTCCAGTCCATGCTGACAGGGTCGCTGGTGTCGCGGGCCAGCAGCATATTGACGATTTGTGCGGCCAGGATGCCCAGCACGATGGTCATCTGGTTCAGGCTGACCATGCGCCCGCGAATGTTCGCAGGGCTAACCTCCGCAATGTACATGGGGGCCAGCGCGCTGGCCACGCCGATGCCGATGCCACCGATGAAGCGCGCTACATTAAACAAGGTGAAGTCGTCGAACAAGCCTGTGGCAATGGCACTGACCGTGAACATCACCGCCGATGCCATCAGCAATGGTTTGCGCCCGTAGCGGTCGGCTGCTGCTCCGGCCACCATGGCACCCACAAGACAGCCCACCAGGGCGGTGGTCATGGCTACGCCCTGCATGAAGGGGCTGTGGTCGATGCCGAAAAAGAGTTCATAGAATGGTTTGGCTCCGCCGATGACAACCCAGTCGTAACCGAAGAGCAGTCCGCCCATGGCCGAGACGGAGCAGATGAAGAACAGATAGGTTTTAGATTGATGGTTCATTGGTCCAAGATTGACAATTGGTTTTCCATGTGCAAAGGTATGGACTTACGCATTAGGGATTATGAACCATTCATCGGAAAAAAGATGTACAATCTTATTTTCTGCCAAAGTCGGCTGGGATTTCGCCCCATTCCTCGGTGGGCCATTTGATGATGGGATTTCGGTAGGCATGGGTTTTCAGCCACATTTCAGCACGCCAGATAATCTGGAAAAGCTGTTCGGTCTTTTCGTTGCGCTCCAGGGTGGTCTTGCACTTCTTCTTCTTCACCCAGGCGATGGCGCTCACGCTGTCGCTATAGACGGGCATGTCGGGCAGCCCCTTCTGCCACAGCAGGGCCAGGCCGTGGACGATGGCAAGGAACTCGCCGATGTTGTTGGTGCCGAAAACGGGGCCGAAGTGGAATATCTGCTTGCCTGTGCGCATATATACGCCCCGGTACTCCATCTGCCCAGGGTTTCCGCTACAGGCTGCATCGACGGCTATTGCTTGTAAGTCCATTGTGGTTTTGACGTTTTGCGTGCAAAAGTAGTGCAAATAAATAAAAATTGAAAATTGAAAATTGAAAATTTGTGGATTGACAGATGTTATTTGCTAATAAAACCAATATAAAAGCCAATTTTCAATTTTCAATTTTCAATTTTCAATTTAATATCGTACTTTTGCGGCAAATTTCATAAGATGAGGAGAATTTTACTGCTATTCGCATTGGCTTTGTGCTACACTTTCAGCCTGAATGCACAGGAAAGGCTGTTCTTTGTGTCGCGCAACCTGAACAGAAACATCATTGTGTATGACGTGCAGCAAAAGAACGGCGCGCTGAATCTGGACAATCCCCTGCACGTCTATTGGTATAACCAGGAGCATAACCCCATCACAACCAACGAGCTGAACTTCATCCAGCGCAAGCTGGCATACGGCTACACGGTGGTGGAGAAAGGCAAAGATGAAGTGACGGTAAAGCTGAAGGCCTATAAGAAGCGGCTTGTCAAAGTGTGCAAGCGGGACGGAAAATGGGTCGCCACAGCCACCATTAACAGAAAAGAATGTGTCTTGACGGAAATCTATGCACACTGCCCCACCAAAACCAGCTGCGACTACATGGAACTGCACGGCAAGGCTCTGGACAGCGGAAAGAAAGAAAAAGAGACCGTAAAACCATAAAAACAGAGAAAGCCCCTTTTGCGGTCTGAAAAAAAACGTAAAATGAAAGACGGATTTAGCGGTTCGCGCATTATTGTGTTGCCACAGGTTGTGGTAAAGATGATGGAGGCAGACAAGCTGCTTTCACAGCTGCACATCACGGACATTGGCTATTTCCCCTGTGCAGCCAACCATGAAATCCGTCGCCCGGAAGGCATCAACACCTATGTGTTCATCTACTGCATCAAGGGCAAGGGATGGTACGAGCTGGACGGGCAGCGCCACGACATCCTGCAGAACCAATACATCATCTTGCCCATCCACAAACCACATTGCTACGGAGCAGACAAGGCAGAGCCGTGGACCATCTACTGGATACACTTCAAGGGGAATCTGGCCTCATGCTATGCATCACAAGCCGACATGCCCAAGGACGTGAAACCCGAAATCAGGTCGCGCATATCGAACCGCATCAACCTGTTCGAAGAAATCTACCAGACACTGCAAGCCGGGTTCACCATCGAAAACCTCTCATACGCCACCTCGCTCTTCCACTACTACCTGGGGTCGCTCCGTTACATCCACCAATACCGCTCGTTTGTGGCCTCGCAGAAAATCAACGAGACAAACATCGTGGAGGCCGCCATCCATTATATCAAGGAGAACAAGGAAAAGCATCTCACGCTGGAGATGCTTGCAAAATATACAGGTTACAGTGTGTCATACTTCTGTGCCATGTTCAAAGAGGCCACGGGGCACGCGCCACTTACCTACATCAACATCGAGAAGATGCAGGAGGCCTGCTACCTGCTCGACAATACCGACATGAAGCTGAACCAGATATGCCATAAGGTAGGCATTGACGACCCGTACTATTTTTCCCGGCTTTTCACAAAAACCATAGGCCTTTCGCCGAAAGCCTACAGAGAGCAAAATAAAGGATAAAGCTATGAACGCCATTTCAACTAAAAACGCTCCTGCTGCCATTGGCCCATACAGCCAGGCCATCGATGCAGGTCAGACCGTGTATGTATCTGGGCAGCTGCCCATTGACCCCGCCACAGGCAATTTCGCTGAAGGCGGCATCCAGGCAGAAGCCCGCCAGTCGCTCACCAACATCAGGAACATCCTCGCCGGGGCTGGCCTTACCATGAAGAATGTCGCCAAGGTGACTGTGCTCCTTGCCGACATCCAGAATTTTGCTGCCGTAAACGAAGTGTATGCCGAGTTCTTCGAAGCCCCCTACCCTGCGCGTTCCGCCTTTGCCGTGGCAGCGTTGCCGAAGGGTGCTAATATTGAGATTGAGGCGATTGCAGTGAAGTGAGCAGCCCCGCACAGGCATCCTCCAATATCTCGATGACATTCTCAAAGCCCTGTGCACCGCCATAATAGGGGTCGGGCACATGGTCGATGACGTGCTGTGTGCAGAAGTCCGTCATGCGTCTGACTTTTGCCTCGGCCTCCAGGGTGGGAGCCAGTCGGCGCAGCTTGTCATAGTTGCTGTCGTCCATCCCGATGATGAGGTCAAAGTCATCGAAGTCCGACGGTCGTACAGGCCGCGAAATATGCGTCAGCCTGTAGCCATGCCTGTAAGCATGGGACTTCATCCGTGGGTCAGCCCCTTCGCCCTCATGGTAGCTTATCAGTCCTGCCGAGTCAATAAAGAACTGCTGCCCAAGTCCTGCCTCATTCACCAACTTCTGCATAATCGCCTCCGCCATCGGTGAACGGCAGATATTACCGAGACACACGAAGAGGATGCTGGTTTTCTGTTTATTCATACTCTATACCTTTTTCACTTATTTCCAATGCCATCAGGTTTAGCTGACGGCATTGCGCTACAGTAATCTTCTTTTTCTCATTATGATGTTCCCACGGAGCAAGCATCAGCAGTTGGCCTTTGGCACAGGCATTAAACTGTTCGCCATGAGGCTTTGACAATGGCATAAAGCCGTTCTCCATGATGACGATGGTGGGCAGACCCGCATCGAAAGCGGCCCGCATCACCCTCTTTTCACCAGGAGAGATGGCTGGTGAGACAAGGACTGCACCTTGCCTGGCGACTTCAAGAAACCGAGCGACCTCCCTGGCTATTTCGCTATCGCTCAATCGCCTGGAAACACGCACAGCCATCCGCTCGGGAACGGAAAGCAGATCACGGTTGCCGATGCCACTATAACAATGCGAACCAATGTGCAAACCAAAGAAAGGCCGCAGCCATTCTGGGCGAGCGCGCTTCATCAACAAACGGCGCGGATTGTCCTGAAGGTAGTTCTGCCACTTGGGCAACTCGTCGTAAGAGCGGAGTATCAGGTCATTATATCCCTTTTCAAAGAGCGTGAAGCAGGGCTGCGAACCCTCTTGTGACGGCAAAGCCGCCCCCTGTAAAGAAGCCAACACCTCCCCATCCACCAGCCCCTTCTCCATAGTCCCCTTCTCCGTAGCCCCCTTCTCCGTAGCCTCCTTCTCCGTAGGCAGCGGCTCTGCCGCTGCTCTCCCTGCTTCCAAAGCCTTCTGCGCCTTTCTGCACCCAGCTTTAAACCCCGAAATCACTTGCCCAAGATGCACAGGCAGCGGTGCTTTCACAAAGAGAATGCCATGCATGTGGTCTGGCATCATCTGCACAGCCATCACCTCTATTTGCGGAAAATAACCATGAATGCCCAGCCATTCGCTCTGCACAGCCTTGCCCAACTCCGACAACTCAATACGCGGCTCGTCGCAACTGCCACGCTCAGCAAAGGGATTACCCACAAGATGCCCGAAGACAGGCTTCCGCCCCTCCACTTCCATTGTAATCATATACATACGCCGCTCCGTATAGTCGTGATGGTCATCACGACGTTTCATCGAAGCCCTTTTCTCTCTGGCGTATTTCTTTTTTGCTATCAGCTGCTCTTCTGTCACTGTCGTCACATTTGGGAAGATGCCGCAAAGATACGCTTTTCTTGCTAAACAAAAAAGAGATTATGGTAAAAACGCCCTAATTCCAAAATTCCACACGTTTTTTGATTACGTTCCGAATTTCATGGGTGAGCAGGAGGATTAGGGCGTTTACAAGATACCTAAGGGAACAGAACGCACACTACAAATGACCAGAAAAAACACACCGAAGAACTTCTTCAAAGAAGCCTATTATTTTTCGGAGAGTATGCAAAAGGCTCGGTGTAGCCATCTTACATTTTAAAAACAAGGGAAATTTAAGAAAAGAGGAATGTGCAGACATTACGCCTGTAACATTCCCTTCCGTTTATTTCACTTTTATATAAGTTACATTTTTGCTCTTGGGCATATAGTAGTGAGTAATTACGCCATTAGAATAACTGAATCCAATGGTAGCTGCATCAGACCACAAGTTGTCATACTCATACCCCTGTTCATAAAGGTAAAAATAGGCGGTGAAAGAATTATTCGGGTAAGCATATGTCTTTGTTTCCACCAAAATAGCATCTAATCCAGGGGCCTTTAGACTGCTGTATACACTAATCCAAGCAACTTTATCCCCCTTAACCACTTCTATCGCAGCATTACCAGCTCCCCATCCATCATTATTGCTATTTACGAGTTCTTTAGCGGCAGCAAAATCACCCGCATTTATACACTCGTCAACCCTGTCTTTAATCACATTTGCATCTGTGGCGTAGTATGTTCCTTGTGGAATCGTAAATGTAGTATTATCGTCAATAGATGGTTGCGGCCCACTTGGTATTGATGAGGAGCCTTCACCATCATCACCACCGCACGCGGTGAAACCTACACACACGAATACCATCCAAGCGATGGTCATCCAACCGAAAGTGTTCTTTTTCATAATTATTATTTTTTTCCTGCGCCTCCTATCCCCCTAATTTGGCAAGTTAGTAATTAAGTAATTTTATGGAAACAAAAAAGGCATGGGGGATTCTACTTCTCATTCTTCCCTATAAGTTCAAGCCTTTGATCGCTTCTCTAAAATGATTCAAGTTTGCAGAGTTTGAACTTACAGAAAATAACGTTCGGTAAACGCCTTTCAGAGTTCGGCCTACAAACGGCCTAATGGTTTCTGTCCATCAAATGTCTTAAGCCAATCAGTCCGCAGCGGACTGGATTAGTCATGTACAATGATAGAGGTTGTTCTTGAAAACACCAAATATTTCGTCCTTTAAATCCGCAGTATGTTCTTGTTCCCGCAGAAAATTAGCTAAATTTACTTGTAACCACATAATTAACCAGAAATTATCGATGACTTGATGGTATCTAAGATTTCATTCATGCAACCGAAACACATCAATGACATACAAAAGCAAGCATAAATCATCATTTTTATGACTTGGGGCTATGGTTGCACTTGTAACCAGCTTCGTCGCAACCGTGGCCACGCATCGTCATGAGCTCAATTAACGCCGTCGCGCAGCAATAATTCGCCGTCACTCCAGCAACATAGCTATCCGCAAGAACCTTTGGGAACAGGTTTTTAGCAAGCGTGGAAGCACTCCACGACCCTGATGCTGACCTCATAGAGCAAATACAACGGAACCGTAACCAACACTAATGTCATTAGGTCGGGGGGCGTAATGATAGCTGCAACCAGCATGATGACAATAAAAGCGTGCTTGCGGTATTGCGACAGCATTTCTGCCGTGACGATTCCCATTTTGCCCAGGAAGAACGCGATGATAGGCAACTGGAACACCACGCCCATGATGAGCGTCAACGACGTGAATGTGCTGACGTAAGAATCCAGCGTGATGGTGCTGTGTACACGTTCCGCCACGCTGTACGTACCCAAGAACCGGAACGAAATGGGAAACAGCACATAGTACGACATCAGTACGCCCACAATAAACAGCACATAGATGATTCCTGCCACCTGCACAGAATACCGTCGCTCGTTCTCATACAAGGCAGGAGAAATAAAGCGGAAGAGTTCATACAGGATGTACGGCGAAGCCCCTAAGAGTCCCAGGTACACCGCCGTTGTCACGTGTGTCATGAACTGGCTCGACAAATCGGTGGCTATCAGCTCTACATGATATGCCTCAAAATGAAAGTCAATGCCCATCTTTTGCATGGTATCCTCCAACAGACGATAAGTCACAAAGTTCCACTCACTGGGAGCCAACAGCAACTGCCAAGTCGTGTCCTTGAAACAGAACACGACAATGGCAATCGCACCAGCCACCCCGATGATGCGAAACAGCATTTGGCGGAGCACTTCGAGGTGTCCGCCAAAGGTGAGCAAATCTTGGCTGTCAGGCATGGACTTCTTCTTTGCTTTCTTCAGAAGGCAAGTCCGTAGCCTCTTCCATCGCGGCCTTTACTTCAGACATAGGTTCGGACACTTCCCGCATTCCCTGCTTAAATTCATTCACGCCCTTGCCCAAGCCTCGCATCATTTCCGGCAGTTTTTTGCCACCAAACAACAGCAGAGCCATGCCGCCAATCAGCAGCAATTCGGTTGTGCCAATAAAAAGTAATTGCATAGCTTTATTGTGTTACCAAATAAATCTCACACGTATCAAAGTTAATCTCCCAATTGCCGTTTTCAGCAGACTCCCAGCGATATTTCTCGGCCATCCTGTCCCACCAGTTCTGAAACTTTGCGCCTGTTTCGCCCATGTCCTTCACCAGCTTTTCGTACAGTTCAGCATTGTCGGCTGTCAGAATCTTTGCCAATTCATTCAGTCCGTTGCGACGTTCAAAGAGTGTCTGAATCTCATTCTTCTCTTCGGGTGTCACTTGCCCCACAAGTTTTTTCATTACCATGTGTCTCTATTGTCAAAAGGGTCTAAATAATCTATCTCTTTGATTTCTTCCCGTTCAGGCAGGAACGTACCCTGCTTGCGGATGTTCTGCAACAGTTCGCGGCTTGCATTGCGTTCCAGATGTGCCACCACACATTGCTCATGCGAAGGCGTGTTTACCTCCAGCGTCGTTTTGCGGTTCAACCAGATGCAGCGTTTGCATTGCCAGGCATCACAGTGGCGGCAAATGGGGGCATGGTCAAGCTTGTACAATTGTTTGTTCTTGATGTCAAGTCCATGTTCCAAGTCACCAATGCAGTCCGCTTCGTCCTCATAATAGAAAGCAGGGCAGATATAGAACTTCCCGTTGGGTGCCAAAGTGATAGTGGTATCCCCTGCACCACAGCTGTTCATCTGCGCCAGCATCATGCGGTCGGTCAAGAGGTTCAGCTGTGGCGTTTTGCCATCAACGTAGAGTTGTTCCACGCGCTTTGCCAACTTTTCCAACAAAGATTTGTACCGCGCAAAGTCCTCGTCCGTGAAAGTTTCTACATCAGTAATGACGATGTTCAGCCTCGGAGTCTTTTCCAGCATTGCTGCAATGTCATCTTCCGCCTTAAACAGCCGCTCTTTAGCCATCCTCCACACAACAGGAATACTGACAGCCTCGCAAATAGGCTCATTAACAACCAGTACGTCTGCATCCTCCACCACAGGTTTAATCTTTGAGTGGTCAATGCTCTCCACCACATCCTTATACTCCTGCGGCAACTCATAATCGGGATAGACAAACTGAATCATCAAGTTCTCCATCATCCCGAAGCGGATGCCTTGGCGTAACACATCTAACGCAATCAATGTTTTCCCGTCTTTGGGGAAGTTAGTGGGGACTTTATAATGACAAAACGAGGTGCTCGTATCATCCAATAATATAATAAGGTATTGCAGCATAACTTCAACAGATTACATCGTTAGACTTCTGTTTACTCTTCTCAAACTCCTCGCGCTTGCCCTCCAGCTCCAACTTCCGGTAGAGCTTGTTCCAATAGTAGTTATTGGCACGCACACGTGCCTTGTGCATCTTGCAGATAGCCGTACTGCGCTGGTAGATGGTGTTAGTATCAGCGGCATCGTAGTTCTCGCCCTGACACCAAGCACATCCGCTGGCCACTTCACAATCAATACATTCTTGAGGTGACTGTGTCGTGCGGTCAAGTGTCAAGAATGGGCGCAATAAGTTCTTGTTGATACCATCTTTCACATTGCCAATAATGCAAGCCTTCTTGCTTCGCAACGAATACTGGGCAAAGCGTGTGCAAGGATAGAAGTTACCAGCTGCGTCAATTGCTAACATTTTGCCAGCACCACACCAGTTCTGATTTTCCAGCATACGGTCAAGTGGTTTGCCAATGTTTTCTGAATAGAACGAGCAAGCGTATTCCTTGTAGTATCCACCATCGATGATGGCATCAGCCAACTGCATCAGCTGTTCTTCAAACAATTTGTCATCACCTTCATTCCAAACATCTTCAAACACACAATTTATGTTCACCTCATGGATGCCTAAAGAGTATAAATGCAATACACTTTCTTTGATATAGGGGATATCAGCACTACTAATGGTTACTTTAGTTCCAGCATTAGGGAACTGTTCCAGCCACAAAGGAATGTTTTTGGCCACACTTTGGTATGACCCTCTTTCGCTGTGCTTATACACACGATTGAGGTCATGCTTCTTTTCTGTACCGTCAATGGTAATGCCAATGCTCAAGTGATTATGATTCTTCTTGATGAACTGTTGTACCTTCTCTTCATGATAGTTGATACCGTTGGTAGAAAACGAGAAGCGATAGGAATTAAACCAATGATGATTTCTGCGAAACATTTCCGTCTTCAAGTAATCACATATTTGGTTTATCAGTTCTATTTCTAAGAACGGTTCTCCACCAATGAAATCCCAAGTAACAGATTCCTCAGGATAGTCTGACTCATGGCATAAAATGTAATCTATTGCTTCCTTGGCAACTTTAAATGACATTCTCTCTTTCTCATTCTTCCCTACAAGGTAGCAGTATTTACATGCGAGTTGGCAATCTTTAGTCACAATAAAAGTGATACTTTTCGCCATGCCATTTTTCCATGACCTTGAGTCTTTTCTTATTTCTTCCATAGATATTTTTCTCAACGGTGGGAATTCCCACCGTTGAGAATAAAATTAATAGTTTAGTCCTTGACAGCTATTTTGGCAGCTGCCTTGGCATGTTCCTCTACAAGTGATTTCACATGTTCCTTGGCATGACCCTTTACAAGAATCACATGTTCCACGACATGAGCCGACACAAGATCCCATACATGTCGTGTTACATGTTCCTTTACATGTCCCAGCACAAGACGTATAGCACGATCCTGAACAGCCATAGCGACAACCCATAGGTGCATTCTCAATTTCAATAGCCTTAACGAGGCTTGGAGTACCAGCCAGTACTATAGCGCCCAGAATAGGTAATGCTCCTTTAGCTGCACTCTTAAAGAACTCCCTTCGTGATTGGAGTTCTTCATTCTTTTTATTTTTCTCCATAATATAATTATTGAAATTGCCTATAGACATCCCAGATTCGGCACTATAATTACTCGGATGTAGGAGTCTAAACATCCAACACTTTCCCGTTATTAACGAGCAAGTGTACCATAATTCCGCTCCTTATGTTCGTAGATAAGTGTCCATAGCTTGTCAATCATATTGATAATGCTAAAATCTGGTGCTGCAACAATCACACTTTGATCATTTAAGATTTCTCTTCCACTGATATAGTCTTTAGCAACTAAGTAGTAAATGTAATTGCCACCTTCACTGTGATGATATCTCCAACGGAAAGTTAACATACCTGATTTCATTGAAATTTCATCATCATTCACTTTTAGCTTTATCTCCATGCTACCATAGTTACTTGGCCCATGACGATTACCATATTGGTCTATACTACTAGTTTGAACAAATCGCATCTCTTGAGCAAAAGTGTTTAAGGAACACATGAAAAGAAGCAAAGGAATGAAGCCTTTACACAAAGCACCTAAAATCTTTTTCTCCATAGTAATTTAATTTGAGATTAAGATAACGCCTATAAGTCCACGGATTCGGCTGAAATGTGTTTTGATTCACTCTTGCCAAGATACAAAAAAAGCGTAGGACCTGTATCTTTGCTCGTCCTACCTTTAGAGGCCCTAGGAATTGCCCATTACTGTCAGTACGAGCAACCTTAGACCCCACGCCGATATGAATATAGCTATACCTTATATATAAAGTTCCCTTTACAAGCAACTAAACATAATAAAGATGGTTATAAATCATACCCATGAGCATCTATTGTTGCTATGTCCTTCGACAGTAATCAGAGAGTTTCCTAGGCTTTCTAAAGGTCAAGAACAAAGCGCGAATAAACGCCTTTTCCATATATGGTTCCCCACGGCACAAGGCTCATCGCTGTGAGTCTGCCTTTCCCGACTAGTTCTTAGGACTTAGAGGCTGCTGCCTCATGGCACAGAAACCGTCTTCGGCGTGAAGATGCCGCAAAGATACGCATTTCTTTCTGAATAAAACAAGAAAAAATGAAAAAATCTTTGCGGACTTCTTTCATTTCATTTTCAAGGAATCCTTTTTTGATTGGTTCCATTTTACACAAATGGCACACCTATACTGACGATGCATGGCCGCAGTAGTAGCCATGCATGGCCAGAGCCGTGGCCATGCATCGTCGCAGTTCTGTCCGTACATCGTTACAGTCGTGGCCATGCTTCGTCACGGCTCTGGCCATGTTTCGTCACGGCAGCAACGATGCATCGTCAGTTCGACAACACCTTTGCATTGACGAAGTAACTAAAAAGCTGACTTTATCGTCACAAAAAACAGAAATGACGACAAAGAAGGCCAATACCACAAATGGTTTTACAGGCTGTTCCCTCGCTGCCCCGTCGGTTCTAAGGCAATTTTGGGGGGATAAATAAGATTAAGCAAAAAGCATCATTGCCTTGAAGTCGGCAAGTTTCATGATTTTTGTCTGATGATGCTGGCCGAGGTCTGTCTGGTCAGCATCGCCACTGACGATGTAGTCGGCACCGATGGTGTCGGCCAGCGCGAGAAGATAGAGGTCCTTCGGGTCGCGGATGGCTGACGGGGCAACCTCGGCCTCGATGACAGCAAACTGGCAAAAGGCGTTGATGATAGCCAACAGATCGTCAATGTCTGTCTCGCCGATGTACTTGCGGATTTTATCGCGGCTGGCCACGTCACGGATTTCGTCTATTAACCGACTGCAAACATAAACGTCGAAGCGCATGTCAGTCAGCATCCGGCGCACGAGCCGCGTCTGATGACCGATGAGGAACGAAATCCATAGATTGGTGTCGAAGATAACTTTCATAAACTGACGTTCATGCATTCTCGGCTGCGCCCCAGCATAGAGCGAACTCTCTGCGTTCGGCTTGCACGAGAATTCATTTGGCGTATCTTACGGCTCTCACCTCGTCCATGATTTCCTCTTCACTGATGGCGGGATTGGCTGGGCGGCTGCCGACGAAGCGGTCGAGCAATTGCTCGCGGGTCTCGGCCTGCCAGCCAAACTTACGGATGAGAGCACGGAACAGCGACCAGTCCACGACCGGCACATTCACGTAAACGCCTTGCATTGCAGCATTGTTTGTCATAACGTCATGGGGGTTGTATTTACGGCTGCAAAGCTACAAAGTTTTTTGCAATTACCGCGCACGCACACTTGTTTTTGTGCTAAAATTAACTAAAAAGCTTTCTTTTCACCACAAATACATAGAAGGGGACACTATCGGCCAAAACTGTGCCAAAGCTTGTCGTCTGGTACGGGAGCCTCAACATAGATGTCTTTTCCGCTGACAGGATGAATGAACTGGATGCTGCGGGCATGGAGGCTGATGCTGCCATCGGGATTGCTGCGCTTGGCACCGTATTTCAAGTCACCCTTGATGGGACAGCCTATCTTGGCAAGCTGGCAGCGGATTTGGTGGTGACGGCCTGTCTTCAGGTTGATTTCCAAGAGGAAGTAGCGGTCGCTGCGGCCTATCAGGCGGTAGTCCAATTCGGCCCGCTTGCTGTTTGGCACTTCCCGGTCGTAAGCGTATGACTTGTTCTGCTTCTCGTTCCGAACCAGCCAATGGACAAGGGTGCCTTCCGGCTGTGGCGGCTGTTCTGAGGTGATGGCCCAATAGGTTTTGTGGACTTCGCCCGAAGAGAACATCTTGTTCAGCCGTGGCAAAGCCTTGCTGGTTCGGGCAAAAAGGACAACACCGCTGACCGGGCGGTCCAGGCGATGAACCACACCAAGGAAGACGTTGCCCGGTTTGGCATACGCTTCCTTGATGTACTGTTTCACTGCCTCGCCTATGGGTGTGTCGCCGGTCTTGTCGCCCTGCACAATCTCACCGCTGGCTTTCGAGACAATGATTAGGTGGTTATCCTCGTAGAGAATTTGCATAAACAGACATTCAGACCCTCTCTCCCCTTCGGGGTATCTCCCCCTCTATGGGGAGAAGCCATTCGGACAGCATCCCTCCCATAGAGGGGAGGGTTAGGGAG